>OBYM01000011.1_pt1 | contig 149668 bp, 130 predicted proteins | sample 1538191 | NCBI WGS metagenome assembly OBYM01 (sample SAMEA2580165, study PRJEB22360) | human gut metagenome | biome: human gut; feature: human-associated habitat; material: faeces | place: Denmark | collected 2008/2010 | reverse complement strand
TATGCAGCGCACTTGATTTCTTCTACTTCAGCTTTATTCAGTTTTCAGGGTACAATATGCACCATTAGCTCAGTTGGTAGAGCACCTGACTCTTAATCAGGGTGTCCCGGGTTCGAGTCCCTGATGGTGCACCATATGGCCCGTTGGTCAAGCGGTTAAGACAGCGGCCTCTCACGCCGTTAACGTGGGTTCGATTCCCGCACGGGTCACCAATTTGGAATTGCACGAGAGTGCAATTCCTCTATATTCCTCCATAGCTCAGTCGGTAGAGCATGCGGCTGTTAACCGCAGTGTCGTTGGTTCGAGTCCAACTGGGGGAGCCAAAACTCGTAAATGCGAAAGCATTTACGAGTTTTTTTGTGCTTAATATTTGATAGCTTGAAAATTATATAAATTTGTATATAATTAGAACTGTTTGGAATTAGAATGTTTGCGGCAAAGGAGGAGTGGTATGGAAGGCTATTTATCGATGCGAGAGGCAGCTGAAAAGTGGGGCGTCTCAGAACGCCGCATTGGCCAATACTGCACAGAAGGTCGCATTCCCGGAGCAGAGCGATTTGGCACCTCTTGGGCAATCCCAATTTCTGCTGAAAAACCCAGTGATCCCCGAAAAGATAGAAGCGACGCAGTGGCTCAGAGGTTTCAAGGCTTTATGCCGTTGATGAACACACCATTTGAACCGGGCAATTGTCTGGAAGTATTGGAAGCCATGGAGGAGGGTCCTCAGAGGGATATTGCATTCGCTGAATATCATTATTTCAGTGGGCAGCCGGAGAAGGCCGTGCAGGAAGCGGAGTTGTATCTGACTTGTTCGGATGCGGCAACCCGTCTTTCTGCTTGTTGGATTTATGCCTACGCCTGTCTTTCTATGGGTCAAATTCACCATGCTCGATACGCACTTCATGAAATCAAAAATACTTTAGGAACCAATGAGGAAAGGCCTCCGCACGTTCGTGCTCTGGAAGCTTTTGCAGCCTTTGCGTCCTCAGTGCTTTTGCATCTTCCGCTGCCGGAGGAAATCCCTCCCACAAAAGAGTTTTTCCCGCTGTTGACCCCGGGAGTTCGGGCTTTTGCTCTGTATGTGCAAGCTCACTACCTGTATCTGAAAGAGGATTATGGGCGTAGTGCGGGAATTGTGGAAGCAACCCTTGCCATGGGAGCGGAGTTCTATCCCATTCCGGCCATCTATCTGCACTTGGTAGCTGTGATGGATTATATGAGCTTGAAACAGACACAGCATGCCCAGCAGCATTTGTTGGCTGCATGGGAACTGGCGCGCCCGGACGATCTGATCGAGGGATTCGGAGAGCATCATGGTTTGTTGGGCGGAATGTTGGAGGCTGTCATCAAACCTGGATGGCCGGATGACTTTAAGAGAATCATTGATATCACCTATCGTTTCTCTTCCGGCTGGCGAAGAGTTCACAACCCCATTACTGGTCACGATGTAGCAGATGATTTGACGACTACAGAGTTTGCTGTGGCGATGCTTGCGGCCCGAAATTGGACCAATCAAGAGATTGCAGAACACCTAAATACCTCGCCAAATACCATAAAGAAGCACATTTCTCAAGCTATGAAGAAATTGAATGTGGAAAATCGTAGAGACCTCAAACAGTATATGTTGCGATAAAGTAGTACCTGTGGAATTTCACCACAGGTATTACCCATTTTACCCCCAAAAACGGGTAATAGAAATCGTTCTCTGGTTATTGTATAATAAGACTATATTACTTATCTTGCTGAATTTTAGATGGCTCCAGAATGGCAGAAATTTGAATGGATCGGCAGCTGGGTGAATGCGAGGTTCTGGTTTTGACGTGCGTTTTGTTTAAGAAATGTTTGGTGAAAAATCATGTTTTGGAATAGAATCTTCTGACTTTTATTGCGGTCCATCATCTCTCTCGAAAAGATAAACTTTTAAAATCTTTCTTTCTAACGCGGAAGGGAATACCGTCCTTCTATTTTTGGATGTTCTGGTTGGAAGCAGCGAGAAGCCTGTAATTTTGTTTGTGAAAAATGCAGCATTCTCGGTCGGCGTTATTTTGAGAGCCCGCAAAGAATGTGAAAGTTTGTGGAATAATACAAAAGATTCTTATTGCTAGAGTTGTCGAAAAATGATAAAATATAGCGGTATGAAACCCATAAGAACGAAAGGGGGGCCTTGGGAAAAGTGCCGGATATTTTTCGTGAACGTTCCTTACAAAAATTGTCCTCAACAGAACAATTAGATGGTATGATCCCCATGATTCGTCCTTCCTTTTGGTTGGTTTTGGCTGGCGCGGTTGTGGCAGTAGCCGCTGCGCTGCTATGGGGGATTTTTAGCCATCTACCTGTATGTGTGGATGCTCAGGGTGTCGTGAGTCAGGACGGAAATACCGTGCTGTGCTGTGTTCCGTTGGAGAGCGGAAAACAGGTACAGGAGGGTATGACGGTCACGTTGCAGTCAACTGCCGGAGACCGTCAAGCTTCTGATTCAACCCCGGCGGAAGTGGTTTGGGTGGAGCCCTATACCAGTTCCCAAGAGGAGCTGTCCAGTTGGTTGGGAGATGAAGGACTTGCCGCTTACTTTTTGGCGGACGGTCCTGTTATAGCAGTGGAGTGTGACCTGGGCGAAGATGCAGGTGAATTTTTGCCCGGGACTTTATTGAATTGCAGCATTGTAGTGGAAGAGAAAGCGCCGCTGTCGTTTTTGCTTCCCTCTTTATTTGGATAAGGGGGGAGAGCAGTGAAGAAGCGATATGCGAAAGTCCCGACGATCTTTCAAATGGAAGCGCGGGAGTGCGGAGCCGCCTCCCTTGCAATGGTGCTTTCTTATTTTGGGATCTTTTTGCCCTTGGAGCAAGTGCGTGTGGAAGCAGGTGTGTCCCGGGATGGCTCCAATGCGAAAAACCTGCTGCGTGCAGCTCGGAACATGGGATTGGAAGCCAAGGGCTACCGGATGGAGCTGAAGGATTTAATCAACACTCAGCCCCCCTGTGTCATCCATTGGAATTTCAATCATTTCGTGGTGTACGAGGGCCGCAAGGGACGTTGGTTCTATCTCAATGATCCGGCCACCGGCCGCCGTCGTTTGACCCAGCAGGAATTGGACGAAGGCTTCACGGGTATTGTGTTGACTTTCCAGCGGAAAGAAGGCGTACAGCGCCAGAAAAACCGTCGGACGATCCTGCGCTATATTCAAGAGCGGCTCAAGGGCCAGTATGGTGAGTTGATCGCTCTGGCTGCTTTGGGATTGCTGCTGGTGGTGCCGGGGGTGCTGGTGCCGCTGTTTTCTCAGCTTTTTATCGACCAAATTCTCTTGGGTGGCAACCGGAATTGGCTGACAGGGTTTACGATACTGTTGGGTTGTGTGGTTGTGTTCCAGGGAGTGTTATATGCCTACCGCGGTTGGATGCTGGATCGCCTGCAGAACAAGCTTTCCTTACTAAGCTGCCATACGCTGCTCAATCACTTGTTCCGTCTGCCCATCCAGTTTTTTGACCAGCGCTATGCTGGTGACCTTTCCGAGCGGGTTGGTCACAATGACCGGGTGGGAGAATTTTTGGCCGGCGACCTGGCGGAAACAGCTTTCCATCTGTTTTCCGCTGTCTTCTATTTGATCCTTTTGTTGTTGTACAGCCCGCTGCTCACCTTGATTGGCATTGCTGCAGTGGCTGTGAACCTGCTGGCTGTCCGGCTGAGCGCCTCGGCAGTGGCCAACAGCGCCATCCGAATGCAGCAGGATGAGGGAAAAATGATTGGCGTCATCTATGCCGGATTGGGCATCAGCAGCACCATAAAGGCCTCTGGCGTGGAAAATGAGTACATCAACCGTGTGGAGGGTCATTACGCAAAGACCATCCGTATGGAGCAAAGGCTGGGCCGGTTGCAGGGGATGCTCAATACGGTATCGCCCATCACTTCCCAGCTGGCCAGTGTGTTGGTGCTGATCTTTGGATGCATGCAGATCCTGGACGGCAAGATGACCGTTGGCATGCTGGTGGCCTTTACAGGCTTGCTCAGCGGATTTACCTTCCCGGTGGAGCAGCTGGCCAGTTTTACCCGGCGGATCCAGGAAATGAAGTCCTCCATGGGCCAGATCCAGGATATCATGCAGTACCAGCAGGACGAGGTGTATCAGGAAGAGAATCAGCAGGTCATGAATGAGAAGCTTTCCGGCCAGGTGGAGCTGCGGGATGTATCTTTTGGCTACAGCCGGTTGCAGCCCCCACTGATTGAGGAGTTTTCCTTCTCCCTGCCCTGCGGCAGCTCCATCGCCTTGGTGGGCAGCTCCGGCTGCGGAAAATCCACCGTATCCAAGCTGATCAGCGGACTGTATCTGCCCTGGGGAGGTCAGGTGCTGTTTGATGGGGTTCCCTCTCAGCAGGTTCCCCGGAATGTGAAGTTCTCCAGCATTGCTACGGTAAGTCAGGAGATCCGTCTGTTCTCCGGGACGATTCGCGAGAACCTCACCCTGTGGAACCAAAGTATTTTGGAAGAAGATATGCTGCGGGCTGCCAAAGATGCCTGCATCCACGATATCATCACGAAGAAGCCCGGTGCTTATGAATATGCCCTCAGTGAGGGTGGAAAAAACCTCTCCGGTGGGCAGCGCCAGAGGCTGGAAATCGCCAGGGCACTGGTGAGCAATCCCACCATTTTGGTGCTGGATGAGGCCACTTCCGCTCTGGACCCGGAGACGGAGAAAGAGATTTTGGACAACATCAAGCGGCGGGGCTGCACCTGTATTATGGTGGCTCATCGGTTGTCCGCCATCCGTGACTGCGATGAGATCATCGTCATGGAAGAGGGCAAGATTGTCCAACGGGGCAGCCATGACCAGCTTATGGGTGAGGAAGGCCACTATCAGCGCCTGGTGCGCTCCGGGGACAACGGTGGCCTGTAAGTACACTGAAAAAAGAGTTGATTGATAGAGAGAAAGGAGGGCAGAGATGGAACAGCTGACACTGAAAAACGGGGCTTTGTGCCTAACCAAGCATGAGAACCTGGTGTACCAGGTGAAGGAAGGCCGGGTGCTGGTGTTCCTGATGCCCTTCCGGGATGAAAAGACAGGCCGCCGGTTCCTTTTGACGGAGCTGGAGCCTGGGACGGTTATCCCATCCCTTTGCTGGGACGGTGGGGAACAGGGGACGTGGATTTTCGGTCTGGCGCCCTTGGAACAGGCCGTGTTGGAAAGCCGGGAGGCCTCCCCGGAGGAACTAGAAGAGATTCGGGTTACCTTTGCTGGGCTGGCAGGGGTGAAGCTCTTTGACGCCCAGGATTTCCCAGAACAGATGGTAGAGCGCTACAATATGAACCTGGTGAAGGAAGAGGTGTACTTTTACGCCTCTGCCAGGGAGCAGGAGGCCACCTATCAAAAGGGACTCCACATGATCCTGGGGCTGTTCCGACGGCCTACCTTGGGCCAGGAGGAGGAAAGCGGCAGCAAGATCTATGACGCGGCGGCGTTTTTATGCCGGCGTCAGGGCATCCCCATCGCACCTTTTGAGACGGTTCGAGATTGCTGTGGGCGCAGGTTTGACTTAAACGGCATTGCTCGGGTGTCCCATTTCAGTGCGCGGGAGATTCGCTTGGAGCCGGGCTGGTACACCCAGGACATTGGCCCGGTGATCGCATACACCAAGGAGCGGCAAGCGCCGGTGGTGTGCCTGCCCAAAGGACCGGGACGTTACCTGGCCTATAACTTGTCAGCAAAGACCAAGACCAAGGTGAATGCCGCTTACGCTCAGACTTTGGAGGACCGGGGAGACATGGTGTACCGGCCCTTCCCGGCAAAAAAGCTGAACCTGTGGGATCTTCTTCGGTTTGGCGTCCGGCAGAGCTACCGGCGGGATTGGATCGGCAGCTGGGTGTTGGCACTTTTGGGTGCGCTGGTAGGGCTGTTGATTCCCACGGCGGCGCAGCTGCTGTATGACCGGCTGATTCCCTTGGGAAATGAAGCGGCGGTGTACCAGCTTGGCGCGGTGATTCTGGCCTGTGTGCTGGGAAATCTGACATTTACCCTAGTGAAGAATTTCACAGCGTTTCGCTCTACCTCCTCTCTGCGGTACGCAGTGCAAAACGCGGTGTATGACAGGCTTTTCCGATTGCCGGAAAACTTTTTGGAACGGTATGATTCTGCGGACTTGGCCCAGCGTGCCATCGGCATTACGATCCTGCTGGAGAAGCTCTCGGATTTGTACAGTGGCTGTTTGCTTTCCGCAGTATTTTCTCTGTTTTACTTTATCCGCATGGCCCAATTCTCCGGCGCGCTGACTTGGGTAGCTGTAGGAATGTTGGTGCCGTTTTTGGCAGTGATCGCTGTGCTGGGTGTCTGCAAGCTGAAGTACGAGTCCCAGATCGCGGAATGGGACAGCAAGGGCAGTTCCATGTTGTATCAGTTGGTCAGCGGCATCTCCAAGATCCGCATTGCAGGAGTGGAAAATCGCGCTGTCTGCGAGTACTTGGAGCCCTACACTCGCTCGAAACAGCTCCGCCAAAAGAAAGAGCGGCTCACCATTGCAGCCCAGACCATCTCCGGTGGAGCTCAGGCGGTGTTCCTTATGGGCTTTGCGCTGATGGTTGCCGGTGGTGGTCTGAGTTTGAGCATCGGCTCTTTTGTGGGCTTCACCACCGCCTTTGGAACGGCTTCCGCAGCGCTGCTGTCCTTGGCAGGAGCCCTGTTGGAGCTGACTGAGGCCGCCCCCCTGTACCGCAGAGCGAAGCTCTTGCTGGATGCCCTGCCTGAGGGCGAGGAGGAGGGACGCCCCTCCCGGATGATGCCGGGGACCCTTTCCGGGGAGATTGAGGTGAGCAACCTGCAGTTCTCTTACGGGGAGACGGAAGAACCCGTGCTCAAAGGGGTGTCGTTCCACATCAAGCCTGGAGAGTATGTGGGGATTGTCGGTCCTTCGGGAAGCGGAAAGTCCACATTGCTCAAGCTGCTGCTGGGATTTGAGGAACCTCAAAACGGCCGGATTTACTATGACGGCCGGGACTTGGAGGGTTTGGATAAACGGGAGCTGCGCAAGAAGTTCGGTGTGGTGCTCCAGGACGGCCAGCTCATAGCTGGCAGCATTTACGAGAATATCACCATCATGGCCCCGGGGACGCCGGCTTCCAAAGTGGAGCAGGTGTTGCGGGACGTGGATCTGGCAGAGGATATTGAGCGCATGCCCATGGGGCTGCACACCATTTTGGATGAGGACAGTCAAGTGATTTCCGGCGGGCAACGCCAGCGTATCCTGATTGCCAGGGCCATTCTGAACAAGCCCAAGATCCTGTACTTTGACGAGGCCACTTCCGCCCTGGACAATGTGTCCCAGGCTACGGTGTGCCAGAGCTTGGAGAAGCTGAGGGCCACCAGGATTGTGGTTGCCCACCGGCTGAGCACAGTGAAGAACTGTGACCGGATTCTCTTTTTGGAGGAAGGACGGCTGGTGGAAGAGGGCACCTATGAGGAAATGATGGCGAAAAAGGGTAAGTTTTACGAGATGGCCCGGCGTCAGCTGGCCTGATGGTTCCCGCAGTGGGAGGGGGGATGCACGACACCCACACAGCTTGTGGGGGTGGATGGTTCGGTTGGTATTGCGCAAGCAATTTCAGCATATTGCTCAATCAAAAAAGAAACTAAAAAGAAAAGGAGGCGTTCCGGTTTCACGGGGCCCACAGGGTTCCCATGAGGAAACTGGGGAGACTATGGCAGAGTATTTATCGCCAGGCGTGTACGTCGAAGAATTTGAGTCAGGTGGAAAGCCAATGGAAGGCGTGGGCACCAGCACGGCAGGCTTTATCGGTCTTGCAGAGCGGGGCCCCGTTAAGGGTGTGCCGGAGCTGGTCACCAGCTTCGCAGATTTCCGCAGAAAGTATGGCGGTTACCTTTCCGAGAACGCATTTGGCGAGTATCGTTATCTCGCTTACGCAGTGGAGCACTTCTTTATCAACGGCGGCACTCGCTGCTATGTGGCCCGTGTGGCTCCCGGTGATGCGAAGTGCGCTGTGGGCTATGTGCCCTCTCAGGAGGACGCTGTGCTGAAGGTCACCGCAAAGAACCCCGGCGCTTGGGGTGACAACATCCGTGTGGTCATCAGCCCCGCCAGCAAGGCCAAGACTCAGATCTTGGAAGAGGTGGAGACCAACAACGGCAAGAAGTATTTGGTGAAGAATGCAGCTGGATTCCATCCCGGTGATGTAGTGGTCTTCACTGACGGCAGCGAGCAGGTTTACAATCGCATTGCCAAGGTCCAGGACAACCTGCTGCAGTTTGCAGAGGAGTTCACTGTCAACGTGGTGGACAAGAACCTGCTGCCCAGCAAGGTGATCTCCACTTGCGAGTTCAGCCTGGAAGTGAAGTATGAGGACGCTGAGGAGTTCTATGAGAACCTGTCCTTCAACCCTGAAGAGGCCAACTTTGTGGGCAAGAAGCTGGAGAAGTCCGACCTGGTGACCGTGCAGTACATCGGTCAGGCCAGCGATGATGCGGTTCCTCCCTTTGAGGAGCTGGCAGCTGGTACGGAGAAGCCCGTGGTGAGCATTTCTCTGGCTAACGGCAGTGACGGCTCTGTGGCGTCTTTGTCCCCCGCCGACTTCATCGGAACTGACAACGGCGCCGGTCAGCGCACTGGTATCCAGGCTTTCCTGGACAACGATGTGGTGTCCATCATGGCCGTGCCCGGCATTGTGGAGCCCAATGTCCAGCTGTCCCTGGTTGCTCACTGCGAGAACTTGGGCAGCCGTTTCGCTGTGCTGGATATGCCCCGGGATGCTCGCAAGGTTCAGGATATCATGAAGCATCGTGATATTTTCGACACCAACTACGCAGCGTTCTATCATCCCTGGCTGGAGGTCTTTGATCCCCTGGACAAGAAGAACATTGCGGTTCCGCCCTCTGGCTCCGTGCTGGGCATCTACGCCCGCAGCGACAGCACCAGAGGCGTCCACAAGGCTCCCGCTAACGAGACTGTGCGGGCCTGCGTGGGTCTGGATGTGCAGTTCAACAAGGGCGAGCAGGACATTCTGAATCCCAAGGGCGTCAACCTGATCCGTGCGTTCCCCGGCCAGGGCATTCGCGTGTGGGGCGCTCGTACCGCTACCAGCAATCCTAGCTGGAAGTACGTCAACGTCCGCCGTCTGTTCATCTATGTGGAGGAGACCATCAAGGCCAACACCAACTGGGTTGTCTTTGAGCCCAACGATGAGGCGCTGTGGGTCCGTGTGAAGCGCACCATCGACGTGTTCCTCACCGGCTTGTGGCGCGCAGGCTCTCTGGCTGGCAGCTCCGCAGCAGAGGCGTTCTTCGTAAATATCGGCCGCGACACCATGAGCCAGGACGACATCGACAATGGCCGTCTGGTCTGTGTCATCGGCATCGCCCCGGTGAAGCCGGCTGAGTTCGTCATCTTCCGTATCTCTCAGAAGACCGGCGACGCAGAATAATTTAGAAGGGGGAAAGAGCAATGGCGAGCTATCAGTATGGACGATTTAGATTTAAGGTAGAGATTGACGGCCTGGAGGCCGGCGGTTTCTCCGAAGTGACCGGATTCGACGCCTCCATCGACGTGATGGAGTACCGGGAAGGCGACATGGTGCAGACCCCCATGAAGATGCCCGGCCTGAAGAAATACGGCAACATCACCCTGCGCAAGGGCCTTGCCGACACCACCGTGCTGTATGACTGGATCACCGCTGGCATCGAGGGTGAAGTGGAGCGCAAGACGCTGACCATCACCCTGCTGGACCAGACCGAGTCCCCGGTGGCCTCTTGGCAGATCATCAATGCATGGCCTGTGAAGTACACTGGCCCCGACTTCAATGCCACCTCCTCTGAAGTGGCCATTGAGACGCTGGAAGTTGCTCACGAGGGCATGACCCGCGTTTCCTAACGTGCAATAAAGCGGCGCGCCTGTTGGCAGGGGAACGACTCCGCTGCCCCGGGCGGCGCCCACAGTTCGTCCAAAGGGAAAAGGGGCGGGCTGTGGAGGCCGTCCGGCCAAAGCGCTGTATAAGAAAGGATGGAATGCAGTGGAATTTCAAACTGAGTTCTCGTTTGTTCTGCCGAAAGGCTATGTAGATCATTCAGGAATGCTTCATCGGGAGGGAATTATGCGCCTGGCAAATGCCGGGGATGAAATTCTTCCTCTGCGGGACCCCCGGGTGCAGCAGAATCCCGGCTATCTGAGCATCATCCTTCTGGCCAGAGTGGTCACCAAGCTGGGATCCCTGCCGGCGGTGGACACCAGGGTCATTGAAGGGCTGTTCACGGTGGACCTGGCGTATTTGCAGGATCTGTATCAGCGGATCAACAGCATGGACGCTCCCGTTTACAGAACAGTATGCCCTCATTGCGGCGAGGAGATCGAGGTGCCTGTAAATTTTATGGAAGCCGCGCAATAGAGCTCTACCCGGAGGACAGGATCTTTGAGGAAACAGCGTTTTTAGGGTATTACCTGCATTGGAGCGCGTCGGAGATTCTGCAGATGAGCCATCGGGACCGGATTCGCTGGTGCAGCGAGGTCTCGAAGATCAACCGGGAGCTCAATGATGAGAAGCCCAATATTTTCGACGTATAAGGAGAGGCATCATGGTGGAGAGAATGAAAGTGTTGCCGGCCAATCGGTTCCAGCTGATTTTGGGCAACTATGTGCTGGGTTTTGCCAGGGCGTCAGGCCTGGAAGACTCAGTGGACTATGAAAGCTATTCCGAAGGCGGCGTAAACGACTACCCTTGGGTGAGTGTAAAACCGTCCCAGCAGCCACATATCCTCACGTTGGAAAAGGGGGCGCAGCTGCGCCCCCTTTTAGGGAATACTGTGAAGCTGCTGCCGGGAACCGAGATTGCCGGGGGAGTGGGGCTGACCGTCTTTGATGAAAGCGGCACAAACCGGCGGACTTTCCGCAGTGAGTGGGCGATGGTGGTCAAGTGGGAGCTGTCTGGGCTGGACGCCTCTGCCAACGAAGTGCTGATTGAACGCATTGAGATTGCCCACTCCGGCATGCGGGAGATGGGGTTCTAACAGGGGATTTTACCCAGGCAAGACTGATTTCACTAGAGAAAGGAGGCGGGAAGGATGTCCCTGATCGGAGAGCAGAACCGGCGGTTTGTGACCGGTATTATCGAGAAGTACGGCCAACCGGTGGAGAGTGCGCTTCCGGGACCGGAGCTGGTGCTTTTGCAGCAGGATGGGGAGGAAGGCGAACAGGGCACAGGGGATGTGCTTGTGGAGATCTCACTGTTGCTGCAGCAGCTTCATCGGGAAGAGAACCCTGTTTGGATCGGCAGTACCAACATCCTTTTGGAAAACATCTCCCGCCACCTCTCATACTACCAGCAAGCGGCACAGAGGATGGTTTCCGCCACCCGGATTCTGCGGGATTCCAAGGTGAGTCCACCACTTCAGGGGAGTTCCGAGAGCTCCAAGCCCAGTGAGCCAAAACAGAGCTCTTCCAGCTCTCTGCGGGTGGAATCCCTGCTGCGGGAAACCCAGCGGCTTCAGCTGTTGATTCAGCGGGAACGGGAGCTTCGCCATAGACAGTCCATTGAGAGGACAACCGTCTATTCCCAATTTCCCCCCCGAGAAGCGCTCCCCATGCAGGAAGGGAAAGGGGCGTCCTCACGAAATCCCCTGTTCCCTCCTGCCGGCCTCCCACAGCCCACAGGATCTTTGACTGCTTTGCAAAAGAAGGCTGATGAAGAAAAGCCAGGTGGCCTTTCCAAATTGGCTGCCTCCCAGGTAAAGGGGAGCCTTTTAAAACGTGGGGTGTCCCGGGTTTGGAATATGGAGTTCCCCAGACTCTCTCTGGAGGGGGTGTTGGCTGCTCCGTCAATGTTGCGGCCTGTGAAATCTCGTGAGCCATTGTGTCTGGTACCGGGAGCGGCACGGTTTTTGAGGGCTTCCTCAACGCCTGTGATTCGATCTGAAGGAGAAGGAGTGTCTGGGGAAACAGCGGCTCCAAAGCTTGCGAGAGAATGGCAGCCGAAAGCCTCTCCGGTTCCCGGAGAGACAGCGTTGGTCCATCGTGAGTCTGGGCCCTTTGAGCGTGGTGAGGAATTCCGGCAGCTCAGCGAGACGTTGGCAAGGGGAGTTCACTCCTACTTTACTGGATTGCGCACCCCAGCACCCTGGGAACGGACTGTACAGCAGAGCCAGCAGCTTCGTCTGTTTACCCAGTGGCTGCAACAGGAGGTGCGTCAAACCGCCAAAGCTTCAGAGCCTGGTGTTCCTACGTTGACCACAAGGCAGCTGAGGGCAGTTTCTCCAGCAGCAGGATTTTCTCCTGCTCCCGCCCCGGTTCCCATGGTGTTGGCGGCTTCCGTTGTGTCTGGGGTGCCAGTGTGGAAACAGGGTGGGGCTGTGAAGGGCCGTTCTCTCTCAGAAGCCAGCACTTTGGCCCATACAGGGCAGAGAGCGGTTTTGGACGTCGGCGGGGAACGCAGCCTTGCAAAAAATAAGAGCACTTTTCAGCAGAGTGCGATCCCTGGAGAAAATTCGTTCTCACAGCAGAGCGGGCAGGAGATTTCTTCTGTCCGGATGGTTCCCGGTGCGGCGTCCCAAATGGGAACTCCGTTGGCTGTGGAAAACGGTTCCGCCACATTGTCCATTGGCAGGAGCCCGTTGACTGCGGGACAAAGAGCGGATGCTGCAAGAGTCGGGATGACGGTGCAGCAAGGGACCGGCCTGGTTCCAGGTCAACGGGAGTTGCTTCGTCCTGGGCAGGTGGAATCCCCCATGGGGAACTCCAGAATGTCCGGTGCTGTCCAAAGGACCGCACCTACGGCATCAAGTCCGGTGTCTGGTGGGAGTCCTCGTCCTGCCCCACTAGGGGCATCCCAGTCTGGGCGGGAGCGGTCTTCTCAGCCCACTTTGAGCCAGCCTATTTCTCAGCCGAAAACTCCGGCTACGCCCTCACTTGTGGGGAGGCAGCCTGTCCAAAGCCAGCTAAGTCCTGTAACGCCTCCGGTACCAGTTTCTGGTCAATCGCCTGTGGTTACTTCACAGGCTGTGACGGTTTTTCGCGGTAACGCTGGAGAAACCATTTCCCAAGGCAAGCCCGGGAGCAGTGTGAAGGGAGCCGAAGCGGTTCCCACACCCCAGGGGGCAACAACTGGGAAGGCAGGGAAAACAAACCGGTCTGGAGGAAGATTGGGGAGAACACCTTTTCCTGCCCGCCAGACCATGAAGCGGTCCCAGCCTCCAGTGAAAAAATCCTCCGTATTTTCTTGGCGTCCTGATTTGGCAGGCGAGGCCATGCGTATTTTCCAGGAGAGTGTCACCACAGATAAAACTCCCCAGAAAATGGACTCGATACAACCTGGAGGAGCGAATTCTTCCTCCCAAGAGCAGCCACGCACAGCGGTGGAAAATGCTTCTCACCCCGGAGTGACTGGGATAGAGCCCCCATCCTCTCGTGGTGTTCAGCCCCCTGAGTTGACCTTGTCCAAGGCGGGGGAGACCGTGTCCCAGGTGGGTGCAAGCATTTCTTCTCCCACGTTGCCTAGGCCAGAATCCCAGCCCTCCCGAGGCGGCGTTCAGCCTCCTGAGCTGACCTTGCCCAAGGTGGAGGAGACCGCGCCCCAGGTGAGTGCAAGCAGTCCTTTTCCCACGTTGCATAGGACAGAAGTCCAGCCCTCCCGAGGCGATGTTCATCCTCCCGAACTGACCTTGTCCAAGACGGGGGAGACCGTGCCCCAGGTAGGTGCAAACAGTTCTTCCCCCACTTTGGCTAGGAAAGAATCCCAGCCTTCTCGAGGCGGTGTTCATCCTCCCGAACTGACCTTGCCCAAGGCGGGAGAGACTGTGCCTCAGGTGAGTGCAAGTACTTTTTCACCCACCTTGCCTAGGACAGAATCCCAGTCTCTGCAAAGCCGGATGGAGCCTCCTGAGTTGACCTTGTCCAAAGCAACGGGAGAGACGGTGTCCCAGGTCAACGCAAACACCGTTTCCCATATTCTGGCTAGGGCTGAAGCCCAGCCTATTCGGGGTGGATCACGGTCCTCCCAGCTGATCCAGCCCAGGGGTGAGCAACTCGCTGTTTCTTCTAATACGGAAGGCGGCCCCATGATTCCCAAGTTGGGAAGGGCTTTTCCGGGTCTTGTTGGTTCCAGACAGGCGCTTTCCAGCGTCAGGACCTTCCCGGTGAGAAATTCCCTGTCCAAAACACCGCAGGTGTCAGGAAAACAGACTGTAGCTCCATCGGCAACTACAGTTCCATTGGACCATGGCCCTTCTGGAAACTCCGGCGGCCAGAGTGCTCCTGAAGGTATCCAGGAGGCCGCAGGCAATTCGCTGGCAATCTCCCAGCTCCCGCTTGCTGGACAAAGTGCTGGACCAGTATCCCTGGAAAACCTTTTCCGGGAAAGCGGAACACGCAGTTTGCGCAGTCCATCTCAGGCTGCCAGTTGGGGGGAGCGGACAGCAGCGCGGGCTGCTTCTTTCCAGCCATTGACAAATGGTGTGAGACCGGGTGCACGGTTCCAGCAGGGAAGTCCCACTAGGCAGCTTGTCGGAAATCCGGCAGCTTCCGGGAGCGGCGAGCGGTTTGTCCCTGCGACTACGGTGCCGCTGGTTTCTGGAAGGCCCGGAGAACAAGCAGTTCCCGTCAACGGTTCCCTCACAACAGCAGGAAATGGATTGGCGATCCATAGGGGAGAAACGCCTCTGGTGAATCGCCAGCAGCCGGGCCCTGTTCGAGAGGAGCCCCGTCGGGCTCCAAAAGAAGAGGTGCAAATGGAATTTCGGGTGCTGGAAAAGAAACAGCGGGAGCAAAGTGGCAACTTGGAGCGTCAAAGCCGGACGTTGCGCAGCATCCAACAGCAGCTTCAGCAACAGGGGGAACAGATTCGCCAGCTGGCCAGCAGTGTTCCCCAGAACGGCGGACAGCAGCTGCCCAACACCCAGCAAATGGTTTCCCAGGTGATGCGGGAGATCCAGAGGCAGCTTCATTTTGAGCGTCAACGTCGGGGCGGATAAAGTCCCGGATTTGAAAAGGAGGACACGTTATGGCATTTAAAAAAGCCACCATCACTCCGGAAAAGGGCAGCACAATCAACGGCGGAAAGTCGTTCACGGTGCTGTTTAACCCCACTGAATACAATCTTTCGGAGTCGGCAAATTACGCTGAAACCTCCGTCCCCGGACTGGATGGTCCCATTCAGCAGTACATCTCGGGGAATACCCAGACTCTCACCCTCAGTTTGATGCTGGACACCAACGGCCGCAGGGTCTTTACCGGGAAGGAAACTGTAGAAGAGATTGCGCCCACCAGTGTGGCTCCCCGGGTGAAGCAGATTACGGACTTTTTGTACATAGACGGGGAACTGCATCGCCCTCCCAAGGCAACCTTCTCATGGGGGAGCCTGGCTTTTACCGGCATCGTCACAGAGGTTCAGCAGCACTACACCATGTTTACCAGTGACGGTATCCCGGTGCGGGCCAAGTTGGACGTCACTTTCCGCTCTGTGATTGACGTGGAGAAACAGCAGCGCCAGCAGCCCCTTCAGTCCCCGGACCGCACAAAGCGCCGGACGGTGACAGCTGGGGTGCAGCTTTGGAATCTGGCGCTGGAGGAATACGGCGATATGGAACAATGGCGCACCATTGCCAAGGCCAATGGGATTATGAATCCATTGGATATCACCCCCGGCCAGGTGTTGAAAATCCCCGCACTGTGACGGGATGAAAGGAGCAGGAACATGGATCTGATGTCGAGCAACGAACATTATGAATACCGGGAACTGGCGCGGAAATACGGCAATTTCCTCCAGCCGGCGTTCCAGATCTTTGTGGAGGGCACTGAGGTTGCCCGTTCCGGCAAAGTGCCTGTGCGGGATGTCAACGTCACCCTCTCCTGTGGGGAGGCCAACGCCTGCAGGATGACCATTCCGGCTCCTTACGATTTGGAAAAATCCACCTTTGGACCCAAACAGATGGACTTATTGGCTCTGGGCAAAAAGGTCTCCGTAAAGCTGGGATATGGCTCCGCGCTGATGGAAGTGTTTCGGGGATATATCTCCGAGGTGGAGGTGGAGTACAGCGCCACGCCCCAACTGGTTGTCACCATGATGGACTTGCGCAAGCTGATGATGTCCTCCCGGCGGATGCGTCAGATGACGGTGAAGGCCCCCTCTGACGCGGTGAGCAAGGTGATGGAATCCTACCGCAAGCTCTATGACCATCTATCCATTCAGGCGGACAAGGCGGAGGCGGAACCCTTCCAGTTGAAGCAGCATCGGGAGTCGGATTACGACTTTGTCATGCGCATGTGCGAGGTTGTGGGCAAGGAGTTTTTTCTGCTGGGAGGCGACGTGTACTATCAGTCCCGGGACCGCTATCCCAATCCGGTGATCACGCTGGCTCCCCAGGGGGGAGGGATCCAGTCCTTCTCCAGTCAGATCCGCTATGAAGTCAAGCGGTTTTTGGCCATTGGCCGGGAGCCCAACTCCAAGAAGGAGATCTACCGCAGCCGGACCTATCGCTCGGAGTTTGTCAAGAAAACGCTGCTGCCCTCGCCGCCTCCCACGGTCCATGCATCCCCGTCCATCCAGACGGTGGCTGATGCAGAGAAGTGGCTGGATGACGCGGTGCGCAAAGAGAAGGAAAAGGGCATCTCCGCAACGGTACGCTGCTTGGGGCTTCCAGAACTGGGTCCTGGGCACTACATGGAGTGCAGTAAGCTGGGAGCACCCTTTGATCGGAAATACTTTATCGAAAGTGTAACCCATTCCATTGGCAGTGACGGATTTACCACGGAGCTGTCATTGAGCGGCTGAAAAGAGAGAAAGGGGGGACCACCCATGGGAATGTACGATGAGCTGCAGGGCTCTGGAAAAAAGGGAAAGAAACCGGACCATCCAATCACCTTGGGCACGGTGGTGGAGAACTGGGACAAGGACCATCCCGGTATGGTGAAGGTCAAAATCCACATGGAGGAATCCTCTGAGAATGTCACCGGATGGATTCCGGTAGCTTCTCCCTACAGCGGCTCCAAGTATGGGTTCTACTTTTTGCCTGAGATTGACGATGAAGTGGTCATTGCCTATGACCATGGCGTGGGCGAGTGTCCTGTGGTGGTGGGCAGCATCTGGAACAAGGAGAATCTCCCTCCGGAGGGAGCTCCCCAGGAGAAGAACACCATCAAGAAGATCCGCACCAAGGGTGGTCATGAAATTGTCTTTGAGGAGACCAAGGACGCGGAGAACATCTGCGTGAAGAGCTCCACTGGCCTGTACTTAAAGCTGGAGGATAAACCTTCGGTGGTCACCCTGTCCGACAAGGACGGGAAGAACTACCTGAAGATGGACTGCAAAAACGGGGAGGTCACCCTGTTGGCGGATCAAAAGATTTCCCTGCAAGCCAACGGCAAGGAGATGCTCCTGCTGGACGGCAAGGCCGACAAGATTGTGGCCAGCGCCAAGCAGATTCAGCTGAAGGCTTCCGCCAGCTTCCAGGCGGAGGGCAAATCCACGGAGATCAAGGGGGATTCCACCAAGGTTTCCGCCAACAGCTCCATGGAGGTGCAGGGCGTCAACACCACGGTGAAGGGCAGTGCCAAATTGGGCGTGGAGAGCTCGGGCATGACGGAAGTCAAGGGCAGCATGGTAAAGATCAATTGAGCAAGGGGGGACGGGCGTGCAGGAAAAAGACCAGGCAAAGGAATTTTTAGGGGTTGGCTGGAAGTTCCCGCCCCAGGTGGATCCGGTGACCGGCCGGATGCAGGTTTCCGGCTATGAGGACAATGTGGCGGAATCGGTCAGACTGATTCTCTCCACTCGCAAGGGGGAGCGGATGATGAATCCGGAGTTTGGCTGCGGCCTGTTTCAGTATTTGTTCGGGGAAACGGATTACACCACCCTGGTGCAAATGGAACGGGAGGCCCAGGACGCTTTGATTCGCTGGGAGCCCCGAATTCGGGATATTACCGTTCAGGCCCAGGTGGATCAGGGAGACCCCTCTCGGGTGAATCTATATATTCAGTATTGGGTGCGTTCCACTAACAACCCGTTTAACTTGGTATATCCCTTCTATTTACAGGAAGGCAATGATTGAAAGAAAGGAGTGATGGCCTGATGAAAGCCCCGGATCTGGACCGGCGTTCCCGCGGGGACGTGCTGGAGGAGATGCAAAAGCTGGCGGAAAGCTATACCCCGGAGTGGCGCTTTGACCAGGAGCACCCGGATGTGGGCACAGCTCTGGCGCTGATTTATTCGGATATGTTTGCCCGGACAATTCGGCTGTTCAACCAGTCGGCGCAAAAGAATCAAACCTCCTTCTTCAATCATCTGGAGACGGGGATGCATCCGGCCACACCGGCCTATGGGTATTTGACCTTTACCCTGGCAGGCCAGATGGATCACGGAGTGGAGGTGTCTCGCGGCACCCAGGCGGTGGCCGAGGGTGTGGAAGGGGACCTGATCTATGAGACGGTGAACGACCTGTATGTCACTCCTGCCCAGGTGGAGATGGTGTTGGATACCGACGGAGCCGAGGATCACATCAGCTGCGTTTACCAGCGGGAAACCCATGAACTGGATCCCCAGCCTTTCCCGCTGTTTGAGGCTCAAGGGGATAATTTGCAGCGTCACCGGCTGTATTTCTGCCATGATTCAGCCTTGAAATTGGAGCGAGGGGCCTTGATCGAGCTGGATTGGGGCGATCAGCTGGCGGATCCGGATTGGGCCACTCTCTATCAGGATGTGCTGGATCCCAACACTCTGGTGTTCTATTACTACACAGGGGATGGCCAGTGGAAGGAGCTTGCTCAGAGAGCCGGCCAGAACGGCCATATTCTGCTGGATTACCCGGACGGAGCCGAGTCCTTTGCACCGGCTGAATTGTTGGGCCAGGAGGGCTATTGGATCTGTTGTGAGGCGCTGGAAGTTCCCAGGCTGGAGACGCTGTCCCTCTCACGGTTTTCCCTGCGGACCCAGGGAAGTGACCTGATGCCGGATGTGATCCACGCCGCAGGTACGGATCAGGACCAGCACAGCTACCTTCCTTTTGGCGAGCGGATGGGCCTTTCCGATGCGGTGTATTTTGGCTCGGAAGAGGTGCTATGCAAGCGGGGAGCCCAGGTACAGCTGCAGTTTAACATGGACTTTTTGCGGATCCCGGTGGAGATTGACCCCCAGAAGCCTCAGATTGACTGGAAAATGATTATGAAGCGTTCGGATTTTCAGCCGGACATGGAATATGACGTCACCATCGAGGAGGTCATTTGGGAGTACTTCAATGGACAGGGTTGGAGCCGTCTGTTCCCCGATCAGCGGTACAGCGATATTTTCACCACCCGTTACGGTACGGTGGGTCAGGTGAAGCTGATGGATTTCACTTGCCCCCAGGATATGGAGCACATCATTGTCAACTCCCATGACACTTACTTTATCCGGGCCAGGATCTTGAAGATCAACAACCTGTACAAAACAAAGGGGTACTTCATCACTCCCATGCTTTCCGAGACCTTGTTCTCCTACCAGTACCCTCAGACTGGGGTGAGCCCTCAGCAGGTGGCTTGGGAAAATAATTTGGAGCTGGAGGATTGGAGCAGCCACCCCATGCCGCTGAATCCTTTCCGCCGCATGGAGCAGCAGAAGCGAGCGGTCTATTTTGGCTGGCAAATCCCCCCGGTAGGCGGGCCGATTAAGCTGTTTTTCCAGATGAAGAGCACGTTGTCAGAGATTGCCCCCGACCTTGCTTGGGAGTATTGGAATGGCGCCGGTTGGCGGGAGTTGAATCTGGTGGACGAGACCGCTGGTTTGACCAAAAGCGGCCTGATTACCATGATTGGCAACCCAGATTTTGCCCGGTGTTCGCTGTGGGGGCAGGAGCTTTACTGGATTCGAGTGACGGACCGGCGAAACATCTACCGCCGGGAGGGACGCCGCAAGGGGTACCCCCTGGTGACAGGGCTGTTCCCCAACACCACCCGGATCCTCAACGTCCGCACCAGAGAGGACGCGCTGTTTTCCATTGAGCCCCATCAGGAGAATCTGCGCTGTCAGTTGCCGGATCGCCACCTCTACCAGGTGGAGGTTTGGGTGTGCGAGACCGGACAGCTGGAGACCCGGGAGTTGGAACGCTTAGAGCAGGAGCGCCGGGTGCAGAAGGAGACCGACGGCAGCGGTACGGTGCAGCAGATTTGGGTGCGCTGGGATGAGGTGGAGGACTTTGTGCTCACGGACAGTGGCAGCCGCTGCTACCGGGTGGATCGCAATGAGGGTGTCATCCTCTTTTCGGACGGCGTCCATGGGAAAATCCCGGCTGCCCAGCCGGAGGAGAGCATCCGGGTGTGCTATTCCACCGGCGGCGGTCAGGAGGGCAATCAGGAGGCCGGCGCCATCAACCGGTTGAACAGAAACCTTCCCTACATCAGCGATGTGTTCAATCCGGAGCCCACTGTGGGCGGTAGCGATCAGGAGACTGCCGATGAGGCCATGGCCCGGACGGCTTCCTCCTTTAGTCACCGATTCCGGGCTGTGACTGCCAGGGACTATGAGAATCTGGCACGGCAGGCCCACCGGTCGGTGTTCCGGGCAAAGTGCTTTTCCGGTTATGACGGGAAGGGCCGCCGCAGCCCGGGAGCAGTGACGCTGGTGCTGCTGCAAAAGGACTACTTCGGCAGCCGGAAATATTTTGACCTGGTGCAGAGCCAGGTGCTGCAGTTCCTCACGGGGAAGGTCAGCGACAGCTTGATGGAGTCCGGAAAGCTGTACGTGGTGGAGCCTCAGTTTTTGGAGCTGCGGGTCAAGGCGGAAATCCATGTGGAGAGCTTTGACCAGATCTTCCAGGTGCGTCATGATACGGAATTGGCCCTGGCCAAGTTCATTGATCCCATCCACGGCAATTTTGATGGGAGCGGTTGGCCCATCGGCACCATTCCCAACGTGACCCAGCTGACTAATGTGATGAAAAGCGTGGCGAATATCCGCCAGATCAAATCGGTCTCACTTTCGGCGTACCTGCTTTCAAGTGGCGGTCGGGAGGAGATCAATCTGGATCACCAGGACCAGTACCGGTTTGCGCTGCCGGTCAGCGGTACTCATGATCTCTATTTGACTTTGGGCTGAGGAAACCGGCCCACAACAGGCGCAGACCCATGACGGAAAGAGGTGTAGATCTTGCTGCCGGAAATTTCATTGGACCAGCAGAGCTTTCGGGAAATTTTAGACGATGCCGTCAAGCAGATCTCCAGGGTGTACCCAGCCTGGACCAACTACAATGCGGCGGACCCGGGCATCACACTGCTGGAGCTGTTTTCCTGGTTTCAGGAGATGCAGCAATATCACCTGGATCAGATCGGTGAAAAGAATGAGCGGAAATTCCTGAAGCTTTTGGGAGTATCTCCCGAGAGAATGCAGGCAGCCACCGCACTGGTCCATGTCACCGGGCTGAAGGAGGATTTGCTTCTGCGAGAGGCGGAACTGTTTTTCGCCGGAGGAATTCCTTTTGAAACTTCCGGCCGTCAGCAGCTGGTCAAGGCCAATGTGGCGCTCTGCCGGACCCTGACCGAAGAGGGAACCAGCGATTGGGATTTGCTCCGAGTGGAACCGGGCAGAAAGATCCGCTTTGCGCCCTTTGGCCAGCGGCCTCAAAAGGGGGACACCTTTGCACTGGGCTTTGACAGTCCCCTTCCCACCGGATCCCAACTTTCTCTGTACTTTCAGGTGTTTGACGGTCATCCGGTGAAGCGCAATCCCATTGGAGAAGGCGATGGCTTCCAGCCTCTTGCCCGGCTGCGCTGGGAGGTGCTGACCTCCCAGGGATGGCGGGATTTGACGCTGGTGGAGGACGGTTCCCACCAGTTGCTGCAAAGCGGTTTCCTCCGTTTTTGCTTGGAGGAGCCTATGGCCTCTGGCGAAGATGGTCTGTTTTGGCTGCGAGCTGTAGTGGAGCAGAGCTGGTATGAGGTGGCTCCGGTGCTCACGGGAGTGTATGGGAACCTGCTGGAGGTGGCCCAGAAGAACACCCTGGCAGATTTTCGGGAATACCCCGCGGCACCGGGAGAGACCATCGAGATTTCCCTGGCGCACCGTTTGGAGGATCAACAGTTGTTCCTCCAGCGGGAAGGGGACGGTTTCCGCCAGCTGAAAGAGGACAGCGTCCAGCTGCTGTCCCAGGAGGACGGCAGTCTGAAGGCTCTTGTCACAGTTGGCGAGGGAGCCCAAGCTGTGCGAGTGCTCTTCTGGGATGCTCCCTCTCTGCGGGAGCTGCTGGTGGCCTGGGCCGATGGATTCCCGGGGCAGAGCTACCGGGTGGAAGCTCCTGGAATTATGGCTCAAGATCTGGAATTGCTGGTGAAAGAGCCCGACGGCCTGTGGCACGTGTGGACTCAGGTGGAGGACTTTGACAGCTCCACTCCGGAGGACCGGCATTTCTGCTTTGAGGAATCCCTGGGCCGCCTCAGCTTTGGAGACGGCGAAAAAGGGATGGCTCCGGAGGGGCAGATCCGCTTGGAGCGCTGCGCGGTCAGCGAGGGTGTGGACGGCAATGTCAAACAGAACCAGATCCACAGCGGCCCCTCACTTCCTGACGGAGTCCAGGTGACCAACTATTGGCTGGCTTCAGGGGGCAGGCAGGGAGAGACCCTTGCTCAGTGTTTCCTGCGGGCCAGAGCGCGGCTTCACCACTCGGAGCGGGCGGTGACCGGCGAGGACTTTGAGGAAAAGGTTCGCAACGCGCCGGGGCTGATGATTCAGAATTGCCGGTGTGTGCCGGTGTCCCGGCTGTCCCAAAAGGACGGCATGGGAGAAAATGGTGTGGCGGTGGTGGTACAGCCCTTCTCTGACGGCCGAAGGGAAAAACTCAACGAGGGTTACTACCGGAACCTGTATGGCGTGCTGGACCGCTGCCGGCTGTTGGGGACCCGAGTGCGGGTGCTCTCGCCGGAGTACATTGGCATTACGGTCTATGCGGAAATCCGCATCCGGCCCTATTATCAAGGTGCTGAACAGCGTATTCGGGAGACGGTGGAGCGCTTCTTCCACACAGCGGACTGGATTTTCGGAGAACCGGTGCAGTACAGCGCCCTGTACGGATGCCTGGACACTTTGGATTGCGTGCTGGCAGTGGAATCCTTGATTATGGAAGCCAGGGGTACTGGAGTCAGTCGAAATCGCAGTGGAGATGTGATTTTGCCGCCCAACGGTCTGGTGTTTTTAAGCCGTGCAGAGTATAATTGGAAGGACGGGGAATAGGAGGGGCGTTATGAAAGCGACTGAGAAATATTTCTTATTCAATAAGCGCCCCGATTTCCAGCGGGGAGTGTGGCAGAATCTCCGGTGGGGGGATCAGGGCCTGTGCCTGGAGGATCCCGATGGGCCACGCGGTGTGTACCTTTCCCCTCTGCTGGACAGCCGGGAGAAGGAGACTGCCTGGCATCGAGGGCTCATCAAGAGCCGCAGTCTGGGGGACGGTTCTCTAGTCTTCTCCTTTTACTGCACGGATTCTCCCGACTTGACCGACCAGCACGGCCGTTTTTGGAAGCTCTCCGATTACCTGAAGACCGATCAGGTGGAATTGTGGGAGAAGGAACAGACCTTGCAGCCTTATCTGGTGCGCCGTGTCCAAGATCCCAAAGACCTGCTGCTTCACGACGTCACCGGCAGGTATTTATGGTTTGAAGTCCAGTTCTTTGGCCAGCAGGGGCGTTCTCCCTCGGTGGCGGGGGTGAAGCTGCTGTTCCCCAAGGCGAGCTGGTTGGACTATTTGCCCGAGGTCTATCAGCGGGACGCGGGCGGTTTTTTAGACAGATATCTCTCCTTGTTCCAGTCCCTCTACGACGACTTGGATCAGGAGATCCGGCAAGTGTCCTCTTCTTTGGAGCTGGACACGGCGGACAAGGAGTTTTTGGAATGGCTGGCCGGTTGGCTGGGCATGGAAGAAGGATACCTCTGGGAGGAGGAAAAGCTGCGCTATCTGCTGCGCCACGCCATGGAGTTCTACTCCAGCAAGGGGACGGTGGCGTCCCTGAAGAAGCTGGTCAAGCTCTCCACAGGAGTGGAGCCCTATGTGGTGGAGCAGCACCAGCTGGAGCCCTTCCGGAGAGATGTGGTTCAAATGGACCGGCTCAAGCGGCTCTATGGGGAGGATCCCACGGTGGTGACGGTGTGTCTGCCCGCCAGCGCGGTGCCCTCTAACAGGGCGTTTCAGACACTGATGAAGCAGATGGAGCAAGTGAAGCCTGCTCAAGTGGAGATTCAGCTGGTGCTGCTGAAACCGTACCTGTTTTTAGATGGCTATACCTACTTGGGAGTCAACAGCGTTTTGGGGCGGTATGAGCCCCTGCATTTGGATGGGCATTCCACAGTACCGCTGATCACCGTTGGCGGGGCAGAAGAAAGGGAGGATCGGACTTGAAGAACTTAAAGTACTTTCCATTTGAAAGAAACCGTTATTTTTACGGAAAATTGCTGACGGTGGATGATTTTGAAACCGAGCAGAAATATATGAACGACAAGCGCAGGATGATCAATCGCTTTCTGCTGGGCACCGGTGTGGTGTGCGGAATGAATGTGGTGGAAGTGGACACCAAAAGCGTATCCATTGAAATGGGTCTGGCGTTGGACTTTTCCGGTAGGGAGATCGTCATTGACACGCCGGTCATCAAGCGGCTGGAGTTGATTGACGGCTTCCACAATGGGGAAGATGAACTGGAAGACAACGGCAATTACGACGAAACGCTGTACCTGTGCGTGGAGTACGCCGAAACCGAGAAAGACCCTGTCCACAACGTTGCCGGGGGCGGAAACTCTTTGCAGCAGGTGGAGTACAACAAGTATCGAGAAGGCTATCACCTGTTTATTACGGAGAAAGCTCCGGATGAGAGCAGCTTTGGCATGTTGGGCAGCTATCAGGACCGCCAGACGCTCTATTGGGAGAACGGAATCCGCATTCAGCAGATCTGCCCCAAATACGCCACAGCTCAGGAGGAGACCGAGCTGACTGTGGTGGTGGAGAATTTCGGACAGAGCCAGCCCGTGCGGTTTTCCTATGAGCTGGACCTGACCTATTTGAGCTATCAGGGGAGCAATCACCTGACGGTGGACTTTGATGAGAGCAAGCTGGAAAAGAGCAGCCGATACACCCTGCGGTTCCCTCTGAAGGCCATGCCTGTGGACGATGCCCGGGGAACTGCCGCGGTGAAGGCCGGGTCCGTGTCCCTGTGGCTGGGACCCACGCAGCTTTCTCCGGAGATCCAAGCGGAAAGCGGTGTCCAGATCATTCACGGGGATGTGAAGGAAGCCATCCTGCACCACTATTACAACAGCGCTATGGAGGAGATTGCGGAGAACAGTGAGCAGCCCAGTATTTGCTTGGCTCGCATCCAGCTGATCCGCAGCAAGAACCGGTATTCCATCCGCAGTGTGGAGGGATTGGCCTCCCGCCAGGCAGTGCTGAATCTGCCGTTGGTGTCCGTGCTCAGCCAGCTGACCAATCGTGAGTTGGAGCGTCTGGGCGAAGGACGGCCGGCAAAAGAGAATTCCTTTGCCGAGGAAACGGCTCTGGCGGTCCGCCGCCAGGAGCTGCAGTGGAACACTGGTGTAATCCGCATGGATTTGGGCCTGGGCGGCAAGAAGGGCCAGCGGTTCTTCTCTGAAGAGATCTCCCACGGTTTGGGCTTGGGTGCGGTGACTATTCTGCTGTCCATGGAGAGCGTCACGGAGCCCGGCAGGATCCTCTATTCCGGATCCCCGGAGATTTTTGACCTGGAAAATGACCAGTTCGGCGCAGAGCTCGCCTCCCAGCTGGATATGAGTAAGGGCGTGTTTCGCATTGGCTTGCGGCTGACTGCCGCATCTCCCCAGCGGTATGTCACCGTTCGGTGGACCGCATTGCGGGACAAGGCTGACGCCCCGGAGGAGAAAGCCCAGACGCAGCTCTTTATCAAGCCCAATATGGCGGAGCTGCGCACCAGGGAGAGCCTTTCCTTTGAGGCGGTTTGCCCCAAGATGCCCGACCAGCGGGTGCGCTGGACTGTAAAGAGCGCCGAAGGGGGCTCGATAGATAAGAATGGGTGTTATACTGCCCCCAACACAGCCGGGGTGTATGAGATTGTGGCCCAATCCATTTCCGATCCGAAGATGACGGCTTCCGCATTTGCTGTGGTGCGGGATCCGGCGGCACCAAAGGAGTGAGACCATGCTGATCCAATCGCTGGAACAGACCTTTACCGTGATCCAACTGCTTGGCAGCAGTGACCTGTCGGCCAACTACCTGTGCAGAGATTACGCCCAGCAGAATCCCAGCGATTACCTTCTGGTACAGGTGAAGGAGCCGGAGCTGGTCAGGAAGATGGTGCCGGTGTTCATGGAATTTACCCGAGAGGGTACTTTCCAGGATTTTGCAGGGAGTTTCCCCAAGGACGGCAGCGTCTATGGGGTGTTCCATTACAGCAGCTATCCCACCTGGTCTCAGAAGCGGGAGCGGGAGAGCTGCAGCCTGGCAGAGCGGCTGGAGATCGGAAAAAATCTGCTGGATAAAATGCTGCTTTATCGGATGCCCCTGTATTTTCAAAGGCATGTGCTGACCCCGGACAGGGTGTGTGTGGCGCCGTCTTTGGAGATCGGTTTCCGCTATGAGCTGCAGGATATCGGGTTTTACTTTTCCGTCACACAGGAGCAGGTGTCGTTAGCCTATCAGCAGTTTTTTGAAGATTTGTTCTCTGTGGAGCTGGAACTTCAGTCCAACCAAGCCTTGGAGGAATTTGTACTGGATTGCGCTCAAACTGGCAGCTTGGAAGAGTTGTACCGCCGGTTTATGCCGTTGTATCAATTCTTGCGGGAAGAGTTGGGCAAGCCGCAAAGCGGACCTCCTCAGAGGAACAGCCGGGCTTTTCAGGCTTGGGAGGCTGCCAAGAACGCAGCTAGACTCTTGCGGCCCATTTTGGCGGCAGCAGTGCTCATCGCGGTGGTGATTTACCTGATTGTCACCTGGAACGCCGGAAGCCAGCAGGCTGAAAGCGCTGGGACGATTTCTTACATAGGGACGGTAGAGATCAAAGAATAGGGGGTGCGAGATGCGGTTTCAAAGCAATTTTCAGTGGGATCAGGTTCTGAAATATGGCGCGCAGCGTTTGACCCGCACCGTCAGCAGGCCCATCAACGCCCTCTACCGCAAGGTTCGCTTTGCCATGAACCCCACCAGCTTTGTCAACAAAGTGGTGGGCGACATCGACCAGAACGTCAAGCAGATCGCAAAGCCGCCCACCACGCTGAAGGGCTATGTGGCCATTGGCAGGCACTATGTGGCGAAAAAGCTGATGTTTGCCCTGGTGCTGGTGGCGTTGCTGCTGGTGGTGGTGGCAGTCAAGTTCGCGGTTCCGGCGATTCAGTCCCAATTTTTCACCAAAACCATGTACCTCAACAGCCAGGAGATGATTGGCTATACTGGCAAGGTGGAATTGCTGGCCCAAGAGAACGACCAGTTGATTTTCCGAGGCAGAATGGAGGAGGGCCGTATCACCGGCAGCGGAGAGCTGTGGGATTATAACGGCGCGCTGGTCTATCGTGGAGAGTTCCTGTTGGAGGAGTACTCCGGCATGGGAGAACTCTATTACTCCAACGGAACCACCCAGTACAAGGGGGAGTTTCTGGCCAACCAGTATGCCGGCATGGGAAAACTCTATCGTGAGGACGGTTCTTTGGAGTATGAAGGCGCCTTTGAAAGCGGCGTTTATCAAGGCAGCGGAAAGCTCTATGGTGACAACGGTGCTCTGCTCTATGAGGGTGCTTTTGAGAAGGGCGCCTACCAGGGCGAGGGCAAGCTGTACACTGCCGAAGGAATGCTGCTGTACGAGGGAGCCTTTGCCGCAGGGGTCTACGACGGCGAAGGGAAGCTCTATGAAAACGGCAGTTTGCTTTACAGCGGACAGTTTGCCGACGGCAAGCGCAGCGGTACCGGCACTTTGTACGCCGGGGATGGCACCGTGCTTTTCCAGGGTACCTTTGAGGCGGATGAACCGCTGGAGGGTACTGGGCTGGTATATTCGGAGGAGGGCAAACTGCTTTATGAGGGTGCTCTGTCCAGTGGGATCTACCAGGGAGAAGGAAAACTCTATGACCCGGCAGGTTGGCTGCTCTATGAAGGCGCCTTTGAAAACGGCGTCTATCAGGGGGAAGGCAAGCTGTATCAATCCAACGGCCAGTTGGTGTATGAAGGTGCCTTTGTGGCCGGTTTGTATGAAGGCCAAGGCAAGGAATACGAGAACGGAGCCCTGATCTTTGAGGGCGAATACAAAGCCGGAAAGCGCAACGGGTCCGGTATCCTGTACGACGGGGACGGCAATGTCCTGTATGAGGGTACCTTTAAGGACGGCCTTCCCGTGGAGGGCACCGGTGCAGTGTACAACGGGGACCGTCTGGTGTATGAAGGCGGTCTGGTGGACGGTGTCTATCAGGGCGAGGGTACTCTCTACCGGGAGGATGGCAGCGTCCTGTACAGCGGAAGTTTTGTGGACGGTAAATACGAGGGGAATGGCTCCCTGTACTTTGCAAACGGTGAGCTGCGCTATGAGGGAGCCTTTGTTCAGGGCCAGTTCCAAGGGGATGGCGCTCTGTACCGAGAGGATGGTACCCTCCAGTATGAGGGAGCTTTTTCGGCCGGACAGTATGAGGGCGAGGGCAAGCTCTACGATGAGGAGGAACGCCTGCTTTACGAGGGCGCCTGGTCCAAAGGGCAGCGCTCCGGCGAAGGTGTTGCCTATGATGCGGAGACAGAACGGATTCTCTATGAAGGCCAGTGGGAGAGAAATCTCTATTCCGGCGCTGGACAGCTCTATGATGTGAGCAGGGATACCCTGTTGTACGATGGCGAATTTTACCGGGGAGTCTATCAGGGCAGCGGCAAGCTGTACAATGTCCAGACCGGCAAGGTGATCTATGAAGGCAGTTTCCTCTCGGGTAAGTATGAGGGGGACGGCGCTGCCTACACCAGTGACGGCCGTCTGCTCTATGAGGGCGGGTTCCGATCCGGTCTGTATGACGGTACGGGAACCCTGTATGATCCCGCCACCGGTAAAGTGGTGGAGATGGGTGAGTTCCGAAACGGCGTGTTGGTCACGCCTCAGGATGAGCTGGATGACAGTCAGAACCAAGGTGGTTCCTCTTCAGAGAGCTCCACTCCTGAGGAGACTGTCTCTTCCCAGCCCACCGCATCTCAGGTGGAGACCAGCAGGGAGGCATCCTTGGCGCCGCCTCCTCTGCTTACAGGAAAGGAGTGAGCCAACAGTGGGAGAATATACAGCGTTTGCGGATCTGAGCAGTGCGATCATCAAGCTGCTCCAAGCACACCTGGTGCCGGATACGGTGCGCAGCGTGGACAGTATTGGTTTGTGCAGTCCCGCCGATCACGGGGATTTCCTGTTGGGGGTTCACCTGTATTCCATTGACGAGTGCGCAGAAATGCGGGAAACTGAGATGGTCAGCCGGGGATTGCAGCGGCAGCAGTATCCCCCCAGCTATTATCAGTTGTATTACATGATTACGCCCTACTCCACCAGCAGCCTGAAATTCCGGGCGGAGGAGGAACAGCGTATTCTGGGCCGGGTGGCCCAAGTGCTTCGGGACTACGGCTTTTTTGACGGGGATTCCTATCGTCCGGTGACAACGCCCAAAGGTCTGGATGTCCGGTTGGAGTGGGTCACTTTGACCACAGAGGAAAAACTGAAGATCTGGAACGTGCCGGATGCGCCTTACCGTACTTCCTTGTTTTACAAGGCGCAGCCCGTGTCCATGGTCTCCACGAAGACTAGGCAGATCCGCAGGGTCACAGGTTTGGATCTGTCGGTCAGCGAGAAGGAACAGGCATAACCCCCAAGGGAGAAAGGAGGGAAGGTCATGGCAATGTGGAACACCATAAAAATCGGCTGGAAGGCGGACCTGGTGGTGGCCTGTGTGGACAGTGTCACCGGCAGAATCATCCAGGATGCCACACTGCAGGTGTGGTCCCCGGATCGCCCCAGGCCTGTGCGCAAACCAGACGGTTACTACGTGTTTTTGGGTTGCGGACAGGGAGTGCTTTCCGTCCGGATTCAATCCCCGTTTTTCCAGGATGCTTCCCTGAAGCAGGAGCTGCCCGATCCCGCAGGAAGCCTTCCGGTGCGCTGGGTGAGGCTTATGCCTAACCGCCGGTATCCCTTTCCAGAGGGGACTGCCTTTTTGGAGGGCACGGCCGCTCCTGGCAGCCGTATTGCGGTGACGGGAGGTCAGCCTGTGCGGCTGGGAGAGAACTATAAAAAAGGCAGTGAGGTCATCCGACTTCACTTGCCCGAGGATACCCGTTTGGATGGAGCGGTGTTTGCCGTGACGGTCAAAGGACAGGGCACGGTGGAGGAGCTTCGCCTTGAGGAAACCCTGGAAGAGGGACACCACCGGTTGGGAGTTCCTTTGAAAAAGGACCATTCCATGGCGCAGACCGTTCTGCTGCCGGTGTGGGAGACCACAGCGGGAGAGGATGGCCGGTTCTGGTTGGCGGTTCCGGGAGGCTTGAAGAGCCAGGTGCGATGCAGCTGCCTTGCCCCGGGAGCCAAACGCGCTAAGGAAAAGGAACTCACCTTGGAGGAGAGCCTTACAGAGGTGGACTTCTAAACTCAAAGTGTCGGTGTAAGAAAAACCCCGAGCCGCAAAGTCCGGGGTGATTGGAAGACAGGAATGGGAAAGGCGGAACAGAGATGGCAATGGCAGTTCGTGCGGGAGCAATGCTCAAATGCTCCTTTGGAGTGGCGCCCTCGGTCTTGGCGGTGCTGCCCACCAATCGGGTGCTCAATGGAGCTCCCTTGGCAACGATCATGGATTACGTCCCCATGGTCAACATTCCTCCTTTTGGAGTGTGTAACTGTCCTGCGAATCCTGCTGTGGTGGCTGCAGGCGGTGCGGCTCCCTGTACGCCGCTTATCGTGGCGCCTTGGGCGCCGGGCAGTCCCACTGTCACCATCGGTGGATTCCCCGCTCTAAACCAGAGCTGTCAGTGTATGTGTACCTGGGGCGGCGTCATCACTGTCACAAGCCCTGGTGTCACCAATGTTATGGTTCCGTAGGAGGTGCGGCATGAAGAAACGACTGAGTAAAATACTGCTGGGAGCCTTGGTGCTTTGCCTGGCGCTGTCGGCTGCTGTCACCGCCTTTACCAGGGAACAGCCCCTGCATTACATCTTGGATTCGGTGATCTCCAACGATGTGGTTTACGGCATTGACGATGACGAGGAAACTGTGCGCTTTTTTGCTGCGGACACTTCTGGAGAGATTCAGAGCCAGTTTACCGTGGACCGTGAGGATGGGGGCGGCGTATACAACGTGTTTGACTACATCTCTCTGGACAATGGAGGCATGTATGTGTACGGCGCCAAGATCGACACCATCACCAACACCTATTTGGACGAGTCGGTCTACTACTGCAACTTTAAAAAGGGCAGATTGGAGCATTACCGCACGTTGCCGGTGGTCTATCCCGATGGACAGAACAATCTGTCCGTCAAGGTGGAGAACGGCCAGGTGACTTATCTGACCTATGAATTTTTAGATGATTTGGTGGTCACCGTACATAGAATGGATTCAGCGGGCCAGGTGGAGGACATTCATCAGCTCTACTTTGATCCCTATGTCAATATCTACGATTACGCCTATAGCGACAAGTGGAAGTTGGTGTTCATCACACCCGACAACAAGATTTACCGTTCCTTGGAGAACGGCAGTTCCGTGCAGGTGTATCCCAAGGACGACGGCACCCATCAGCTGACGGATTTTTACTACCCCGGCGGAGATCTGGTGTACGTCACCGATGCCGCCCTGGGTCAGGTGTTGCAGATTGATCTGAATACCGGTACCGCAGAGGTCATCCTCAACGCCGATCTCGCCATGGGGGATGGGTATCAGTTCAGTGATTTTGAAAAGATCCGCTACAAAGAGGGCGGGGAGTTCTGTGCCACAGTGCAGCTGGACGGCGATTCCAGCGGCTTGGGGCTCTACCGGGATGGAGTTCTTCAAGTGTTTGAAAGTTTGACCAAAAAGCCTGTTGCCTGCTGGAAAACCTTCTTCTGGACGCTGTTGTGGACCGTGGTGGCGGCTCTAGTTTTGCTGGGAATTTACCAGCTGTTTTTGATGCTCACCCGCCGGCGGTTTCCCATACTGGCGAAGATGATCTTGGCGTTGCTTCCCGTGGTGATCCTGTGCGCGCTGGTCACCCGCTATTATACCCAGCGCAATCTGACCTCCGAGTTGATGAACGCCCAGTATCGGGAGCTTTATCAGAACAGTCAGAATTTCCTGGCAGGAGTGGATACCTTCTATTGGACGGATATCGATCCTGCCGAGGCTTATGAAACCGATGCGTACTTTGATTTCCAGGATCTGTTCTTCAACCGCAACAGCACAGCCGTGCAGCTGCTGGGCAGTGCTGACGAGGGCAGTTCGGATGTCAACTACTTCTCCTACCTTTTTGCCTATCGGGTGAAGGACGGCAAACTTTATTCCTACTTCTGCGATCCCCAGCCGGTGAATACTCCGGTGGAGTACAAACAGAGCCGGGAGCTGGTGGAGGATTTCTACGAATGTGTGGAGAAAGGTCAGCCCGTCAAGGGGGAGTACCGGGATAAGTTTGGCAACTGGAGCGTCGTGCTGGTGCCGGTCTTTGATGATGAGGGCAATGTGACCGCTGTGCTGGAGTCGGGCATGTCCAAGGTGTTGCTGGATTACAACATCCGTCAGGAGATCCGGTATCTCACCGTGGTGAACATGCTGATCCTGGCTGCTATGATGGTCTTTATCGCAGTGATCCTCACCTACGGCCTCTATCCCTTGAAGCGCCTAAAGCGGGGCGTGGAGGAGATGCTGGATGGTCACTTGGGCGTGACAGTTCCCGTTCGTGGCAGGGATGAGGTGGCGGAAATTTCTGAGGTGTTCAACCGCATGTCCCGGAGCATTCAAAACCATTTTGAGCAGATGGAGCGGTTTAATCGGGCCAGCTTCCGGTTCATTCCCTCTCAGATATTCCGCCTGCTTCACAAGGAAGGTGTGGCGGATGTGCAAAAAGGTGACAACACCACTCAGTCCACTACGGCGCTTTCTTTCCACACCGTGACCTTCCACACCAGGATGCGCACCATGACTGGCGAGGAAATGTACCGCTTTATCAACCGGATTTTGTCCGTGGCAGTGCCTGCTATACAGGAAAAGCAGGGTGTCATCAGCCAGTTTGAGAATGCCGGAATCGAAGGCTTCTTCACCGATTCCAGCGACACCGCCCTGAGCTGCGCGGTTTCCATTTGCCAGCGGATGCTCCCCCTGGGAGAGGAGCCCGGCTTTGAGGGTGTGCGGCCTGCCATTGGGTTGAACTACGGTTCTACAAAACTGGGTATCATTGGTACGGATGAGCGCTTGGAAGCTGTGGCGATTTCCGAGTCCACCAATTTGGCACAGTTTTTGCAGAAGATGGCGCCGAAATACTCGGCACGGATCCTGGTGACCGGTACCCTGTTGGAGCAAATTCCCGATGCCCGCAGCCGGTATCACCTGCGGTGGATCGGATTTGTCTCCCTTTCTGCCACCGAAGCCCTGGAGCCCATTTACGATTGCTTTGACGGCGATACTCCGGAGGAGCGTGCCTGGAAAGCGGAGACCAAGGAGCAGTTTGAACGGGGTGTGGCACTGTACTGCGCACGCTCCTACTACGAGGCCCGAAAAATGTTTATTGAGGTGCTCAAGAGCTCCTATCAGGATTTTGCCGCCAAGGAGTATTTGTTCCTTTGTGACCGGCGGTTGAATCAAGAGGATACCGGCGATCAGGTTTACCTGGTTCGCTATTGATGAGGTGCGGAAAGAAAAAACGCGATGACGCGAGAAAGGAGGAGGGCCATGGGAAAAGATTTCACCTGGGACTTTTATCAGCGGCTGGAGGAGCTCTTGTGGGAGCTGTTGAATCTGTACGCTGATGCTGTGGGTTCGGATCCAGCGGTGGAACAGTCAGCATCCCACAGGGCGATGAGCCAGGATGCTCATGAGAAGAAAGTGTTGGGAATCCAAAAGCAGCTTTCCCTGCTTCAGCTGGACGCTGGAAAAGGGAAGAAGGGAGACATCCCGCTGCTGCGGCTGTACCGGCTGTTCCAGCCCGGGGACTTTGCCTGGTTCTGCGCGCTGCTATCCTTGGCAGCGGAGTGGAACGGGGAATTCTCCCGGAAGGTGGGCAAGCTGCAGGGCAGCTATGGAGCGGCTTTTCCCACGGTGGAGTTCTGTGCCCGCTGCTGCACTCTGGATCCGGCAGAACAAAAGCGCCTGATGTTGGAGCTGGAGAAAGACCCCCTCTTCCTGGACGCTTTCTTTGAGAATTGGGATATCCGGGAGGCATACTCTCAGCGGCCCATGCGGCTGCGGCCTAGAGTGGTGCAGCTGATGGGTAACTGGGAGAGTGACAACCCCAGATTGCAGGGGATTGTCACAGTCCACGAACCTCAGGAGGAGGGCTTGCCCCCGCTTTTGGCCGGGGAGGCTGTGGCGGACCGGCTGGATGCCTTTGATGTGGGTGACCGGCAAATTCTCTTCTCCTTTTATGGACCCCAAGGTGGTGGAAAGAAGCTGCAAGCCCGGCATTTCTGCCGCAAGCGGGGGATTGGGCTGCTGGTGGTACAGATGGATTGGATGCCCTTGGATGAGCGGGAGTTTGTCTCTCTGCTGGGGGAAATCCGTCTGGAGGCCGCGGTGCGAGAAGCTTACTTGGCCTTTGACAGGGTGACGGTGACCCAGGATCATGGAGAGGTCCGTGAGCGGGCGTCTCTCTTGGAGCAGCATTTGGAACGTCTGTGGCAGGTGTGCCGGGTGGTGTTTTTCCTAGGAGAGACCGAGTGGCGTCCTCGGGGAGAGAGGAATTATGGATTCTTTTCCCTAAAGCTGGAGGCTCTGCCCTTAGAAGATCGGGTGCGTGTGTGGGAGAGCTACTTCCAGATCCTTCCCGTAGCAGAGGATGTGGATGTGGAGCTTTTGGCCGGCAAGTTTCCCTTTACCGGCGGCATGGTGAAAAACAGTATTCTGGAAGCCATGGAACAGATGCAGTGGCAGGGAAAGGACCGCTTGGACAGTGCGTTGCTTCATGAGGCGTGCAGCAGGCAGGTGGTCCACCATCTGGAGGGCCGTGCCACCCGGATCGAGAGTCCCTACCATTGGGAGGATTTGGTGCTGCCCGCCCGCCAGAAGACCACGCTGCGGGACGCCTGTGACCAGGTGCTCTTTGGACGCACGGTGTACCACAGGTGGAATTTTGGAAGCAAGGTGGCCTACGGCCGTGGGGTCTCCCTGTTGTTCACAGGGCCTCCGGGCACTGGTAAGACCATGGCCGCCCAGGTGATGGCCAATGAGCTGCGCATGGAGCTCTTCAAGGTGGATCTCTCCGGGATGCTCTCCAAGTATGTGGGAGAGACGGAGAAGAATCTGGGCGTGGTGTTTGAAGAGATGAAAAAAAGCCAGAACATTCTGTTCTTCGATGAGGCAGACGCTCTGTTCGGCAAGCGGGCAGAGGTGAAGGATGCCAATGACCGATATGCCAATGCCCAAGTGGCCTATCTGCTGCAAAAGATGGAGGAATACGACGGGGTGATTGTACTGGCGACCAACCTGCTGCAAAATTTTGACGAGGCCTTCAAACGGCGGTTGAAGTTTGTGGTGGATTTCCCCTTCCCGGGACCACAGCAGCGCAGGGAGATTTGGGGGAAAGTTTTCCCCAGTCAAGCGCCGGTGGATAGCGGTGTGGATTTGGACTATCTGGCGGAACGTTTTGAACTGTCTGGCAGCAATATCAAAAACATCGCGGTAGCAGCGGCGTTTTTGGCGGCAGGCGCCAGAGAGCCGACCATTTCCATGGAATCCCTGCTTTTGGCGTTGCATCGGGAGTACGAGAAGATGGGAAAAGTGCTTACTCCCGGAGAATTGGGCGAATATGCAGGCTTTTTAAAACCACGACAGGATATGGAATACAGCAAAGGAGGAATCTCGGATGCCAGGACCTGAACAAGTGAGAAGACCTGTTCCGGCAAGATCAGTTCAGCCAAGATCCACTCGACCAAGAAGTGGGGCAATCAGCATCGGTGGAGCTCGCAGTACCCCGCAGCAAGCCGTCGCAGCGAGACAGAGGCTGGAGCGACAGGATGACGCCGCGCAGGAGCAGACGAGAACGGAGGAAGCGGCCCGCCGGGATCCTCTGAGAATTGGCGAATTTACCGGAAGGTGCGACACCATCATTCACGAGACGCGGGTTGCGAATCACCAGATCTATCTGTATAAACAGGGTACGGATCGGGAGAAAAAGCGCGACCTGGGAAGGCTACTGACAGAGATTCCAGCCAAGCATGATGAGCTGATGGAACGCTATGTGGAGCTTTCCAGCACGGAAGTGATGAATGAAATGGCTCCTGATGTAGGTCGTAAGAAAAGAGCCATGCTGAATATAGCGATTAAGGCGTTGCAAGATCTGGAAAAGGAATTGCACTTTCTCCATACCCAGCGGGATGCTTTGGGGGAGAAGCTGAAGACGCCTGCGGCAAAGCGGAATTACTTCCAGGATAAGCTGAGGTCTGGATACCCGGTCAACTGTGAGCTGCATCAGATGATCAAGTATGTGACAGCGCTGCCGGAACAAAGTCCCGATCCTATGGAGGAAGAAGAAGGCCAAAGCGCCATGGAACAGATCAATGAGTTCCTGAACGAGGCCAGCGATCAGTTGGAGGACAATCCCGCGGTAAACGGTTTGGCCAACATCTTCAATGCGGTGACCAACGGATATAAATTCTTCATCGCCGTTCGGGATGCCGTAAAGAAGAAAGGCGCCAACTGGAATGAAATCACCGAAATGGTGGGAAATATCACCTCGATCATCGATTCCACTGTGAAGTTCTTGGATACCACAGGCTTAAAAGCAGTGGCTAGTTCCGTCCCTGTGGTGGGCTCTGTTATCGGTATTCTGATGGCTGTGATGAACGGCGTGGGTCATGTGATCACTTTGGTACATGCCAGAAAGAATAAAACCGCGTTGGTTGACGTGGAGCATGGCCTGGAAGAGCGTATGCTGAGAAACCGCCAAAAGGAAGCTCAGTTTGGAAACTCCATGCGGTTGGATACTGAAATGAGGAAAAAGCATTGGTTTAGCCGCTCCGGGACCGAGAGGGAACGCCTGTTGGAAGGCCGGGAGAACCGGGAGGCCATGCGTCAAAGGCTGCGTATGTCGGTGACATCGGGTACCAATATTTACGCTCAGAAGCTGGCGCTGAAAAAAGAACGCAGTGCTGAGATGGCCAAGGATAATCCCGATCCCCAGCGCATTGTGGCTCTGGATACCGAGATCGGCAGATTGCGTATGGTCCAGGATGCGGACCGGCTGGGCGTGACTACCGAAGGCAAAGTGAAGCAGAATAATCGCATGAAGGACGCTTCCGTGGGTCTTGTGGAAGTGGCCGCGGATATGGCATCTTCCATTGCCAAGCTTTGTCCCGGTATTGGTACTGTGGTGGGCGAATCCATTGACAAGGTGAAAAAGATCACTCAGTACTCCACAAAATTTGTGAAGTGGATTTACTCCATGACCAGCTATTTCAAGAGACGGGAACAGCGCAAGACCGTTCGTCGAGACGCATTGGCCGACACCATTATGGATCGCATGGATATGCTGGGAACTGCGGAATTTGATCTGCAAACCCTGGAAAGTCAGCCGTCGCACACGCTTAATGAGCATGTTTTGAAGGCTGCGTTCAAAGGGTATGATGACCTGAATGTGGATTTGAGCCGCAGTCTGGGGATAACGCCCAAGTCCTTGATGGTGTTGAACAGTCGCGCTATGGTGCGCAAGACATTGGCGGAGAGTTTTTCGGCAAAATGATGAACCCCTGAAAGGGAAAAGGAGGAAACCGGTATGACCAGAGAAGAAGAACTTTTGCAGCTGCAGTCCCTGCTGGAGTGCGTGGAGGATATCGGCCTGGCCGGTGAGCTGCTTTCTGAGGGAGGGCGGGAAAACCTGCCCACCTTGATTGTCCAAATCCCCACGGAGGAAGAGGGAAAGACCCGCACAATGGTGTGCAATTTCCTGCCTTTGGAGGATAAGGTCAAATACGCGAAATATCTTCAGATGTATATGGAAGCTCCCGGAGAGCTGACCGAAGAGCAGGCACCCTCAGTCATGCTGATGATGCATCAGGTGAACCAGATTTTTGCAGTGGGGCAGTGCTTTTGGCGCATGGAGGACCGCAAAAACGGCGTGGCCAGTAAGATAGGTGTGCGGTATACTTTGCCCACTCCCATTGACCAGGAAGTAGATGAGGGATGTTTTTGCGAGAGTATGCTCCTGTTGGCAGACGCATTTGACTTTGTTTGCGATATGCTGCAGGCGGCAAAGGATCCTCAAAAAGCCAAGGAGTTTCTCCTGGATATACAGGATCTGCTGATGGATGCTCTTTATGGATCCTCAGAGAAGGCGGAGATCTCACCGAAAGGAGGTGATACCATGGAGGAAATGAAGCAGCCGCTTCCCGAGCAGGAAGTGAAGGAAGAGGAAGGCAAGAAGGAGCTGACCGATGACGAGCTGGATCAGGTTTCCGGCGGTGGTCCTTCCGGTCGGCACCGTTAACTTGTCGTAGAGGGCCTTAGGCAGCAACGCACTCTTTGAGGAAATCCCCAGGGAGTGCGGAGGCTGTCGCTTCCAAAAGGCCCTTTCCCACTGCTGAGAAAGTGAAAACGCTTTCTCAGCGGAGGGAAGGGGTCTTACGATCCCAGCGCTCTGGGGAAAACCAAGGCGCATTACTTTGCAAGGAGGAAAAAATATGTCTCTTTCTATTCAACGGAATGTAAATAGCAGCAACGAACTCACTTTGGTTTTGGAAGGCCGTCTGGACACTTCCACCGCTCCTCAGCTGGAGGCAGAGGTGAAAAATTTGGACGGTGTCACCTGCCTGCACATGGACTTTGAAAAGCTGGATTACCTCTCTTCCGCAGGCTTGCGGGTGCTGTTGATGGCTCAGAAGAAGATGAATCTGTGCGGAGAGATGATTCTTTCCCACGTGAATGAGACGATCATGGAAGTGTTTGAAGTGACCGGCTTCATCGACATCCTTACCATCGAATGAGGCAGGAGATGAAGATGAAACTGCTGGAGCAGGCAGCTCTGGCGGCGAAGGCAGAAAAGGGATGGGAGGACGTTGTCGTCCTACATATCAACCACTGCATGGACAACTCGTTCTACTTCAATGATGTGCTCAAAAGCCTGTTCAGCCATGTGGTCTTTTTGGCTCCGCCCTACAACAATCAGGATATTCCTGAGGGCTATCCCGGACCATGCTATCACGGCATGCGTCAAGAGGGTACCTACCATCTGTTGAAGGACCGGATAGAGCTGGGATGTTCCAGCACGGAGTTTCTGGAGGCTACACTGCTGCTGTTGGAGGAGGCTTTCCGCCGGGAACTGATCCCTCTGCTGCGCCAGGGGAAGAAGCTGTTAATCATTGAGGATGGCGGCTATCACTTTGAAGCGCTGTCCCGGGTGAGGCATCTGTTCCCGGAGGTGGAGGACAAGATCATCGGTGTGGTGGAGCAAACCACTTCCGGTACCCGCAGCAGTATCAGCCACCAAGGGTATCGGTATTCCTATCCCTGTGCCAGTATTGCCCGCTCGGATATCAAGATGAATTTAGAGTCCATCTTCATTGGGCAGCGGATTGTGGAGGAACTGGGGTTGATGCTCTATGCAGCGGATACCTTTTACTCTTTCCATCCGGTACTTTTGGTGGGCTATGGCGTTGTGGGACGCAGCTGCCGTATGGCTCTGGAGGGACGTTTTTGTCAGCTGGCGGCCTATGACACGGACCCCCGTGTGCTGCAGGTTGCCAAGGATGACGGCTTGCAGACTTTTTCCAATCCGGATCCGGAGATGTTTTCCAGGGATACCATTGTCATTGGATGCGTCGGACGGAATTCCTTTGATGAGGAGATGTTCCTGACCTTCCTCGAGGGTCAGGGAAGGAGTGTCTATCTGGCCAGTGGCTCCTCCAAGGACGTGGAATTTGCCTATTTCCTGCGGTATCTGGCGGGAAAAGAGCCAGAGATTCCCGGCCTGGTGCTGGAGACTTGGGAGACCACGGAGTGGTACAGCTGCTATCATTTCCGCTATTGCGGTAAGGAAAAGACCGTGTATTTCATGGCTGAGGGCAAACCGGTGAACTTTTACCGGGAGGGCGTCATCAGCCTGACCTACCGGGTGATTGACCTGGTGTTTACGGAGATGCTACAGATGGCGCTGTATCTGTGCCGTCATCGAGAGACTCCGCCCCAGCTGTACGTGCTGGGAGAGGACAATCCCATCACCCGGGCCGTTTCTGAGAGGGACTTGTTGAACTTGTGGTTCCAGGAAAATCACTTTTGGTATCAGGGAGAGTTGGAGGCATTTTTGCAGCCCCATCCCATGGCCAATGAATTGCGGAAGATCGCATGGGAGAAAGATCGTGGAGAAAATTATTAAACGGACATTCTTTAGGTTTTTCGGCCCCACATTGGTGGCCTCACTGGCATTGGCCATTGTCTCCATGACCGACTTGGTTGTGGCTGGCCAGCTTTTGGGCAGCAGCGCTTTTACTGCCATCAGTTTGGCGCTGCCGGTGACCATCTTTGTGCAGATCGTCGCCGCAATTTTCGGCGGCGGCGCTGGCATTGTGCTGTCCAATCTCCTGGGCCGGGGCGATCGAGAGCACTGTAATCGAGTGTTCACCACGGCGCTGATTTCGGCTGTGGTCCTAGGCGTGGCAACGGCGGTGTTGGGCTTGCTGTTTTTGGACCCGCTGATCCTACTGTTGGGTGGTCAGCCAGGGGAAAGTATGAACAACGCCCGTTGGTACATAGGTATTTTGCTTTTGGGCATGCCCTTTTTGATTTTGGCGCCCATCCAGCTCACCTTCCTGCGCAATGACAGTAACCCTCGGTACTCCATGTTTTGTGTGTTGGCTGGGGGCGTTTGGAACTTGATCGCCAATATCTCTTTGGTGCTTTTGTTTCACTTTGGGATTGCAGGCATTGCCATTGGCACGGTCTCTTCCCAGCTGCTCAGCTGTATTCTGTCCGGGTTGAAGCTCTATCGTAAAAGCAGTAGTTTCCATTTGGTGAAAAAGGGCTGGTCCTTTTCCACCGTGGTGGAGATGGCCAAGCCCGGCTTACCTGCCGCAATGATCTTCTTCTTCCAGGTGGTGCTGACCGTGGTCATCAACCACACGTTGGCTGTCACCGGCGGGGACAATGCCGTGGCTGTGTACGCTGTGGTGAAATATCTGATTACGTTCCTCTACGCCTTTTACGATGGAGTCACTGGCGCCATTCAGCCCATGTTGGGCATCTATCGGGGCGAAGGGGAGATCGACAACCTGCGGCGCACGGTGTCGGTGTCCTTTAAGATCATGTTGTTGCTGTCTGTGGCGATCACCTTGGGCTTGGAGCTGGGTGCGCCCTTGATCTGTATGATTTTTGGCGTGGAGCCAAGCATGCTGGATATGACCATGACGGCTATCCGTATTCAGGCGTTGTTCTGTATCACGGCGGGGATCCTGGCCTTTTTGGGAGCTTGCTACCGGTGTACCGGTCACGCGGAAGCGGCGATGGTCATCGCCGTGTGCAACAATTTGATCTTCCCTGTGTCCATTATCCTGCTGTTGGCGAACTTTACCCCTCTGGGCAGCAACAGTGTGTATTGTGGGTTGGTGCTCACGGATTACGCCACCTTGCTGGTGCTGTTCTGTGCTCTGCGGGTACTGCGTAAGCCGGGGGAATCCCCATTGCTGCTGATCCCCACTCAGGACATTCAGGACAAGGGGCCTGTGTATCAGGTGCTCATTCAGGACAAGTATGAGGACATTCCCAGAATCTCCGAGGAAATTGACAGCTTTTGTGAAGAGAATGGCGTTCCCATGAAAAAGCAGTACTACATTTCCCTGTGTATGGAAGAATTGGTGGTCAATGTCATTCAGATGGGTTTCCGCAAGGAGCGGGATAACTATATTGATATCCGAGTTTCTGTGCTGCCCGATCAGCAGGTGGCTTTGCGCATCCGGGATGACGCGGTGGAGTTTGATCCCACCCAATCCCGGGAGGTCTCCCTGGGCGAGTTGATGGATGGCTCTCATCAGGAGGATCACAATGAATTGGGCTTGCTCTTGGTGAAAAAGATGGCCAAGTCCTATTCCTATAAGCGCACAGTGGGATTCAATGATTTTATGGTGGTGCTGTAACACTGCCTCCAGAAAGGATGGGGAAGCATGAAGGAAATATTTACTGTTTTCCGCTCGAAAAAAGCGTGGGGGCATATGGTGCTCAGCGCTGTGGTGTTCTTTGCCATAGCGCTGCCGTTCCGCAGCCTCTTCACCCTTCTGCCCGGCGTGACGGAGATCCGTCCGGCCAACATGGTGCCGCTGGTGTTCGGCATTCAGTTTGGCCCTGCGGCTGCTTGGGGCATTTCCATTGGAAATCTGATTTCCGATATCCTGTCGGGCTCCAACGCTTTTGTGTGTGTTACAGGGTTTGTGGTCAATTTCTTCTATACCTACATTCCCTATAAATTGTGGTACACGCTGCGCCTGGGCAAGGAGCCCATTCATCCGGTGCGCCTTTATACGGTGCTGGAGATCGTCAAGTACATTTTGGTGGTTTTCATCGACTCTCTTGTCACCACCGTGTCTCTTTCCCTCATTTTTGAAGCGGCGGGGTTCCAGTCCTTTTTCTCCTCGTTCCCGCTGTTGTTCTTCAACAACTTCGACTTTGCCGTCATTCTGGGTATTCCGGTGCTGTCCTTCTGGGATAAGACTCGTTTGGGCACTGTGGTTCCGGAATATCGGGAGGAGGCCTACCCCAGGCAGCGTCTCCTTTTGCGGGATTTCCCCCTAATCATCATCCCGGTGATCGGTGTGGTGTATTTCCTGTATTCCATGGCTCAAGGCGGAGCAACCGTAAACAGCTCCCTGGCCCTTGGCTGCCTCTGTGTGGCTGTGATCGGTTTGCTGGTGTATGCCTTCCGTCCCACTGGCAAGGTGGAACCCTTGCCTCAGCGCCGGGAGGGAATCAAAATTTCCATCAAGGGAAAGGTGACCATTGGCTTTGTGCTGCTTACCCTGGTGTTTCTAGTTCTGCTGACAGTGGTCTCTTTCAATGCTTTAAATGTGGGCGGCGATTTGAGCCGTTTGGAAGTTTGGAACTACATCTACCTGGTGTTGGGAATCACCCTCAATTTGCTGTATGGCATCGCTATCGCGTTTTTGTGGTACGTGGAGAAGAACATCACCACCCCTGTGGAGCGCCTTTCCTACCTGACGGAGTTGTACGCCAAGCAGGAGCATGACCATGACAAGAGCCTTGCCCGGTTGCTGCGGCAGCTGGCGGATACCATCCCGAAAGGTGATGAAATCGGCGCCTTGGCCGTTTCCTTCCGGAACATGATGGATGAGATCGACGATTACATGGTGAACTTGGCAGCGGTGACTGCGGATAAGGAACGCATTGCCACGGAGCTGAACGTGGCCACTCAGATCCAAGCCAGCATGCTCCCCTGTATTTTCCCTGCCTTCCCGGAACGGGGTGAATTTGACATCTATGCCTCCATGATGCCCGCCAAGGAAGTGGGCGGCGACTTTTATGACTTCTTCCTGGTGGATCAAGACCACTTGGCCGTGGTGGTGGCGGACGTGTCCGGCAAGGGCGTGCCCGCAGCGCTGTTCATGGTGATTGCCAAAACGTTGATTAAAAACCAAGCGCAGCAGGGGCGCAGTCCGGCAGAGATCTTCACCTCGGTGAACAACCAGCTGTGCGAAAACAATGAGGCCGGTTTGTTTGTCACTTCCTGGATGGGAATTTTGGACATCAACACGGGAGAGTTTACCTATGTCAACGCAGGGCACAATCCACCGCTGCTCATGCGGGCAGGCGGGGAATTCGAATACCTGCGTTCTCGTCCGGGCTTTGTTCTGGCCGGTATGGAAGGAATCCGCTATCGCCAGACTACTATGAATTTGGGTGAGGGCGATGTGCTCTATCTGTACACGGATGGTGTTACCGAGGCCACAAACGCCGCAAACGAGCTTTACGGCGAGGATCGGCTGTTGAATGTTGCCAATCAGCATAAGGAGGATACTCCCCAACAGCTTTTGCCCTCCATCAAGGCCGATATTGACCAGTTTGTTGGAGATGCCCCCCAATTTGACGATATCACAATGCTTGGCCTGAAGATCAAGACCGTAAAAGAGGAAGGGAGAGTCAAGTCATGAAAAGCTTAACCGTACCTGCCCGTATTGATCAGTTGGACACTGTGCAGGAGTTCATCCAGCAGGAGCTGGAGGCTCAGGATTGCATGCCCAAGGTGATGATTCAGATATCCATTGCCGTGGAAGAGATCTTCGTGAACATTGCCCATTATGCCTATCAACCGGTGGAAGGCGACGCCACCATTCGCTGCGAAGTGGGTGGGGATCCCCTGGAGGTGACCATCCAGTTTTTGGATAACGGCAAGCCTTACAATCCCCTGGAAAAAGAGGATCCGGATGTCACCTTGTCCGCAGAGGAAAGGGGCATTGGCGGCCTTGGAATTTTCATGGTGAAAAAGAGTATGGATTCCTTGGATTATGAATACCAGGACGGTAAGAATATCCTCACTATTAAGAAGAGTCTGTAAAAAAGTGCGGCCCGGCAATTTCAATGCCGGGCCGTTTTTTTCAGCACTGGGAATTTCTCGATTTTCCCGGTAGAAAAAGTTTTGATAGGCTGTAAGATTCCCTGAAAAAAGTTGACAGTAAGGATGGGAGGGGAGAAGTATGGAGGATCTGCAAATTGTGGAATTGTATTGGAGTCGTGACCCCCAGGCCATTGCCCAGTCCCAGGAAAAATATGGCCTGTATTGCTTTTGGGTGGCCCATCGCATCCTGGATAGCGCAGAGGATTCCGAGGAATGTGTCAATGACACGTGGGTTGCCGCATGGAACAGAATTCCCCCTCATCGTCCTGATTTCCTGCGGATGTTTCTGGCAAAAATCACCCGGAGGCTTGCCTTTAATCGCTGTAAAGCGGCCTTGGCTCAGAAGCGGGGCGGAGGGCAGATGCCCCTGGTATTGGAGGAGCTGGCGGAATGTGTGGCGGGCAGCGAGGATGTGGAGAGTACCTATGACGCAAAAGAGCTGGGAAACAGTATCCGGAAGTTTGTGGACGACTTGCCTGCCCGGGAAGGGGACGTGTTTGTCCGGCGGTACTTCTTTGTGGAGCCTGTTCAAGTGATTGCCCAAACCTACGGATTGACAGAGAACCATGTTTCCGTGATTCTCAGCCGTGTGCGGAAGAAGCTTCGGGAACATTTGAAAAAGGAGGGATATCTGGATGAAACGTGAGGACTTGTTTGAGAGTATGGAACACATCGACAGCAGGATTTTGGAGCGGAGTCAGCGTCCTGAACCAAGGCGTTCCAAGCCGGTGTGGATGGCCGCAGTGGCTGCTGTGCTGGTGGTGATCCTGGTAGCTGGGGTTTTTCTGTGGCCCAAAGGAACGCCTTTTGGAGTGCAGGCAGGGGCTTTGGCCATCGCGGCCTATCCGGAATTGGCTCCATATCCCCATCAAGAGGACTATTACAACGAAGATACCGGGGAGTTTGATTCTGCCGGATATGAAAAGGCCTATGATGCCTACAGTGAGAGCCAGAACGCACTGAAGCAGGAGGAAGGCTTTGCCGACGACTTGGACGAATTCTTTGAAAAGAGCATTCCCGTGTTTCTGTCTGGAAAAGAGGGAGAGAACGCCGCTTATTCCCCCCTGAACGTGTATATGGCTCTTGCTATGTTGGCAGAGCTCACCGATGGAGAAAGCCGGCAGCAGATCTTGGAGCTTCTGGGTACTGATACGTTGGAAGCAAGCCGGCAGCAGGCCCATGACGTGTGGCAGGGAAGCTATCAGGATGACGGGGTAACAAGCACGATTCTGGCCAGTTCCCTGTGGCTGCGGGAAGGGGTATCCTATCAGCAGGAGACCTTGGATCTGTTGGCCCAGGAGTACTATGCCTCGGCTTTCCAAGGGACTATGGGGGATGAGGCGTACAATGAGCAGCTGCGGGATTGGCTCAACGAACAGACGGGAGGTCTGCTGGAAGAGCAGGTGGACAGCGTTGCACTAAAGCCGGAAGATGTGCTTGCCTTGGTCACAACTTTGTATTTCCAGGCCGGATGGGATGAGAAATTTTCAAAGTCGGATACCAAGCCCCAAATTTTTCACGGCCCGGAAGGGGATGTGGAGAAGGAGTTTCTCTCCCAACAGACCTTGGGTTCCTATTATCGTGGAGAGAATTTTGGGGCAGTGGGAAAAGAAATGTCCGAAGGCACCATGTGGTTGATACTGCCTGATGAGGGAGTTGCCCCGGAGCAGCTGGTGCAGGAGGGCCAGGTTGTGAACTTCCTGTTGGAGGAGCCCTGGGAGGACTGTGAAAGTCGGACGGTCAACTTGGCCATGCCCAAGTTTGACATCTCCTCTCAGACAGACCTGTTGGAGGGGATGAAAGCGCTGGGGGTTACCGATGTGATGGACCCCAGCAAGTCGGATTTTACTCCTATGACCAGCGAGCTGAAGGAACTCTGTCTAACCCAAGCAGAGCATAGTGTCCGCGTAGCTGTGGATGAAGAGGGCGTGACCGCAGCGGCTTACTCCATGATGGTGGTGTCAGAGACAGGAGCCTGGGTTGCAGAGGAGCTGGATTTTGTGCTGGATCGACCCTTCCTGTTTGCTATTACCAATCCAGAGGGACTTGTATTGTTTGTAGGGATTGTCAATCAGCCGTGAGACTGAAAAAAGAAAAAATTTTATTTGGAATAAATTTTGCAAAAGCCCTTGCTTTTTTTTGAAAAGCAGGCTATAATTATACCTGCTTTTCACACTTGCCGGTGTGATGGAATTGGCAGACGTAGTGGACTCAAAATCCACCGGTAGCGATACCGTGCCGGTTCGAGTCCGGCCACCGGCACCATAAAAAGAACCTCGATGTGTAAGACGCATTCGAGGTTCTTTTTGTTTGTTTTTTTCAGAAGCAAGCAGGAAAAATCGATCGGCTGTCAGGCTTTTCTGCGGTGTGATTTTTTGTAAAAAGTGATTACGTAGTAGGTTATTTACAGGATGTTGGAAAACTGCTACAATGGGGCAAAGGCGGGGAATGGACCCTGCCTGGTTCCTCTCCCAGATGGGGAGAGAAAAGGAGGAGTTGTCACATGAAACACCCAGTAGAAATGCCCGTTCCGCACACACCAAAGTATCAGCCTATGTCGTTGGAAAAGCGGAGAACGCAGCTGCCCCATCGTTCGGTGTGCAGCCTCTGTCCCGCCCGGCGCGTGGATGATGCTCTGACCACCGGAAACGGGCGCCAGCGCATCAGCGTCATGGGGGATCCCTATGAGGAAGAATTGTCCTTCACTCATGAGCTGATTTTTGAGCCCAAATGGGCCAAGACCCCGGAACCCCCGGATTTTACTGGCATCATGCCCCAGCTGCGCCAGTTGCTGTTGGAGGGCAAGTTCGAGGAGGCAGGGGATCTGGCGGAGAAGACCCGCCTGGAGGATCCCAATTTTACCCCTTGGAAGGACCAGCAGCAGGCCACTATTTACCCAGTGAGCTCTCTACGCAACCACGACGCCTTTCGGCTGCAGATTTCCCAGCCCCAAGGGGAGGAGCCGAGAGAGTATCTCCGCTGGCTGGATATGCTCACTGGCTGTGTCACCGTTCAGTGGGAGGACAGCCGGGGTGCTTATCGGAGAGAGGCTGTCACCGCCTACAACGGGGATGTTCACGTTCTGCGTTTGACTGCAGAAGGTCCCCAGGGCCTGGATGGTGAGATTACGCTGGTGGGGCCGATGGAGTTTGGACGGGACCCGAAGCTACCCTTCCGGGAGACGGGCGGCTTGGAGGCTCCGGAAAAGTGCCAGGAAAAACTCACTGCTTCCGGGGATACCCTCACTTTGGAGTTAGCCTATTGCCCGGAGTACGGTCAAAAGGGGTATTGCTCCGTAGTGAGGCTCACCCATGAGGGTGGTTCAGTGGAGACGTTGGAGAACGGCTTCCGTATTCAGGGTGCCCGCAGTGTCACATTGATTGCCAAGACTCGCAAGTTTGAGGAGGCCTTCGCCTTTGGCATGGCCGGGGAGGTAGAAGAGCAGGTGCGCTCCTTCCAGGAGGATTTCCAGCAGGTATTGGAGGACAACCGCGCCTATCTGGGAGAGCGTATGGAGCGCTCCCAACTGCAGATGGGGGAGGAGGAGGACTTTGCCCTCTCCGCCGAGGAGCTGTTGTGCCGGACTCATACCGACCACGTGTTGGATCCCACCATGCTTTCCAAGCTGTATGATATGGGCCGGTTCTACCAGATCACTGACACCGGTGAGATCCCGCCGTTCTGGGGCCAGCACAATATCAACACCAACCTGCAGGTCTGCGCCGGAAATAACACGGGCCTTTTCGATGAGATGGACGTGTATTTCCGCTATTATGAGTCCAAGTTTGAGGATTTCCGCACCAATGCCCGGAAGCTTTACGGAGCCAGAGGATTGCTTGCCAGTGTCCATTGCGATTATGATTCCGGCTTGTACTACCACTTCTCCAAGACCTATCCCCATTACGCTTGGACCGGCTGCCTGGGGTGGATTTACAACGAGCTGTGGGGCTATTACCTGGTCACCGGGGACTTGGATTTCTTGCGTAATCGGGTGGTGCCCGGGTTAAAGGAGATCGCCCTGTTCTTTGAGGACTACGCCAAGGATCGGGATGAAAACGGACGTTCCATCTTCTATCCCTCCTTCTCTCCGGAGGATCCCACTCCCATCTGGGCGGGAGCGGAGCACACCTATCCCACCAGAATCAACTCGGTGATGGACATTATGATTTGCCGGGAGGTGCTGGACAATCTGATGGAGGCCTGCCGTACCCTGGGGATCGAGGAGGAGAATCTGCCTCATTGGCAGGCTCAGCGGGACGCGCTGCCCCTCTATCTGCTGGACGAGGAAGGCGGCTTGAAGGAGTGGGCTTGGCCCACCATCCCGGAGAACTTCAATCACCGGCATGTGTCCCACCACTATGACCTGTGGCCCGGTCACTATATCACCTGGGAGGATCAGCCGGAGCTGGCCAGGGCGCTTCAAATCTCCAACCGCAAGCGCGGTCATCAGGACGACTCTGCTCATGGAATCATCCACCGGACGCTGTCCGCCATTCGGTTGAAGGATGTGGAAGAGTTGGAACAGAGTCTGGGCACCATGATGGCTCATGGTTTTGTCACCAGAGCGCTGTCCACCCGGCATTTCCCCTACTATGCTCCCTTCCCGGATCTGCAGGGGGCAATGCCCGCTATCCTTTTGGAGATGTGTGTCTTCTCCCAGCCGGGAGAGGTGGAGTTCCTGCCGGCGATGCCTGCGTCCCTGCCTCGAGGGGAACTGCGGGGCGTTTGGCTGTACACTTGGGCCAAGCTCAATGGCATCACCTGGAACGAAAAGGGATTTGAGGCGGAGCTGGTCTCCAATCGAGATCAGGAGCTCACCCTGCGCTTCCGGGGCAAGTGCCGTCGCTTCCAAATCAATGGCCAGGACGTCACTTTGGAGAACGGTGCCGTGCATTGGAATGTGATGGACGGAGAAGTGCTGCAAATTAGCTGCCAATACTGATCGGTGAAAGCTGGCAAAGGACCCTTGGGTTTCCCAAGGGTCCTTTTTGATGGAGTTTGCAGGCTGTCTCCCATGGAGCAAAAGTGAAGGGGGCAAAAAGAGGATTTTCTTCCCGGCGTTTTTATGGTATGATATTTTTTCAAACTGGGATTTGAGGAGGACTGATTGTGAGGAGATTGAAAAAGAGGGTGGCAGCCGTTCTGGTTGCCGCCATGATGTTATCTGCGCCCATTACAGCGGCAGCGTGGGAGAACCCTTATGTGGATGTTCCCCAGGGGGCCTGGTACTATGACGCTGTGGAGTATGTGGCTACAGAAGGGTTGTTTGCCGGCACCGGGCCGGATACCTTTTCCCCCAACGTGCCCATGACCAGGGCGATGTTTGTCACTGTGCTGGGAAAGTTTGCCCAGGTGGATCCCACAGCCTATGGGGATCCCGTATTTCAAGATGTGTCCCCAGAAGCCTATTACGGTCCCTATGTGGCTTGGGCGGCTGAAGAAGGACTGGTCAGTGGCATTGGAGGAGGAGCTTTTGCACCTCATAACACCATCACCCGGGAACAGATGGCGGTGATCTTTTACCACTACGCCCAGAGTGTTGGCGCTGATACCACATTACAGTCCAGCAGTACCAGTAGATTTCAGGATGCTGGACAGATCTCTGTGTGGGCGAAGGAGGCCATGGCTTGGGCAGTGAGCCATGGAGTGCTCAGCGGCAGTTATGGAAAGTTGGATCCCAAGATGGCGGCCACACGCGCCCATACAGCTCAGATTCTGCTCAATTCCAGAGAGTTGCTGACAACGCCCGTGGCCCCTCCCGTTCTGGAGGAGGAGCCAGCCTGGATCCGACAACTTCAGAGGGAGCTTCAAGGGGGTACCAAAACCTTGGCCTCTTTAGGAGTGACGCGGCAGGCGGTGCTTCGAGAGCTCACTTCCCATAGGGAGGACAGCTTTTATCTGGGAACTGTCTATCGGGGCGGTGACTGGCAGTCCCCCAACGGGGATGTCTCCTATAATGGCAGGGCCGGGATGAACTGTGGCGGATTTGTGTCCTATGTGCTGCGGCGGTGCGGGATGAACCCTTCCCAGGCCATCAGCATCATGCGCAGAAGCTCCACCAGCTATTTCGGGTCGGGAAAGCCCTATGACCCCTTGGCGGGAGCTTCCAATTACGAGAACCTGGTGAAAAACGGCGGGCTGCGAGCCTATGTGTATGGGTCAAAGTCCAATATGCTGCTGGACGGAAAGTTGCAAAAAGGGGATGTGATCCTGCTACTAAAGGGACCGGGCGCCCCGGTCAGCGAGGACAATCACATTGGTATTTTTTGGGGGGACTACCCCAGTGAGGATCTGTTTTGGCACAGCATTGACGAGCCCACCCCCTGCAATCAGATTGGGGCCATTACAGAGGCAAAAAATATGGCGTACCTTGTCATCAAGTTGGACGTGTGACAAAGTGCAGGGCAATAGCGAAAGGAGAAACAGACATGGAGCAGTTGAGTAAACTTCTGGCGGAGGAATTTCATGTGCGTCCGGAACACGCCCAGGCGGTGGTGGAGCTTTTGGATGAGGGCAACACAGTGCCCTTTATCGCTCGTTACCGCAAGGAGCGTCACGGCGCCATGGACGACCAAACCATCCGGGAGTTGGCGGACAGGCTATCCTATCTGCGTGGTCTGGACGAACGCCGCAAAGAGGTGCTTGCCGCCATCGAAGGCCAGGGTAAGCTGAGTCCCCAGCTGGAGGAGGCCATTGGTCGAGCAGCTACCTTGGCAGAGGTGGAGGATCTGTATCGGCCCTACCGGCCTAAGCGCCGCACCAGAGCTGGGATTGCCAGGGAGAAAGGGTTGGAACCCTTGGCTCAGCTGCTCAAAGCCGGCAAGGATGAAACAGGCCGCCGGCTGCGGCACTCCCCGGAAGAGCTGGCTCAGGCCTGGGTGGATCCCGAGAAGGGAGTGGAAACTTGGGAGGAAGCTTTGCAAGGGGCAAAGGATATCCTGGCAGAAGATTTTTCCGATGACGCGGGCATCCGTAAAGAGCTGCGGGAGATGCTCCAGAGAAACGGAGCGCTGCGGTCTGTGGCAGCCAAGGAGGAGGACTCAGTTTACCAGTTGTATTACGAGTTTCAAGAGCCCCTCAAGCGGCTGCGCAGCCACCAGGTGTTGGCGCTGAACCGGGGGGAGAAGGAGGGCTTTTTGAAAGTCTCTGTCCAGCCGGGGGAGGAGAGCCCCGTTCCCCGGATTCTGCGGGGAACCCTGAACAAAGAGCATCCCTATCCCCAGTTGCTGCGGGAGGTGGCCGAGGACGCTTGGAGCCGTCTGCTGTTCCCCTCTCTGGAGCGGGAGGTCCGAAACGACCTGACAGAGATGGCGGACGAGCAGGCCATCCACACCTTTGCGCTGAACCTGCGGCCGTTGTTGATGCAGCCCCCGGTAAAAAATCAGGTGGTGCTGGGATTCGACCCTGCCTATCGCACGGGGTGCAAGTTGGCGGTGGTGGACGCCACTGGTAAAGTGTTGGAAACCGGGGTGATCTATCCCACCAAGCCTCACAGCAAAGTGGAGGAAGGAAAACGGGTGCTGCGGAGGCTGTGCGATAAGCACGGTATCACCTGTATCGCCATTGGCAACGGTACTGCCAGCCGTGAGTCGGAGCTGTTTGTGGCAGAGTTCATCAAGGAGTATGGAAAGCAGTTGTCCTACATGGTGGTCAGCGAGGCGGGAGCTTCGGTGTATTCGGCGTCTAAGCTGGGAGCCGAGGAGTTCCCGGATTATGACGTGTCCCTGCGCTCGGCAGTGAGTATTGCCCGGCGGCTGCAGGATCCTCTGGCGGAGTTGGTGAAGATTGATCCCAAAGCCATCGGCGTGGGCCAGTATCAGCATGATATGCCCCAGGCACGGCTGTCCCAGGCGCTGGACGGCGTGGTGGAGGACTGCGTCAACGGCGTAGGTGTGGACTTGAACACCGCGTCGCCCTCCCTGCTGCGGCGGGTGGCGGGAATCTCCCCTGCAGTGGCCAAGAATGTGGTGGCTTACCGGGAGGAACATGGTGGATTCCGCACGCGAAAGGAGCTGCTGAAAGTTTCCAAGCTAGGTCCCAAGGCCTTTGAGCAGTGCGCCGGCTTCCTGCGGGTGATGGAGAGCCAGAATGTTCTGGATCACACTGCCGTTCATCCGGAGTCCTATCCTGCGGCAGAGAAGTTGCTGTCCCTGTGTGGGTATGGGCTCTCCGATGTGGGCAGGCTGGCTGAGCTCTCTCACAGGCTCCAAGAGATCGGGGAGGATAAAGCAGCTCAGGGCTGCGGCGTGGGTGTTCCCACCTTGCGGGATATTGTCAGCGAGTTGCAGAAGCCCGGACGTGATCCTCGGGACCAGCTGCCTCCGCCCCTGCTGCGTACGGATGTGATGGAGCTTGCGGATTTGAAGCCGGGGATGAAGCTGTCTGGCACGGTGCGGAACGTGGTGGACTTTGGTGCCTTTGTGGATATCGGCGTCCACCAGGATGGCCTTGTCCACGTGTCCCAGATCACGGACCGGTATATCCGACACCCCTCTGAGGCCTTGTCTGTGGGGGATGTGGTGGAAGTGACGGTGCTCTCGGTGGATGAGGGAAAGAAGCGTATTTCTCTGACCATGCGGGAGCAGCAGCGGAAAGAAAAATAAATCAGGAGAAAAAAGAGCGGATACCGTTGGGTATCCGCTCTTTTGAAATTTATGGTTGCAGGGTGAGAACGTAATAATTGGGATCTGCTCCACCGTAGACGTAGTTTCCCAGTTTCCGTTGGAGGAAAAAGTGTTCCATATCATCGATGGTCCCAAAGGAATAGACTGAGGCAGTGTGTTGCTGATTCATTGAGAAGCAGCTAAATTCATAAGATCTTCTTCATCCTGTATTCCATCCATTCTTCTTTCAAAATGGAATAACACAAGGTATCTCCCCGATCTCTGGCGTGTTTTCGAAGAGTTCCTTCATGAGTAAAATGACATTTTTCCAACACCCGTACAGATTCTTTGTTAAATGACCGAACCCAAGCTGCAGCTACTTCAGTATCCCGTTCCGAAAACATATATTCAAGCATTGCCAAAAGTGCTTCCGTGGCATACCCGTTATTTCGACAGTTAGCTGCGATAGCATATTCTAATTCTTTGTATTGAGCATATCGGTTCATGTCTCCGAACAAAACAAACCCGATCAAGCGCTGCTCGTCTTTGTGGATAATGGCGCGCTTCCGGATTTTGTTTCCAATTGCAAATGAAATTTCGGCTTTCTTCAATATTCTCGTATGAACTCACTCCGGAAAGTTGTAATTTGGGGTCAAGACAAATTTTATAAAGTTCTTCGGCATCATCCTCTTGCCAGCAACGAAGAAGCAGTCGTTTTGTTTCAATGAATTCGCTCACTTTTCTCCTCTCCTATGACTCCTCATTTTTATGGAAGACAAAAAATCACAACATGAAAATCACTTTTCATGCTGTGCTTTTCTTGTGTTTGGTGACCATTTTTACTGGCAATCTATATGCCGGTCTTTTTCGCTTTATGCCGGTCTTTTTCGCTTTTTATAAAAACTGAACTGGAAAAATTGTTGTACTCTATATCCTGCATGAGGATGTTTCTATACATGGATTTATGAAGAGCAATTTCTTAACAGTGATATTATAGATATAAATAGGACAGTTTCTCTTGCGTCAGCCAAAAGCTTCTCTTTTATCCAACACAATCTCCTATCTGTGTTGTTCCGGCTTCGAACACAAATAAGATTTATGCAGAACACCTTGCAAATAAGCACGCTCCGAAGAACGATTCCAAGCTCATCGTTCTTCGAAAACTGTATGTCAGAGCATGTCTTTATCCCAATTTTGGAGCAGTTTGGGACTGTAGAATATATTGATATTTTAATGACCATTATCTAAGAATGGCTGAAAAATAACTGCGCGGATTACATAAGTGCTGTAAATGCCATTTCAGTGTATTATGTGCGGACATGGCAACCCGGAAACAAGCGAATAAAGTAGTCTGTTCCTGTATACCCAGCACAATTACTTGATGCTGTGGATAATGCTATTTCCAATCACCTTGCCAATTTGAACGAATCTTTTACAGTGCGCTTCCGGGCAACAAAACGCATAACATTTTCGTTAAAAACACTGTGAGAATTGACCATCGGAAATGCCCTCACAGTTGCTTTAAAGTATTCAGAATCATTAATTCCGCTTCATTATGTTGCAAAGCCTGCATACTGCGTCATGTACAAATCATAATACTTGCCCTTTTGAGCGAGCAGTGTTTCATGATTTCCACTCTCCACAATCTCGCCGTGGTCCATAACAACAATAAGATCAGAATCCCGAATCGTAGAGAGACGGTGTGCAATCACAATACTGGTACGTCCCTGCATAATCCGCTGCATAGCATCCTGAATAGCCTTTTCTGTTCGGGTATCTACGTTTGACGTGGCCTCATCAAGAATTAGAATTTTCGGATTGGCAACGAAAGCACGGGCGATAGCAAGCAGCTGGCGCTGCCCTTGGCTGATATTTGCGCCGGAGCCGGTCAACACCGTGTCATATCCTTGAGGAAGATGGCGAATCATATCCTTGCATCGGCTCATTTCCACCGCTGCTTCTAACTGTTTGTCAGAAACCATGTCATTGCCGTACTTCAAATTATTGTAAACGGTATCAGAAAACAAAACTGTGTCCTGCAACACGATGGCAATGTTTTGCCGTAAGCTCTCTCTCGCAACATCCTGTATATTCTGTCCATTGATACATATCTCGCCACTGTCGATATCATAAAACCGCATGAGCAGATTGACGATAGTGGTCTTTCCACTTCCTGTTGCGCCCACAAGCGCAACCTTTTTTCCTGTGGGTACGGTCAACGAGAAATCCTTGATCACAGGGGTTCCTGAGTCGTAAGAAAAAGATACATTTTTAAATGTAACTGCGGCTGTTTTCTTTTTTACAAGTTCTACACCACTATGATTCTCGTTCGTTTCATCTAATACGGAGAAGACTCGTTCAGCTCCGGCAATCGCCGTTTGCAGCTGCCCATAAACCTGTGCGATCTCATTTATAGGACGGCTGAACTGCTTTGCATACACAATAAATGCGGAAATGACACCCACAGAGATCAATCCGGTAGTAGAGAAATATCCACCGAAAGCCGCAATGATGACAAATCCTATATTGCCGATGCAGTTCATGATTGGCCCCATGATCCCACTGAAAATATCAGTCTTAATTCCGGCTTTTGTCAGCGAATCCGCTGTGTTGCAGAAATCTTCCGTTGTGATTTCCTGATGATTATAGGCAACTACAGTACGGTATCCTGCAATCATTTCTTCAACTGTGCCGTTCAGCTGACCCAGCAGGGTTTGCCGTCTGCGGGAGAACTTGCGAACTCTGCCGGAAAGGATTTTGGTTGCGAGAAGCGTCAGCAAAACGGTGGCAAGGCTAAGAAGAGCAAGTTGCCAACAATACCACAGCATAATCGCCGCTGTACCAATGATCGTAAGCACACCGGAAAACAACGACGGCAAGGACTGGGAAACTGTAGTGGAGATATTCTCAATGTCGTTTGTCATCCTACTCATAACATCGCCATGGGAGTGGGTGTCCAAATAGCGAATGGGCAGATCGATGATCTTTGCAAAAAGTTCTTCCCTCATTCGCTTGACGACGTTTTGACTGAGTTTGGCACTAAGTAATCCTTGTAAAAGTCCGCTCACGCTAAAAAGCAAATAGATGATAAGCATGAAAAGTAACGTATAAATCAGATACCCTTCCTGCTCTCCGGCAATGATGTCTATTGCATTGCTTTGTAAGCTGGGTGCATAGATTCCGAAAATGGTTCCCAATATGACAACAACCAGTAATGATATAACCATTACTTTTTCCTGTATAAAATACAGAATGATTCGCTTCATCGTTGCGCCAATATTCTCTGCGTGTTCCACTTCAGCGAAACGTTGTGCGTGGGAAGACCTCCCGGGAATATTACGTTCTGCAATTTTTTGGCTTTGATTTGTACTCATGCAACATCATCCTCCTTCCCGATTTGAGAATGATAAATATCTTGATAAATCGGACAGGATTTCAGAAGCTCCTCATGTGTCCCACAGGCAGATATGCTGCCATTTTCCAAAACAACGATTCGATTTGCCCGACGTACCGATGCAATGCGTTGGGCAATAATAATCTTTGTGCTGTCTGGTTTGGCATTTTGCAGAGCCTGATACAGGTCAGCCTCGGTTTTCAAATCAAGAGCACTTGTTGAATCGTCAAAAATAAGGATTTCTGCAGGTTTCAGAACCGCTCTTGCAATAGAAAGCCTTTGTTTCTGACCGCCGGACAGGCTCATGCCGCGCTCGGCAACTGCTGTATTATATCCATCTGATGTGGTGGAAATAAAGTTATCTGCCTGGGCTGTGACGGCGGCGGCTTTTACAGCTTCGTCATCCGCTTCAGGGTATCCCCATTTAATGTTTTCGCCGATGGAAATGCTGAATAGCTCGCTCTTCTGCAGTGTAATTGCCACTTTTTTGCGAAGCGCTTCCTGCCGGTACTCCCGTACGTCGATTCCATCCACCAAAATGGCGCCATCCGTGACATCATAGAAACGAGGAATAAGATGAACAAGCGTTGATTTTCCACAGCCTGTCGCACCCATAATTGCCACGGTTTCTCCTTTATGTATGGTCAGATTGATATGAGACAGAACATTTTGGCTGGTTCCCGGGTAGGCAAAGGAGACATCCCGAAATTCAATTTCTCCCTGTGTTTCCGTATTTCCATCGAACGTGCCGTCTGCAAGTTCCGGTTGGCTGTGCAGCACTTCCTTAACACGCTTCCAGGAAGCCAAACCTCTGGAGATATTCTGAAACAGCATAACAAGCATCAAGATTCCGTTAAGCAATTGCGTCGTGTAGGTGATCGCCGCCATGATGTTGCCGGGCGTTGCTCCTGCACTGTTTACATCAAAGGAACCTACCAATAAAATAACCGCAACCACAACATACATCAGCGCATTCACTGTGGGATTCATGAATGCAAAAATCACCAAAGTTTTAAACTGAGTCCGGATCAGGTCGTTGTTTGCTTTTCCAAAACGCAGTTTTTCATAAACCTCTCGCACACAGGCCTTGATAATACGGATACCGGATATATCTTCCTGCATAATTGCATTGATAGAATCCAGTTTTGCCTGTAATTTAGAAAACAGCGGATTGGCTTTTGATAAACATAAAGCCAGCGTTCCTATCAAAAAAGGAAATGCACATAATGCAATCAATCCAAATTTTGCGTGCAAACGAAACATACAGTACATACTGCCAAAGGTTAGCAACGTGGTGCGAATCAGACCACGAACAAAAGTGGACACAAATGTCTGCACCTGCGTAATATCGTTTGTTACTCGTGTTACAAGCGAGCCCGTGCCAAAGCGGTCAATTTGAGGAAAAGAAAAGGTCATGATTCTGCGAAAACAGTCTTTTCGCATCTCATTGCCTATATTCTGTCCTGATATATGAACGAATACGTTATTGAGGGAGCCACAAAGACCACCAAATAATACAAGAGCGATCATCTGTAACCCAAGCATCCAGATCAAGTTTAAATCTCCGACGCCGTTACTATTTAACCCGAGAACGCCATCATCCACGATTTGGCTCATAATGCTGGGTTGAATGAGATCCATCGATACTTCGCCTATCATGAACAATCCAGCAAGAATGGCAAAAGGCAAATATCGTCGGATATATCTCCACATAATTGCACCTCCTATTCTTGCCCATGGCAAGAATGTCCGCTTCGAGGTTTTCCAGAACAGTTGCCTTGTCCATCATTTTCCTTATGATGGTTATGGCGGCCTGGAAAACGGGTTTCCCAATCTGTATGGATCTTCTCAAGAAGCGAAAGCAGCGTCTGCCGCTCTTCAGATGAAAGGCACGAAAACATTTCCTGATGACGCTTTTGGCGCTGCTCCACAGCCTCCAGTGCCAGTTTGGTACCTGCATCTGTCAGTTGAATATCTGTCGTTCTGCGGTCTGACTCATTGGGTGTGCGGGTGATGAGTCCGGCATTTTCCAGTTTGGATAAGATCTCACTTGTAGATCCAGGCTGGATGCCCAACCTTTCTGTCATTTCCTTCTGGGTTAGTGTTCCGGATTCATGAAGGATTATCAGAATGCGCTTTTGACTTGCTTTTCCTTCATATTGTCTACGCATCATATGGCTGATATCTCGCAGATTTATAATCAACTTGTCATTCATACTAGCGTTATGATAGTGTTCCATACGATTTCCCCGATGATGATTGTCCTCATGCGTATGTTTTGGCAATTTACCAGTACGGAAATATTCTTTTCCTCTTTCGCAGAAAAGATCATTTAAATTACAATGGCGTCCACATCCAGGACAAATTTTATTCTCTGTCATAAGTACATCCCTCTCATTTATTAGGTACCTTAATATTATCGTATTGTAGCGCAAAAGTCAAGGTACCTAACGAATTGGGGCATAAATTTTCTTTTCATAATATCATTTTTTTACAGACACGGAATGGGGTCTGGCTTCTAACTATCACATCACTCTCGATAGTGGATTTTTTGGAATCAAAAAATGCGTAGAAATACTTACAAATTTATACTAAGCAATGTTGTTTTTTTTGAAAAAACCTTGCACTCTACAGGTTGCATTCAGATAATTTCTGGCCGTAGATTCATCGTCAAAAGCAATTTCCGATTTTAAAACAGAGTAATTTCTTACTTGCGATATAGCTGGATATAAATAAGGATGTTTCTCGTGCATCAGTCCAACTTCTCTTACTCAACACAATCTCCTATCCGTGTTGTCCCGACTTCTAACACAGATAGGATTTATGCAGAACACCTTGCAAATAAACACGCCCCGAAGGATGATTCCAAGCTCATCGTTCTTTCAATGGGAAAAAAGAGTGGTAAACGCAAAAAAGCGGAATTCCCAGCCTGAAAAATCAGGTGAAAACTCCGCTTAGCTTTGCAGATATCTCTGAAAACGGGGATGACAGTAATGGGACACCAATCCTTTTTTGAAACGGGAAAAAGCCCGCAAACCCGCATGAATACTAAGAAAAATGTGCCTGACAGTAAAATCAGGCACATAATCTGGTGGGAGAGAGTGGATTCGAACCACTGAAGTCATCGACAACAGATTTACAGTCTGCCCCCTTTGGCCACTCGGGAACTCTCCCATATAAGCCCCATGCCGAACGGCTGGGTATGTAAATGCGCTAGGCATGTCTGCTAGTGGAGCTGGTGAACGGACTCGAACCCCTGACCTGCTGATTACAAATCAGCTGCTCTACCAACTGAGCTACACCAGCGGATTTTTCAGCGCTCGTTTATTATAACCGAACCCCCTCAGAAAGTCAAGGACAAAAAACAAGTTTTTTCAAAAAATTTTTTCAGCCGGTTTTTAGGGGAGAGAAGGGTGGCTGCCAGGGTGTGTAAAAACGGAAAAAAGCTGTGGACTTTTCCGTATAGTATGTTACAATAGACTTGAATCATACCCATGGGGAAAAGGAGTGTTGTGTGATGAAAAAGCTTGTGTGTTTGCTCTTGACGCTATGCTTGCTTGCGGTCGGCTTTGCTGGCTGCGGCGACAAAAATAACAAGGACGGGGACGAGGGCTCCAGCAGCCAGATTGGTCAGCCTGCAACAGTCACTCCAAGCCCGTCTCCTCAACCCCAAACCGCTAAGGCCGTGCGGGTCACCGCAGATTCTGGGCTAAATGTGAGGGCACAGCCCTCCACGGACAGCGAGATTCTGGACTTGGTGGAGAATGGGGAACGCCTTGCGCTGCTGACTGAGGATCCGCAGGACGGTTGGTACCAGGTTCAATACGATGGACAAACTGCCTATATCTCTGCGGAATATGCCGAGGTCATTGAAGTGTCGGTGGATGAGTATAATCAGTTGAGAAACGGTACCGATACCTCTTCTTCTGATTCTTCCGAAAGCTCCAGCTCGGAAACTTCGGAATCTTCCCAGAGCAGTACCAGCTCGGCTTCCCAGACAGATGACAGCTCTTCCAGCAATGAGAGCTCGTCATCCACAACCCCAAATTCTGTAAACTCTGAGGACGGCGAATAAACGCCGTTCTCTTTTCTACTACCCCTTTTTTAACTAAAAAGAAGGTTTTTAAAAAGGGATGGGTATTCTAAATTTCGTGCTGGTTCAGCACTCTTGGAAAGAGAGGATAAGACCGTCATGAATATAATGATTGTGGGCGGCGGACTTTTGGGCCGCAAAACAGCGGAGATGCTGGATGAATTGGGCCATGATGTGGTGCTCATTGACGCCAGCCAAGAGAACTTGGCTCTGCTTAGTCCGGATTTTAGCGGTGTTACGGCCGTGGGATTCCCCATGGATATCACAAGTTTGCGCACTGCGGGAATTGAGGGCTGTGATGCTGTGGCTGTCACCACCCCCGATGATAACTTGAATATTACCGTGGGTCAAATAGCCAAGAACTTCTTTGGCATCCCCAAGGTGATTGCCAGAATTTCCGATCCCTACCGGGAGAATATTTTTGAGCGTTTCGGTTTACAGACAGTCTGTCCCACCAATATGGCGGGGGACAAGCTGGTCACAGCTCTGACGACTCCCTGGCAAAGCCGGCACATCACCTTTGGCACCACCACCATCTCTCTGGAAGTCATTCCAGTGGAGCGGCGTTATTTTGGAACCTCCACAGCGAGTGTGGAGTTGCGCTCCGGAGACGGGCTGTTCGGTGTGATTAAAGACGATGGACGGTTTTTGTTGAAGGAACAGTATGGGGAGATCCTTCTAGAGAATGGGGACTTCCTGGTGTGCAGCAGGAAGATCGACTAAGGGGGATTTTGTAATGAGAATGGTAATTGTAGGCGGCGGCAAGGTGGGCTGGAACCTGGCCCGCATTATGCTGGAACGGCGCCACACAGTCAGCCTGATTGAACGGGACCGTCAGCGGTGCGAAAAGCTGGCGGACGATCTGGACGCGGCCATTTTCCGAGGGGATGGAACCAACGTGGCTGTGCTGGAGGCTGCGGGTACTAAGGGAGCCGATGTGTTCATGACGGTCACTGGCAGCGATCAGGACAATCTGGTGGCCTGTCAGGTGGCCCGGGATCATTTCCATGCCAAGAAGGTGATTTCACGGGTCAACGATCCTCGTAATATAGAAACCTTCCGGGTGCTGGGGATTGAGAACACGGTCAGCAGTACGGATATTCTCACCAAGATGATTGAGCAAGAGGCGGATTTGGCGCACATGCATTTGATCGCCACGCTGAACCAAGGCAAGGCGGGGATCTGTTCCATGACGCTGCCGTCCAATACGGCTCTGGACGGCGCCGCCCTCAAGGACATTGATTTGCCCGGTGGTACCCTGGTCATTTCGCTGATTCGCCGGGGCGTGCTCACCATTCCCAACGGTTCCACCATACTTCAAGCGGGGGACGAGCTGGTGGCCGTCAGCGAGGAAAAAAGTCAGAAAGCTTTGATGCGTGCTCTTTCAGAAGTTACCAGGGGAGACAGGCGCGGATAAAAAAATTGAAAAATAATAACAATTACTACTTTACAAATTCAAAAACCTGTGCTATACTGTGTTCACAGGCAAAGGAGAGAGAAATCCTCCCCCTGGAATTGGCATAGGAAGGAACGATCCGAGTTTTGGAGAAACGCGAGAATTTCAGCAGAAAGCGGATGGCAATTCTGAATACGCTGCAGGAAACCACGGTGCATCCCACAGCGGACTGGGTGTATGCCAAGCTGAAACCCCGCTACCCCAATTTGAGTCTGGGCACGGTCTATCGGAACTTGAAAAAGTTCTGCGAGACAGGCAAGGCGATCAGCGTTGGGGTGATCAATGGGCAGGAACATTTTGATGCCCGGGTAGAGCCGCACGCCCACTTTGTGTGCAAACGGTGTGGAGCTGTGCTGGACATTCCTCAGGAGTTCTTTCAGGAAGCGGAACTTGCAGAGCTTTCGGCAAAATGCCACATGAGAGTGGAAGGTGTCAAAGTTTTGTTCGAGGGTGTTTGCCCTTGCTGTGAAAAGATGGTCCAGGAAAAAATGGTCCAGTAATGTGCCGGACTACGGCGCAACTGAAGAAGCGGTTCGACAGTGTTCTATCATTGTTCAATCATAAAAATGAAATTTAAAAAATGGAGGAATTACTCATGAAAAAGTTTGTTTGCACTGTTTGCGGTTATGTGTATGAAGGCGAAGCTGCTCCCGAGAAGTGTCCTGTTTGCGGCGCTCCCGCTGAGAAGTTTGTAGAGCAGGCTGGTGAGATGACCTGGGCTGCTGAGCATGTTGTGGGCGTTGCCAAGGGCGTTGCCGAGGAGATCCTGCAGGGTCTGCGTGAGAACTTCCAGGGCGAGTGCACCGAGGTTGGTATGTACCTGGCTATGGCTCGTGTGGCTCATCGCGAGGGCTATCCCGAGATCGGCCTGTACTGGGAGAAGGCTGCTTACGAAGAGGCTGAGCATGCCGCTAAGTTTGCCGAGCTGCTGGGCGAAGTGGTGACCGATTCCACCAAGAAGAACCTGGAGATGCGTGTTGAGGCCGAGAACGGCGCTACCATGGGCAAGACTGAGCTGGCTAAGAAGGCCAAGGCTCTGAACCTGGATGCTATCCATGACACCGTCCATGAGATGGCTCGCGACGAGGCCCGCCATGGCAAGGCTTTCGCTGGCTTGCTGGCTCGTTACTTCGGCAAATAAGTCAATCGACTTACAAAGATTTATAAAGGGTTTTGAGAGGGGACAGAGTGATCTGTCCCTTCTTTTTTTCGTTGAGAAAAGATACCCTTGAAACAGAGAGATGGCGGCCTGACATTTAATGGTACCCTGTACGAAAAACCGGCACATCCCCACAAGGACTGTGCCGGTTTAATGAGAGGTCAGTATAGTGCTTCCATGGAGGAGCGCTTGGAAACGTCCTCGTACAAAGTGGTGAAATTTGATACTTCGCTGAGAGTGCCAATCAACGGGGCCTGGGCCAAGGATGTCCCCTTCAGCAAGGCTTGCACAGCCTGGGCAATTCTGTCTGCGTAGATTACCTTAATGTCCCGGCTGAAATAGGATTGGATCTCTTCTGATACTGGTGGGGTGATGTGAAGGCTATTGTGGAGCTTGGCCATCTGCTGCTGAGCGTAAACCAGTTGGTCTTCCCGTTGGGAGATGGAAGGAGCTTTCAGCGCATTGGTAATGGCCTCGGGAATTTCCGGCGGCAGCGGAAGCTTCCGAAATGCTGTTCCAAACCATTTGCTATAGGGTGCATACTGCTTGCAGTAGAGGAACCCCAGACGCATCAGCCGTTCCACAATGCGGGCGCACACCAGGATGGAGCCGACTTCATCCCCTACAGAAGCGCAGCGTTTGACAAAAGCTTGCTCTTCGGCAATCAGGGACCAGTTGGAGGCAATCAGGTAAAGCCACACGTTTTTGGGGTAATATTTCAAGGGGGCAAGCCGTTCTTTTAAGTGGAGGCCATCTACATACAGCTCACCGGAGGTCAGTGCCAACAGCCGGTTTTCGGAGAATGACAGCCATTGCACATCGGTGAGACTGTCAAAGGAATGAGTCCCCAGGTAGAATCCCAGGTACTCTTCCACGGTGTAAAGGAATACCAGGGGGTCCACTTTCCCGTCTGAGGAGGGAACGGCGTGGCGGATTCCATTGTCGTTGGGGTCCGGTGGGGAGAAATTCACCGAGTATCCCCGATAGACAGGAGGAAATTGGGAGGAAAAAGCGTTTAGCAGTTGGGATTTTTGCGGCAGATCCTCCTCTCGAAGGAACAAATAAAAGCGTGGTCCCCACATGTGGTCCGTGGAGACAACATCGTCATATCCCAGCACGTCAGAGCCGTAACCCAGAAGCCCAGCGGTGTAAACCAGGTCGGGAAACTCCCGATCTAGAATGGGCTTGACGATTTCAGTAAAAAAGCCTCTACATAATTCCTTGCCCTTGATGAATTCCGGCATAAAAACCCCTCTTCCCGCAGATCTGTTTCCTACACTATAGCAGATTTTTTCCTGCTGGAATAGGGGACAAAAGAAAAAAGCCCGCAGTAGTTTTCATGGAATTACCGCGGGCTTTTCAAATATTTGAGGTATGGGAAACTGCTGGTGTCCACCGTGGCAGTTCCGTTTTGATTACAGTTGAAAATCTTCCGGCCGAAATTGAGAAGTCCGCAAGGAGGGAGCGGGCTTTGGATCCCTCCGCAGAGGGTCATACTGATAGTATTTCTTGCAGCAGGCAGGTTCCCCTTGAGGAGTCTGACCCCTGGCGCAGATGATCTCTCCCTCGATCCCGCTGTTATTCTGGCAGTAGACGCAGCTGGGAGTGATGTGATCCCCAAACAACGCATGTTTTTTCTTTTTCCGGAACCATCCCATTCCTGCTGTGCCTCCCATTTTCCTTTGGTCTGGGAGCATTATAGCACAGACGGCCCCTGGGGTGCAAGAGTGTCAAGAGCGGCTTTTGCTCACTACCAGTAGGAACGCCAAACACATCAACAACAGGGACAATCCTCCTGCTGCGGTGGAGGCAGTGACACTGTACTCCAAAGGCGCCCCAGAAACCGCCCATACCTGTTGGGATGGAACAGGCAGCAGGCGTTGCAGCAACAGGAAAATCCCCGTGGACAGCAGTCCATGAAGAATTCTCCCCAGGAAGAATTTCGGCTTTGCCAGGGGGAATTCCGAGAAGAAGGAGAACACCTGCAAGTGAACGCACAGCCCGCCAAAAGCTAAGCCAAAGGCATACAGTGCGGGGCCTGCTCCGGTCAAAGCTGCAACCCCGGTGCCGCCGGTGACCTCGATGAGAAAGGAAAGCCACGCGGCTGCCTCGCCCAAAGTGACCAGCCCAGTGGAGGCCAGCAGAGACATCAACCACTGGAACACACCACTGCCCTGCAGAACAGCGGTGATCCCTGCAAACAGCAGGATGCACCCGCACATGGTGGCTGTGGCCGAGGAGGCGTCCCCCACGGACCGTACGATAGGAGAGGTGGAATCCGGAGTGCTAACAAAGTCTCGCTCCTCAGGCAGGGGTTTTCCCAGTCCTGAGAGAATCCCCAGCAATAGCCCAGAAAGGGTTACCGATCCGAAAAGCAGCCATCCCAAGGTCACGCTGCCCAGCAGGCCGCAGCCGAGAAAGGTCACTACAAAGGCGGCTCCTGGAGCCACGCAGAACCCCATCATCCGTCCGGCTTGGGCTTTGGTGATTCTGCCCTCCTGCAGCAGCAGGGATACTCCCCGTGCCCCGGCAGGGTAGCCTCCTAAAAAGCTGAGAAGAATGACGGAACCGCAAGTCTCCGGCAATCGGAACAGCAGGCGGGTAATGGGGGAGAGGAGCTTTCCCAGGATGTCCCCCGCGCCGGAGCGCACTCCGTAGCTGGCCAGCACCATAAAAGGAAACAGGGAGGGCACCAGGGAGCCCAAACAGTACCCAACGCTTTGAAGTAGGCTGTCCCGCACTTGAGCAGGGTATAGTAGCAGGCCTGCTCCAAAAGTGGCGAAGAGTACCGCCGCCAAAAGAATCTTGCGGTTTGAGGTTTGTTTGATGGATGTGGCCGTCACAGAGCCGCGCCTCCTTTCGGGATCTACTTCCACAAGGTATGAGGGAGGCCGGTGATACATTCCCCTCCAAAGCCATATAGATGGGGAAGAAAGGGGGCGGGACCGTGGGGGATCGGGAGGCCAATGGCCTGATGGTGGAGTTGTCCGGAAACCGGAGAGCGGTGGTGCAGGGCTGCGACGGCATCTTGGATTACGGTGAAGAGCTGACGTCTTTCCGGTCGGGAAGGCTGACCTTGCGCTTTGAAGGCAGGGGATTGCGGTTGTTGCGGCTGACAGAGAGTTCGGCGGTGGTGGAGGGCACGATCCGCCGGGTGGTGTACGATCTTGGAGAGCAAGGAGAGAATTGACCATGATAAACCGGTTGATCCATTATCTCACAGGCTGGGTGGAATTTGAGATCCGTGGCGGCGGGGCGAGATTCCTCAACGCGGCGGCAAAAAGCGGCGTGGAATTTTGGGGCTTCTCCCGGCAGGGGGATCGCATGATTGTCCGAGGAAAACCCAGGGAATACCGGCGGCTCCGGGCCGCTGTTCCGGCGGTGCGGGGCTCACCCCCACATCATAAAAAAGCGGGGAGTCCCCTTTTTGACGGCACGGGCCTGGCGCAGGAAAGGCTTGGTTTTTGGCGCGGCATGTGGAGTGGGGATTTACTGGTTTCTCAGCGGCTTCTGCTGGGGAGTGACTGTGACGGGGACCGAGACGCTGACCCGTCATCAGGTTCTGGAAACCGCAGAAAGCTGCGGCGTCCGTGTGGGAGTGCGGTTGAGTTCTTTTGACCCCAAGGACGCGGCGTTGTCATTGCAGAATAAGCTACCCCAGGCCACCTGGCTGTCAGTGAATACCGACGGCTGTTTTGTGGAGGTGGCCCTGCAGGAGGTGCTCTCTGCGCCGGAGGTGGTGGATGAGGAGGAGTGGTCCAACATGGTGGCTTCCAGAGCAGGGACGATCCTCTCCATCAACGCGGAACGGGGCAGGCCTGAGGTGGATATTGGAGAGACTGTGGAGCCGGGACAGCTGCTGATTGCCGGGCTGTATGAGCAGGAGGTGGATCCCTGGTCACCCCCGCCCTCAGAACCCTATCAGGTGCTGGGAGCAGCGAGAGGAAGTGTGCGTGCCTTGACCTATCGGGAATTCACCGTGGAGGTGCCACAAGAAAAGACTGTTTTAGTGCCCGGGAATAAGAGAACTCAGCAGACCCTTCAGGTGTTTGGCTTTGAAATTCCCCTGGGATTTTACAACACCCAGGAAGAGGAGTGCCGCAGTTGGACCAGCACCACTGCGTGGAGTCCTCTGGGACGGGCGTTGCCATTGGTTTGGGAAAAAACGGTGCTGCAGCCCTTGCAGGAGGAGCACGTGCTTTTGGAGGAAGCGGATTGGCAGGAAGCGGCGCTCTTGGAGCTGAGGAGGCAGCAGAAAGAGGAATTGCCCGCAGGAAGCCGGATCGTGAAGGAGGAGCTCAGCTATCGCATGGAGGATGGCGTATGCGTGCTGGAAGCTGTCTGTCGCTGTGAGGAAGAGATTGGTGTGGTCCACAAGATTTCGTTTGAATAGTATAAGGATGGGAATAAATTTTGGTAAGTATTCATAGAGTTTTCCCTTGAAGTTTGTCGGGAGCCTGTGGTATAATAGCTAGCGAAAGCTTGAGAAAAAGGGATGCAATCCCTGAAATTTGGGGTAAGATTTGGTGCGGGACAGAGTGTTCTTGCTTTTCATAAAAAGAAAAAGAATTTGAAGAAACAGGAGAATGTGTTTGGAACAGAAGATCAATCTTGACAGACTGGGCCAAGCCGAGGCGCTTTTCGGCAGCTTTGACGAGAACGTCCGGCTGATTGAAAAGGAGTTCGGTGTCACTCTTGTGGTGCGGGACTCGGAGCTGAAAATCACCGGGGAAGACCCGGAGGCCGTGGACAAGGCTTCCCGCACTGTGCAGAGCTTGATGACGCTCATCGGCAGCGGGGAGACCCTCACGGAACAGAATGTGCGCTACTGCATCCGCATGGTAGGTGAGGACAGCGAGGATAAGGTGGCTCGTCTTGCCGGGGATGTGATATGCATCACCAGCAAAGGCAAGCCCATCAAGCCCAAAACCGTGGGTCAGCGCACCTATTGTGAAAACATCAAAGAGAACACCATCACTATCGGTGTGGGACCTGCCGGCACGGGTAAGACCTATTTGGCGGTGGCCATGGCGGTCAATGCCTTCCGGGCCCAGCAGGTCAACCGGATCATTCTCACGCGGCCGGCGGTGGAAGCCGGAGAAAAGCTGGGTTTTTTGCCCGGCGATTTGCAGCAGAAGGTGGACCCCTATCTGCGGCCTTTGTACGACGCCCTGTTTGATATGCTGGGTGCGGAGACCTACCAGCGTTTTGTGGAACGTGGGAATATCGAAGTGGCGCCCCTGGCCTATATGCGTGGCCGCACTTTGGACGACAGCTTCATTATTTTGGATGAGGCCCAGAATACCACTGGGGAGCAGATGAAGATGTTCCTCACCCGGTTAGGGTTCAACTCAAAAATGGTGATCACTGGGGATGTGACCCAGATCGATTTGCCGGATGGAAAGAAATCCGGTTTAAAAGAGGCTGTGCGGATCCTCAAAGGCGTGGAAGATATCGCCATTTTCCGCTTTACGGAAAAAGATGTGGTCCGACACAAGCTGGTGCAGGATATCATTCGGGCCTATGAGCGGGCTTCAAGAGCTACAAAATAATAAGGAATGGGAAAATGAGTCATCCGAAATTGGGTATGGAAAAGCTCGGATGGTTTTGGAGATTCCATAGAAAGGAACGGTGCAGAGAATGGAAAAAATCAGAGTAATTATTTCGAATCAGCAGAAGGCAGTGAAGATCCCCACGGGTATCCGTATGCTTATTCGCCGCTGTTGCCATGCAGTGCTGCAGCTGGAGGGCTTTGAGGGCTCTGCGGAGATCAGCGTGTCCTTTGTGGATAACGACCAGATTCAAGAGATGAACCGGCAGTACCGGAATATAGACGCCCCTACCGATGTGCTTTCCTTCCCCATGGGAGAGAATGGAGAGTACGATGTCAACCATGAGACCGGCGCCAAGATCCTGGGTGATATTGTAATTTCGGTACCCAAGGCCATGGAGCAGGCTAAGACCTACGGTCACAGCTTTGAGCGTGAGATGGGTTTTTTGACCGCTCATTCCATGCTGCACTTGCTGGGCTATGACCATGAGGCCGGCGGCCTTGCCAGAGTGCGCATGCGTGAGAAGGAAGAGCAGGTCATGCGGGAGCTGGGTCTGCCCGCCAGCGCCAGCTATGCCACCACTCCCCGTGAGTAATCAAAGTCCCCGGAAAAAGCGGCGAATCTGGCACAGTTTTGCCGATGCCTTCCGTGGGATCGGCGCAGGGATCCGGACGGAGCGCAATATGCGGATCCATTTGACGGCCTGTGCTTTTGTGCTGTATTTTGCCTCCCAGCTTTCGCTGAGTAGAGGGGAGATGGCTTGCCTATTGCTGGCCATCGGTATGGTGATGTCTGCCGAGCTGTTGAACACTGCTGTGGAAAAGCTGTGTGATTTCAACCAGAAAAGCCAAAACCGGTACATCCGTGTCATCAAGGATATGGCGGCAGGTGCAGTGCTGCTGGCGGCTGTGGCGGCCTTGTTGGTAGGTGTGGTGATCTTGTTCCGGCCAGAGCTTTGGAAGCTTCTGTGGAGCATTGTGACCAATCCGCCTCGACTGGGGTTGCTCTGTCTGTCGCTGACGGTAGCTGCTGGATTTGTCTTTTTGGGACCTGCTTGGGTGGGGGAATCCCTTGACAGGTTCCACCATGGGAAATAAAATAAGTAGAGTAAAAGCAGAGGGAGGCGCCGTGGGATACCATGGGGCCCCCTTGTGTTGCATAGAAAGGAATGTGCGTATGGAAACGATGCCCCAGGAACGTTCCGCGTTTATTGCCATTGTGGGCAGGCCTAATGTGGGCAAGTCCTCTGTGCTTAATAAGCTCATCGGGCAGAAGATTGCCATTGTGTCCAGAAAGCCCCAGACCACCCGTACCCGGATTATGGGTGTGCTGACCGAAGGGGAGGACCAGTTGGTGTTTTTGGATACCCCCGGCCTGATTAAGCCCAAGAACTCTTTGGGAGACTATATGGTGAAGTCGGTCACCAGCACGGTGGATGGCGTGGATGCCTGCCTGTTGGTGACAGAGGCTGGCGCTCCCGTGTCCAAAGCCGATCAGGAGTTGATCCGGCGGTTCCAGACGGGCAAGGTTCCTGCGGTGCTAGCCATCAACAAGACGGACTTGCTGGAGGACAAAAGCCCCATTATGGAGCAGATTGCCCAGTATTCCCAGATGTATGAGTTTCAGGCGGTGGTGCCTGTCTCTGCCAAGGATGGCGGTGGCATGGACGAGCTTTTGGATGAGCTGAAAAAGCTGTGCATGCCTGGAGGTCACCTGTTCCCAGAGGACACACTCACGGACCAGCCGGAGCGGGTGATCGCTTCGGAGATCGTGCGGGAAAAGGTGCTGCGGCTGCTGGATAAGGAGATCCCTCACGGGGTGGCGGCTGTCACCGAACGGATGAAGGACCGGGACGGCATTCTGGATGTGGATGTCACCCTGTATTGCGAAAAGCCCGGTCATAAGGGCATTCTGATCGGCAAGGGCGGCGCTATGCTGAAAAAAATCGGTACCGTAGCCCGTCAGGATCTGGAACGCTTTTTTGACTGCAAGGTCAATTTGCAGTTGTGGGTCAAGGTGAAGGAGGATTGGCGGCAGCGTCCAGAGACGCTCCAAAGCCTGGGATTTTCCCAGCGTGACCTGGAGCTGTGAGGCCTTTTTAGAGGGCGCTAGCACAAAAGCCGTGGGATTTCTGCCGGAACCTGTCGAAGGAACAAATCTTTTCCTGTCATAGCCGAGGAAGAACCGCAAATACTCTTTTGTAGAAGGAGGGCGCAGGCCCTTTGGAAAGGGGGAGTTTTTGTGGACGTGAAACAGGCATGGGAGTGTTTCGCCCGATCGGGCAAGGTGGAGGACTATATCCAGTATGCTGCGGCAAAGCGCCGTTTTGAAAACAGTGCAGGAGAGGTGCAGGGTGCAGGAGATAACCCAGGGATTGATTATCAAGGAGCAGACGGTGGGCGAGAGCGACCGTCTGGTCACGGTGCTCACCAAGGATGAAGGAGTGATCCGGGCGTTTGCCCGCCGAGCGAAAACTTTAAAGGACGCTAAGCATGCGGGCACTGGCCTGCTGTGCTATTCCAAGTTGAAGATCTCCAGGGGGAAGACCACCTACATGATCAATGAGGCCTTCCCCATCGAGATTTTCTTTGAGCTTCGCCAAGATGTGACCGCACTAGCTCTGGCGCAATACTTCTGCCAACTGGCAGGGGAGCTGGTTCCCGAAGGGGTGGAGGCGGAAGTGTATCTGCGGCTGGTGCTCAATGCGCTGCATTTTCTGTGCAAAGGCACCCGGCCTCAGGCGATGCTCAAAGCAGTGGTGGAGATGCGTATGCTCTCAGAAGCGGGATTTATGCCCAACGTGGCTTACTGTGCTTCCTGCGGTGCTTATGAGTCCCAGCGGATGTATTTTAAGATCAACCGGGGGGAGCTCTACTGCAAGGACTGCTATTTGGACAATGGAGACCCTTGTGCTGCGTTGTCTCCGGCAGCCTTGACTGCCATGCGGCACATCGTCTATTCGGACTTTGAGAAGATTTTTTCCTTCTCTCTGACATCTGGTGCTCAGCGGGAACTGGCTTCCGCATCAGAGGCGTACACGCTCCATATTCTGCAAAAACGCCCGAAGACTTTGGATTTTTACTACAGCCTGCTGTAAAGGGAAACTGCTTCCTTGGACGTTGCCGAAAAATTGCGGAACAGCGGGAAATTTCAAATACCATAAAGTTGTATAGCTTTACATATTTCGCTAAAAATCAACGGGATTTTATTTGCATGAGGAAACATAGATGGACAAACATTACCGAGCTTTAGAGCTTGACAAAGTATTGGAAATGGTGGCAGCGGAATGCTCCAGTGGGGACGGCGCACAGCTGGCCCGAGAGCTTTCCCCTGTTTACACGGCAGCCGAAGCTCAATGGCTGCTCCAGGAGACCGACGCGGCCTTTGTGGCCATGGCGAAATTCGGCGCTCCCTCCTTTTATGGAATGAAAAATGTGACCAACCCCCTTCGCCGTGCACAGGCTGGGGGTGGCCTTGGTCTGCGGGAACTGTTGGATATCGGCGGGACCCTCCGGACTATCCGGGGCTTGACCCAGTGGTGGGGGAAAAGTGAGAACGTCCGTACGGCCCTCACCGGAAGGTTTGAGGTACTGGCCCCCAACAAGTATTTAGAGGAAAAAATCTTCATGTGCATCGTCAACGAGGAAGAAGTGGCGGACAATGCCTCTCCTGCGTTGGCGACTATTCGCCGGAAGATCCGTGCAGCCTCCCAGCGGGTGCGGGAACAGCTGGACAAGCTGATCCGCTCCCCTTCCCACCAGAAGCACCTTCAGGAGAGCATCGTCACCCAGCGGAGCGGACGTTATGTGGTGCCGGTCAAAGCGGAGTTTCGCGGGGAGGTTCCCGGCTTGGTCCACGACACCTCCTCCAGCGGCGCCACGGTGTTTATCGAGCCCATGAGCGTGGTGGAGCTGAACAATGAGATTCGCGTTTTGCGCTCCGACGAGCAGGACGAGATCGCCCGCATCCTGTTGGAGTTGTCCCAGGAAGCGGGGAGCTTTGCTGATTCCATTATTGACAGCTACAAGTATGCGGTGGAGCTGGATTTGATTTTTGCCAAGGCACAAGTGGCCTATAAGATGAAGGCCGTGGTGCCCCAGGTGGGCGAGGATGGGAAAATTATCCTGCACTCTGCCCGGCATCCTTTGATTGACAAGACCAAGGTGGTGGCTACGGATATCACCCTGGGTGTGGATTTCGACGCCTTGATTATCACAGGCCCCAATACCGGCGGCAAAACCGTGGCCTTGAAAACCATCGGCCTAATGACGCTGATGGCCATGTGCGGATTGATGCTCCCAGTAGGGGAGGGCAGCCGGGTGTCGGTATTCCGCCACATTTTAGCGGATATCGGTGACGAGCAGAGCATTGAACAGTCCTTGTCCACCTTTTCCTCCCACATGGTGAATATCATCAAGATTTTTGAGGTTGCGGACAACAGCAGCCTGATTCTTTTGGACGAGCTGGGTGCTGGTACCGACCCGGTGGAGGGCGCTGCTCTGGCAGAGGCCATCATCCAGGAGCTGCGCAACCGCAATGTTCGTTTGGCCTGCACGACCCACTATGCGGAGCTGAAAGCCTATGCCATTCAGACCCCGGGGGTGGAGAACGGCTGCTGCGAATTTGATGTGGCCACTCTGCGTCCCACTTACCGGCTGTTGATCGGCGTACCGGGTAAATCCAACGCCTTTGCCATTTCCCAGCGTCTGGGCATGAGCGAGAAAATCGTGGATCGAGCGAGGGAGCTGGTAAGCCAAGAGAGCAACGCGTTTGAGCAGGTGGTGGGCCGTCTGGAAGAGGATCGCCGCAAGATGGAGGATGAATTCCAGGCTTTGCGTGCGTCGGAGGAAAAAGCCCGGCAGAGTGCTCAGGAGGCGGAACGCCTCAAGGAAGAAGCCGAAGCTCAGGCCAAGAAAGAGGTGGAACGTGCCCGGCAGGAGGCGTCCCAGATTGTGCAGAAGACCCGGCAGCGGGCGGATGCGCTGCTCAACGAGTTGGAGGAACTGCGCCGGCAGAAGAATAAGCAGCTCTCTGCGGAGCAGAAGGCCCGACTGCGTTCGGGTATGAAGGAGCTGGAAGGTACTGCGGATCCTGTGCATCGCCGCCGGGACGACAATTACACCCTGCCCCGTCCTTTGCAGGTGGGGGACGATGTGGTGATCTATGACATTGACAAGGAGGCCACTGTCTTGGAGCTGCCCAAGGACGGCGCCGTGTTGGTGCAGGCAGGGATTATCAAAACTCGTGTACCTTTGGAAAACCTGCGCTTGATGAGCAAGCGCCAGATGAAAAAGAAGAATCCTGGTCGCACAGTGACCAAGAACGTGTCGGCCCCGGAGGGAACCACCAGTTTGGACCTGCGAGGTCAGACTGTGGAAGAAGCGCTGATGGAGGTGGACAGCTTCCTGGATCGGGCGTCCCGGATGCACGTGACCCAGGTGACCATCATTCATGGCAAGGGGACTGGAGCTCTGCGCACAGCAGTGCAGCAGCATTTGCGGCGCTGTTCTCAGGTGAAGAGCTTCCGTCTAGGTACCTATGGCGAGGGCGAAAGCGGTGTCACCATTGCAGAATTGAAATAAGCAAATCCATCGCTGGAGTGAGAAAACACCCGGCAGACCATTGTGTCTGCCGGGTGTTTTTTATTTGCTCTTCTCTATTTTCTGATAGTTATGTATCGGACTCTTGAGCTGTTTGGATCAAGATGCCCTGGGCGGCCTGTGGGTTCAGCATCTCGCCGTTTCGCACCCGCTGGATCAGAGCTGCCAGCAGAGAACGATCAAATAAGGGAGTTGCCTCCAAATACTTGTCAATGCGGTTCTGGAAAGTTTCCTCGTTTTGTTGGGCGTAGGTGAGCATCTCATCGTTAGAGGCTCTGTTTTGGATCATAGCCAGTGTTCCAGTGGCCATTTGTTTGGCCACTTCCCAGGTGGCGTTTTCCCGCTCCGATTTGTCGGTGATTGCCTGAGTGTAGTGGGTTAGACCATCGTTGAGGTCATTGTACTCCTGCTGGGAGATGGAACCGGTGGTAAGTGCCTGGTCAATCTGTTTGCTGATTTCACCAAAATGCTCGGCCAACTGTTCCACGGTCATGCCCATCTCGATTTGAAACTGAATGTCCAGACTGTTTTCGTCCATCAGGGCAGCAAGCCCCTGGGCCATTTCAGAAGCAGTATTTTCGGTGAATTGGGTGGACAGTTTCGGTGCCTGTAATTTGGAAGCGTAAGAGGAGTTGGGGTTCAGCAGCACGAAAGGAGCATAGCCCGGATTTTTATTGCTTTGGGTAAAGGTGTCAAAGCGCCTCGGATCCACTGACTGACCGCCGGGCACCAGAGTGTCGGTAAGGTCCACGGCTTTGCTCAGGTCCACTCCTTCCAAGCTGGGGGGGTGAAAATTCGATTTTTTCCCCCGCCACGGTGGGCTCTTGGGCGGGTTGCTGGATATTGATTACCCATCCGTTATTAACCAAGCTGTCCGGTAGGCGAACGCCAAAATCTGAAACAATCAATGGCATGAAGAATCCTCCTCTCTGGAATTCTGTATGTTCAATCGAAGATTTTTAAAGAAAAGTGATGTTTTAAGTTTATCCTATAGATTCATCGGCAGAGATAGACAGGGGGTTAAGAGGTGTCTGTTGTATTTGTTCCTTGGGAGATTTGAAAGGCGATCTCAGTGTCCAGAGGAGAAATTCTATGGCGCGGCCTTGCAACAAGGGCCATTTTGTATTACAATATTTTTTAATGTGTTTCACAGAGGAACCATTTGCTTTTGGAGGTGGTTTTGTGAAAGAAAACAAGTATGACAATCCAGTCTTCTTTGAAAAATACAGTCAGATGAGCCGTTCCCAGCAAGGGCTGGCCGGCGCCGGAGAATGGGAGGATTTCCGCAAGATCCTTCCCGAATTTTCTGGAAAAGAAGTGCTGGATTTGGGCTGCGGCTATGGCTGGCATTGCATCTATGCTGCAAAGCAGGGGGCTGCTCATGTCACGGGAGTGGACCTCTCGGAAAAGATGCTGCAGGTGGCCAGAGAAAAGACGAGCTTTCCTCAGGTGGAATATTTTCATGCCGCTATAGAGGATGTGGACTTTCCCCCAGAGAACTTTGATGTGGTCTTCAGTTCTCTGGCGATTCACTATCTCAAGGATTTTCCCGCTTTTGTGGAAAAGGTCCGGACTTGGCTGAAGCCGGGAGGCGACTTTGTCTTTTCGGTGGAGCATCCCATCTTCACCGCTTATGGAACCCAGGACTGGTACTGTGACGATGCAGGGAACATTCTTCACTTCCCTGTGGACAACTACTTCTATGAGGGAAAACGCACGGCCCATTTTCTGGGAGAGGATGTGGTGAAGTATCACCGCACGTTGACCACGTACCTGGACACCCTGCTGACCGGGGGATTTACCCTGCGGCGCGTGGTGGAACCTCAGCCTCCTGAGAGTATGAGAGAGCTTCCCGGCATGAAGGATGAATTGCGCCGTCCCATGATGCTTTTGGTGGCGGCCACCAAACAGTGAGGGGGCTGCATGTATGGATGGCAATACTACGGTGAAATACCTGCAAACTTATTTGGAACAGAAGGATTACAGCTTTCAGCTGCTCCGGGAGCTGCCGGAGGGAGCGGACCGCGAAGGTCCTCTGGCCAAAGCCAGACAACATTGCTTTCTCAAGCTGGTGGAGGAAGTGGGGGAGGTGTCCCGCGCTATCTTTGACGGGAAGCTTCGGCAACCTGGAGATTCCATCAAGGGAACTCTGGATGAAGAGCTTTGGGATGTGATGTACTACTCCTTGTGTTTGGCGAATCTCTATGGCATCGACATGGAGGAGGCCATCCGAGACAAAGAAGTGTTGAACAACCAGCGCTTTCACGATGAACATCCCTTCGAGGTGGGCCGCTAAACGGTCGGTTTCGGAGGCTGTTTCTCTTAGTTTGCTTGCTTACAGCTTTTGGGCTGTTGGTCTATATATGGAAAGGAAGTAACATAGTATTATGGCAATGAAAGAATTTCAGGCAGAATCCAAGCGTCTTTTGGACTTGATGATCAACTCCATTTACACTCACAAGGAGATTTTTCTCCGCGAGCTGATCTCTAACGCCAGCGACGCCATTGACAAGCTCTATTACCGCACGCTGGAGGACGGTTCCACCGGCCTTTCCCGGGAGGATTTTTCCATCCGCCTGGAGGTTGATAAGGACGCCCGCACTCTGTCCATCACGGACAACGGCATCGGCATGACCCAGGAAGAGCTGGACAACAATCTGGGTGTCATCGCTCGCAGCGGCTCCCTGCAGTTCAAGCAGGAGGCGGAGAAGAAGGACGATGTGGACATCATCGGCCAGTTTGGCGTGGGCTTCTACTCTGCGTTTATGGTCAGTGACCGGGTAACGGTGGACACCAAGGCTTTTGGCTCGGAAGAGGCTTGGCATTGGGAGTCCGAAGGGCTTTCTGGGTACGAGATCACTCCTGGTTCCAAAGCGGAGCGGGGTACCACCATCACTCTGCATCTGAAAGAGGACACCGAGGATGAGCGCTATAGCGAGTTCCTGGATCAGTTCCGGATTCAGCAGCTGGTGAAGAAATATTCCGACTACATTCGCTATCCCATCCAGATGGAGGTGTCCCACACCCATGTGAAAGAGGGCACCGGCGTGGACGGCAAGGACCCGGAGTATGAGACTCACACAGAGGTGGAGACTCTCAACAGCATGACTCCCATTTGGAAGAAGTCCAAGAGCGAGGTCACCGATGAAGAGCTGAACGCCTTTTATAAGGAAAAGTTCTACGACTGGCAAGACCCCATCAAGGTGATCCGCACTTCCACCGAAGGCGCAGCCACCTATACGGCACTGCTGTTCATCCCCAAATCCGCTCCCATGGATTACTACACCCGGGAGTATGAAAAGGGACTGCAGCTCTATGCCAGCGGCGTGCTGATCATGGAGAAATGCGCCGATCTGCTGCCGGACTGCTTTAGCTTTGTCAAGGGTCTGGTGGATTCCCAGGATCTTTCCTTGAATATCTCCCGTGAGATGCTCCAGCATGACCGCCAGCTGAAGCTGATCGCCGGACGGCTGGAGAAGAAGATCGCATCTGAGCTTTCCTCTATGCTGAACAACGATCGTGAGAAGTATGAGGAGTTCTTCAAGAGCTTTGGTTTGCAGCTGAAGTATGGCATGTACGACGGCTACGGCGCAAAGAAGGATGAGTTGAAGGATCTGGTGCTGTTTTACTCTTCCGCTGAGAAGAAACTTGTCACCTTGAAGGAGTATGTCTCCCGGATGAAGCCGGAGCAGAAGTATATTTACTACGGCTGCGGCGAGACGGTAGAGCGTGTGCTGGGCCTGCCCCAGGCAGAAGCTCTGACGGAAAAGGGCTATGAGATGTTGTGCCTGACGGACAACGTGGATGAGTTTGCCCTGCGGATGCTGATGAAGTATGACGACAAGGAGTTCAAGAACATCTCTGCGGACGATCTGGAGTTGGAGACCGAGGAGGAGAAGGAGAAGACCAAGGAACTCTCCGAGGAGAACAAGGATGTGCTCCAGTTTATGAAAGAAGCCCTGGGAGACAAGGTGACCGACGTGCGGGTGTCCGGCAAACTGAAGAGCCATCCCGTGTGTATCACCACCGACGGTATGATTACCACAGAGATGGAAAAAGTGCTCAATTCCATGCCGGCCAGGGAGAAGATCAAGGCACAGCGAGTGCTGGAAGTCAATGGAGAGCATCCCATTTTCCAGAAGCTGTGTGAGCTGTATGAAAGTGATAAGGAGCGCTTGAAGCTCTACGCTGAGGTGCTCTATGACCAGGCACTGCTGATCGAGGGCATCTCTCTGGAGGATCCCTCGGACTTCTCCCAGAAGCTCTGCCAGCTGCTGTAATTGTCCGATCTATTTTTCATTTTCTTGCAAAGGAGGCGGATTCTATGAACTACGGCTATCCCCCACCATATCAGGGAGGTCCTGAGGGAAATCCTCAGCCTCAAAATCAAGGTTATGCTCAGGTTACACCGCCGGTTGGCCAGTATCCTCCTATTGGAGCACCCCAGGGTTATCCTCAGGCAGCACCTCCCGTTGGGCAGTATCCTCCCACCGGAGCGCCCCAGGGTTACCCCCAGGCTGCGCCCCCAGTTGGGCAGTATCCTTCCACTGGAGCACCCCAGGGTTATCCTCAGGCGACACCGCCAGTTGGGCAGTGCCCTCCCACCGGAGTGCCCCAGGGTTACCCCCAGGCTGCGCCCCCAGTTGGGCAGTATCCTCCCACCGGAGTGCCCCAGGGTTATCCTCAGGCAGCACCTCACGTTGGGCAGTACCCGTCCACCGGAGCACCCCAGGGTTATTCTCAGGCGACACCGCCAGTTGGCCAGTATCCTCCCACCGGAGCGCCCCAAGTGACTCAAGGGGTGGGATGGCATCCTGTTTATGGATACCCTGTCTCCGGATGGGTACCGCCATACACGCCGCCGGTATCGGCGGATCCCCGCAGGAAGGGGGCATCTCAAACCCTTAATCGGATGTGCATACTGTCCCTGCTTCAAACCGTATTATCTTTTGTTTGGACGATCCCACTGACCCTGCTGTTGACTGCTTTTGGAGTGAACGTGGCAGTCAACCAGTTAGGTTATCAGTGGCTGTCCGGTGTGCTTGTACTGCTTTCCACAGCGTTGCCTTTTGTGGTCTATCTAATCTTCCGCAGGGAAGATCCTGCCAACTACTTTAAGTTTGAAAAGGTGGGATTTTCCGTCAGCTTACTCTGTGTCCTTGCTGGGCTGGGCGTGGTGATGCTGGGAAATTACCCGGCGATGGCTGTGCGGAATTTCTTCGGTATGTTTGGGTATCAGTCCCCCAGCAGCACCTCCTTGGGTGGGGAAGAATCTCTGCTGACAATAGCGGTGGAGGTTTTCGTCACCGCCATGCTGGTGCCTGTCATGGAGGAGCTGGTATTCCGAGGAGTGGTGTTGTCCGCTTTGCGCCGCTATGGTATCGGTTTTTCCGTTGCGGCATCCGCGTTGGTGTTTGGGCTGGCTCACATGGATCCTTCCAGCGTGGTGTTTGCCACCATTGCCGGTCTAGTATTTGGGTTCCTTTATGCCAAGACAAACAACTTGTGGGTGACCATTTTGATTCACGCTTTGAACAATCTAATCGCTACCCTGGGCACTCACACAGACTATCTGTTTGGCAGCATGGCCGATGCCGCTGATGTGGCCATGATGCTGCTGCCCATTGCGGTGGGAATACTGGCGTTGATCCTGCTGGTGCTCACAAAGCGGGAGCTGTTCTTCACGGCCAATTCCTCTCGCTTAGATGGCCCCGCTTATCCCTTGAATACAGGAGAGAGCGCTGCTGCCATTGTTCGAGCTCCTATGTTCTGGGTAGGGCCGGTTGGTATTACCGTGCTGTATACCTTGGGGACGATTTTCCTGAAATGATGTTGCCTTTGGTTTTTTTGCCGGAAAAGAGGTTTATGCTCCGGGCGCTGGAGCTGGCCAGGGAAGCTGCCGAGGCCGGGGAAGTTCCCGTGGGTGCGGTGGTGGTGAAGAACGGCCAGATCCTTGGGGAGGGCCGGAACCGTCGGGAAGAGGCCCACACTGCTCTGGCCCATGCCGAGATGGAAGCGATTCATCAGGCTTGTCAGAGATTGGGGACTTGGAGACTCACAGGGTGTCAGCTCTATGTCACGTTGGAACCCTGTCCCATGTGCACGGGGGCGATCATCAACGCTCATGTTGACTGTGTGGTCTACGGCGCCGATGATGACCGTGCTGGCTGCTGTGGTACGGCAGTGGATCTGTTTTCGCTGCCCTATAGTCATCGGCCAGAGGTGTACCGCGGCTTTTATGAGGCGGAGGCCAAAGCGCTGCTTCGAGAGTTTTTTCAAGGATTACGTAAATAAAAAAGTGAGAGAGCTATGGAGCTCTCTCACTTTTTTATTATTTAGTAGATGCCGGCGGCTTTCTCTGCCTGACGCCGTTCTTTGCGGATGCGGGTGCGCTCTTGAGCAGCTTCCCACTCTAGGCGTTCTTCCTCTGTGGCCAGCACCAACCGGGGTACTTCCACGGGACGTTCGTTTTCGTCCAGGGCCACCATCACCAGGTAGGCTACATTGATCAGCCGCTTGGTGCCGTTTAACTCTTCAACGTAGGTGCGTACACACACCTCCATGGAGGTGCGTCCGGTATAGGTGATATAGCCGCACAGCACAATGGTATCATTGCCGTAGGCCGGACCTTCAAAACGCAGGTTGTCCACGGCAGCGGTGGTTACGTTACGGTTGGAGTGTCGCCGGGCTACCACTCCGGCTACCACGTCGATCCATTCCATCAGCCGTCCGCCAAACAAGCGCTTGTATCCGTTGAGGCTTGACTGGGACAAAATCTGCACCTGCTCGGTGTAGGAGTCCCGCACATATTTTTCCATGGCTTCTCCTTTCCTGATTCCGGTTCGCGTTTCTTTCCTGTATTATACCCCATGGCCATGCAGGATTCAACTGGTGACTCTTGCAAGAACCAGCAAGGGAGGTCCGATTTCTCGGACCTCCCTTGGTCAATCAAAAAAGATTTGCATGGCCAATAGACAGGGATTTCTCAGTGTAGGTCAGCAAGTAGCGCCGCCTTTCAAATGCTTCTGGGCAGTAAGGTTTTCTTCCTTACGAGCCAGCAGGTCGTCGGAGAGCAGCTGTTCCTGAACATTCTCAAAGCCAAGACGCTCCACCGTATCGGCAAAACGTTCGCCAGTGTTGCCCTGCTCACGGAAGAGCAGAATGGCCTTTTCAATGACGTTCAGGACTTCTTCCTTGTCGGTGAACACCTTGTCCAAGTAACGGCCGCGAGCCACTTTCTTGCCCCAGCGTCCGCCGATAAAGATCCGGTAGCCGCCAGTAAAGCCCTCCAGAGCGCCGAAGGGGCACTTGCCCACGCAGCGTCCGCAGTGGTTGCAGGTATTGTCGTCGATGACCACTTTGCCGTCCTTCACTGCAGGTACATTGATGGGGCAGGCGTTGACCACCTGGCACACTTTGCAGCCACGGCACTTGTCCAGGTCAACCATGGGGACTTTCTGGCCAATGACGCCCAGATCGTTCAAATCGGGCTTGACGCAGTTGTTAGGACAGCCACCCACGGCAATCTTGAACTTGTGAGGCAGCTTCACATTGCTGTATCCATGGAAGAACCGCTCGTGGATTTCCTCGCTGAGGGCAAAGGTGTCGATTAAGCCATACTGACAGGTGGTGCCCTTGCAGCTCACCACCGGACGCACCTTGGAGCCGGTGCCGCCGGTTTCCAAACCGGACTGGGCCAGGTATTCCCGCAGGGGTTCAATGTTGTCAAAGGGCACGTGCTGAATCTCAATGGTCAGTCGGGAGGTCATAGCCACCTGACCGTTGCCGAAACGCTCGGCAGCTTCGGTGATGGCCCGCATCTCCTCAGCGGTGATCTTGCCGTTGCGGGTAATCACTCGCCCGTTAAAGCAGTCGGGGGTGTTCTTGTCCCACAGGAAGCCCAGGGCCTTCACCCGGGTGACTTCCTCAGGGGAGACGGAAGCGCCAGGGGCTTTGACACGCACCACGTTGAAAGAGGTGGCGCCTTCCAGAACCAGGGTATTGGTGTAGCCGTAGAACTTCAGCCGGTTCTGCAGGAAGTAAGCACGCTTGCCCTTGCCGCAGACCAGCAGCAGCTTCTCGTCCTTGTCAATGCCTTCGATGGGTCCGTTGACCTTTGCAAGATCCACAAACTTAGCGCCGCGGATGGTGGGCTGGGGATTCACGTCAATGACGGTGTAATCCTTGGCTTCTCCAGCGGCATACTGGGCAGGAGTCATGCTGTTCATTACGCCGGAGAGCTTGTTCTCCAGTACGTACACAGCCTGAACAAAGGGATGAATTGCCGTGGAGAAGGGGGGAGCATAGGCAAAGTCCAGATTCTCAAAGTCCTCCAGCTTCAGCCCAACAGAAATGCCCAGCACAGCGATATCCACCATCTTGTCCACAGCGCCAGGACCCAGCACCTGCACGCCCAAAAGCTGATGGGTGTTCTTGTCTGCAATGAGCTTGGTGGCAAAGAAGCCAGCGCCGGGATAGTAATGAGCTTTGTCGTCGGTGATGGCCAGGGCAGTTTCCACCTGGTAGCCTGCTTCTTTTGCAGCAGCTTCCGTTAGACCTGTACGGCCTGCATTCAAGTCGGGGAGCTTCACTACGCCGGTACCCAGCACGCCGGGGTATTTCTTTCCAGCGCCGTTGAGGTCCTGAGCCAGGGTACGGCCCTCCAGATTGGCGGAGGAACCCATGGGGGACCACTGAGCCTTGCCGGTGAGGCGGTTCTTTACCATGGCACAGTCGCCGGCGGAATAGATGTCAGCCACATTGGTGGCCAAGCTTTCATCCACCAAGATAGTGCCCTTGACCATCTCAATGCCGGTGTCGGCCAGGAAGCCAGTGTTGGGCCGGATACCTGCGGACAACACCACGGTGCCGCAGGGCAGCATACCGGCGTCCGTCTGCACGCCGGCGACCTTGCCGCCTTCGCCCACAAGAGCGGTAGCTTTGGCGCCTGTGAGTACGCGGATTCCCTTCTGGGTCAAGTGACGCTTTACGTAATCAGCCATTTCGGGATCCAGGACGTTTGCCAGGATTTGAGGAGCCAGTTCCACCACAGTGACGGAAATCCCACGGTCATAGAGGTTTTCCGCCAGCTCCAGGCCGATAAAGCCGCCGCCGATGACCACGGCCTTCTTCACCTGATTCTCGGTGAGGTATTCACGCATGGAGGTGGCGTCGTCCGGGGAACGCATGGGGAATACACCCTCCAGGTCCACGCCGGGAATGGGCGGCTTCACGGCAGAAGCGCCGGTGGCAATGATCAATTTGTCATAGGAATAGGTCTCTTCCTGATTGTTTTCCAGGTTCTTCACGGTGACCTTTTTGGCAATGGGGTCCACATGGGTGGCTTCCCGCAGGGTGTGTACCTCCACACCGGTGAGACCTTGGTACTTTTGAGGGGTGTTCACGATCAGCTCTGCTCTGTCCTGGATGGAGCCGCCCACATAATAGGGCAAACCGCAGCCAGCATAAGAGATATCCGCACTCTTTGTGAGGACAAGAACTTCGTCGCCGCGATTTTCACGCTTACATTTGGCAGCGGCCTTTGTTCCAGCGGCAACGCCGCCGATGACCAGAATTTTCATGTTAACCTTCCTTTCCTGTCTGTTTTTTGGCAGAAGTGTGGTCGCCCCGCGTACCATGTTGGCAAATCTCCTGTAACAAATGATTGTTTCAAAGGCGCAAAAAACGCCGTCTCCACCATCCAACCGATGGAGTAGGTACTGCGGGATTTTCTGGGTCTGGCCAAACACACGATTCCACTCAACCAGTCCACTCAAACTTATCTTACCCTGGTTTTGGGGAGAAGTCAATAAGAATGATTTTCATTTATGTGGAGAACCTCCTTTTGTATGTGGGGAATAAAACAACAAAACCAGGGGTACGCTATCTTTGACAGATCAACATGAAACAAGGGGGATCCTTATATGATTGAGGAAGATACCATAAAGCTTTTAAGAGAATGTAACTCAGGAATCAAGATGGGGGTAAGCTCCATTGACGATGTGCTGCCCAAGGTGCACAGCAGTGAGCTGCGGGGTTCTTTGGAGAAATGCCGTTCCGCCCATGGAAAATTGGGGGATGAAACCCATGCCATGCTGGCACGGTATGGGGACGAGGGCAAGGAGCCTAACCCTGTTGCCAAAGGGATGTCCTGGGTAAAGACAAATGTGATGCTGGCCATGGAGGAGAGCGACAAGACTGTGGCGGATTTGATCACGGACGGATGCAACATGGGAGTAAAATCCCTGAACCGGTACCTGAATCAGTACGAGGCAGCTGAGGAACGCGCCAAGGATATCGCCAAACGCCTCATCAATTTGGAGGAGGATTTGGCCCAGGAGATGCAGCCCTATCTCTAAGGCATAGCCAAATCCGGTTGCGCATACACTTGGGCTAGAGGAACCGGAAAGGATGGGTGTTATGATCAAGTTGAAGCCGCTGATCGTGAGCCTGCTCATCAGCTTGGGAGTGGGAGGACTATCCGCCCTGCTTACCAAGGGATCTATGGAGAAGTATCAATCCTTAAATCAGCCGCCCCTGTCGCCGCCGGGCTGGGTGTTCCCAGTGGTGTGGACCGTGCTGTTTGCGATGATGGGCATAGCGGCCTATCTTGTGTGGATGCAGGACGGTCCCGGACGGGGCGGGGCGTTGGCGCTGTATGGTGCTCAGCTGTTCTTCAACTTTTTCTGGACATTGATCTTTTTCAATTTGGAGAATTACGCTCTGGCATTTTTCTGGTTGGTGGCCCTGTGGGTGCTCATCCTTCTGTGTACCCTGAGCTTTTTCAAGGAGGATACCAGAGCCGGATGGATGATGGTGCCCTATCTGATCTGGGTAGCCTTTGCAGGATATCTGAATGCTGGGGTCTGGCTGCTGAATTGAGCGCATTGAGAAAGGGACTGTTGCAGGATGCAACAGTCCCTTTTTTGCTTTTTTAGGTGGGCCGCGTCTGTTTGGGCAACCGCCTTTCCAGTTGATCCAATGCTTTGCGCAGGGGGTGGAAGAGCACCAGCGCCAGTAAAAAATTCCCCACTGCGTGGCCGATATCAAAGGGCAGCCCGCTGATAATCCACGCGATGACCATGGAGACGCCTCCGATGGGCAAATAAACCAGGGAGCACAGTGTGCCAAAGGCCAACCCATAGAGTCCTGACAAAATTGCCCATTGCCAGGAGTGTTTCATCCATCGGAAGAGCCAGGCAACCAAGGCCAAAAGCGGCCAAGTATACAGGTACATAACCCACCAGGTGCCAAAGCCGTAGAGCACTCCCTGCAGCAGGAGAAATACTGCCAGGGCACCCAGCACCCGCCGTTGGAATACCACGGTGAACAGGATGATCCACAGACTGACCAGTTCCACATTGGGCAGAAAGGCCAGGGCTTCCTTGGAGACCACCATCACCGTGCCCATCATGGCCATCAGGCAGAGATCGGTGAGACGGCTTTTCATCAGTAGCCTACGGTCAAAATCAGCTCAAAAGCGTCGCCGTCGGCAATCTCGGTGGCGTCCGCACCGGTGGTGCAGCTCACGCCGTCCTGGGCCAGATTCCACCACTCCTGCTTGGAGTCGTCCGCGGTTTCTCCGTCCACGGTGGTGATGAACAGGCCATAGCTGCTTTCCTCGCCGGAGATCAGCCCTTCAGCTTCCAGTGCCTCGCCCAGAGTGTCCGCTGTGGTGGAGACGGGGAATTCCTTTTCGCTGCCATCCCCATGGACAACTTTCAGGGTGATGTTCTTCACTTCGCTATCTTCCGCGCCTTCCTCGGCAGGACCAGCTTCCAGGGTGCGGGGTTCGGGTCTCAGTTGGGAGACTGCGCTGCTGGTTTCCTCCTCAGTGGAAGAACTGGTCAGCTGGCTGCTCTCTTCCTGGACGGTGGAGCTGGTGGGCTGATCTGCCTGAGAAGAGGAGGAACCGCTGTCGTTGGAGCAGGCAGTCAAAGTGGTCAGTGCCAGAGCCAAGCAGAACAACAGCGCAGCGCCCCGGCGAAGAAAATGATTTCGTTTCATGTGAGGTTACCTCATTTCTAAAAAAATTAGATTTGAGGGACGGCGCCCACGTTCCAACGCCCTGGCGCAAGCTTGAAACAGTGCGGGCAGGAAAATAGGACCGGTATCATCCGGTCCATCCTGTACCTTTTGCCAAGAACCCGTGGCTTAGGTACGGCCTATCCGGGCAAGTCTTTCGGCTTAGGTGTCAAGCGGAGCGCTTCGTCTTCCCAGGCAGCAGCCCAGTGACGCAGTGGAAGCGTTCCTTCACCATCACGGCGACGGGTTCGCCGGGGAATTTCACCCCGTTCCTATGTTCGGCCGCAGGAAAAAGCCCGCGGGCACCCGGAGTCCCAACGGGCCTTATCATACCTGATTGCAAGGTGTTTGTCAATTTGCTTTTTGGGTTTTTTTTACAGAAAGATTCTCCCGGCTGAAGCGATGAGAAAACATAGCAGTAATCCCACTGCGGTGGGCAGAACCGCAGAGAAAACCGTCCATTTCCAGCTGCCGGTTTCCTTCCAAATGGTCCAACAGGTGGTGGAACAGGGCCAATGGAACATGGAAAACACCATGACGCACAGTGCGGTCACCCAAGTCCACCCGTTTTGAGGCAGCAGCGCCCACAGCTGAGAGAGATCCCCTGCTTGGGCCAAGCTTCCCTGGGCGAGATATCCCATCAAGGCGAGGGGGAGTACCAGCTCATTGGCGGGAAGTGCCAGAATAAAGGCCAGCAGAATCACACCGTCCATCCCCAGAAGCTGGGCAAAGGGATCCAGGAACCCGGCGCAGCGGGACAGAAGAGTTTCCCCGCCAATGGTGGCGTTGCCCAAGCACCAGATCACCACACCTGCAGGTGCAGCCACTGCAGCAGCTCTTCCCAGGACGTGGAGCGTCCGATCCAGCAGGGAGCGCACCAAGACGCGGCCCACTTGGGGAAGTCGATAGGGGGGGAGCTCCAGGGCAAAGGAGGAGGGCATCCCTCGCAGCAGGGTCCTGGACAGCAACTTGGAAACACCCAGGGTTATGGCAAAGGAGAACGCCAGAATTCCTGCCAGGAAGACTACGCTTCCGCCGGTTCCGGCTCCGGCAAAGAACGCCGCAGCCAAGGCGGTGAGCAGAGGAAGCCTCCCGTTGCAAGGGGTGAACGCATTGGTGGCAATGGCGATTAGCCGCTCCTTGGGGGAGTTGATAATGCGGCAGCCCGTTACGCCAGCGGCATTGCAGCCCAGGCCCATGGAGATGGTCAAGGCCTGTTTGCCGCAGGCTCCGCAGCCTTGAAAGCAGCGGTCCAGATTGTAAGCGATTCGAGGTAGGTAGCCCAAGTCCTCCAACAGTGTGAACAGGGGAAAGAAAATCGCCATGGGTGGCAGCATCACCGCCACTACCCAGGACAACGTGGTGTAGGCGCCATCCAGGATCATTCCTGTAAGCCAGGACGGTGCATTTGCCCAGGCAAACAGCTCCCGCAATCGGTCTCCCAGCCAGGTGAATCCGCTGCTCAGCCATTGAGAGGGCAGATTGGCTCCAGCCAAGGTCAGCCACAGCAGGAAGAGCAATAGCAGGGCCATTACGGGAAAAGCGGTGTATTTTCCAGTGAAGAGCCGATCCAGCTTTCGGTCCAGGGAGCTGTACCCCCGGTCGAGACCGATGGCGCACTGGTGGGCCAGTTGCTCCGCCCGCTGGGAGACGGCGCCCGCAATGGCCTCCCCAAAGACGGAGGGAGAACGCTGTTCCCACTCCTCCTGAAGCAGGGCCTCCACCTGGGGGTTGGGGGGATCCATCCAGCCTTCCAGCAGACGGAGCGCACTCCATCTGGGGTTGGATTCCGCTTTCAGGAGGGGAGCCAGCCGGGCGGCGGCGGTCTCCACTTCCTGGGGATAGCGCACGGGGGTGGCTGCTTGTTCTCGGGGCAGTGCGGCTGTTTTCGCTGCGGCGTCCATCAGCTGGTCCAAGCCTTTTCCGGACCGGGCGGAACACCCCACTACCGGGACCCCTAGCAGCTGGGACAATCTGTTGAGATCCACATGGATCCCCTTGCGCTTGGCCTCATCCAGCAGATTGACGCACACCACAGCTTTTTTCGTGATCTCCAGCGCCTGCACCGCCAGAATGAGCCCTCGCTGCAAGCAAGTGGCATCGCAGACCACAATGACACAATCTTCTTTGCCGGAGAGCAGGAACTCCCCGGCGGCCCGTTCCTCTCCTGTCTGGGAGAGCAGGGATACGCACCCTGGCAGGTCGATCATCCCATAGACAGTGCCTTCATATTCCCAGCGGCCTTGAGCAGCTGTCACGGTTTTCCCGGCCCAGTTGCCCGTGTGCTGCCGCAAGCCGGTGAAGGCGTTGAATACTGTGCTTTTGCCCACATTGGGGGTGCCTGCCAAGGCAATGGTTCTGGACGGTTCTCCGGCCACGGGATCACGCTCCTCTCTGGAAGGGGAGAATCTGAATGACGCCGGCATCGCTGCTGCGCAGAGCGATAACCGTGCCTCGCACCCGATAGGCACAGGGATCTCCCAGGGGGCTTTGCCCCAAGCATTCCACCATGGCTCCTGGGACAAAGCCCAGATCCTGCAGTCTGCGGCGCAGAGCGCCTTGAGTGGAAAGTTCTCGTACTATGGCAACGCCGCCGGGGGAAAGCCCGGCGGCGCTTGACGTTTTTGTCATGTCCATCCCTCCTGGCAAAACGGGAAAACCCGGTTATGCCATGCTATGCCTGGGGATGGATTTGTGTGAGCAGCCAAAACTCCGCCAACAGCAGAGCCAGCATGACCACATTGTAGAGAGTAAACTGAAGAAAATAGCTCTTGCGTTTTTCTGGGTATTCCTTAGCCAGCTGCTTGTAGGAGATCAAGCTGGCCATGGATGCAATCAGCGTGCCAAGGCCGCCCAGATTGGTGCCGATCAACAAGCCGTTCCAATCTTGGGTGAAGCCCGAAAGCAGCAGGGCTGCGGGCACGTTGCTGATGACCTGGCTGGCCAGCACCGAAACCGGCACCACATGGCCCTCCAGTGCGGAGATCAAAAAGCTTTGGAAACTGGGAATTGCAGAGAGGTTACCGATGAACACGAAGAAGGCCACAAAAGTTCCCAGCAGGGAGTAATCCACCTTGGTCAGCAGCGGCCGGTTGGCAAAGAGCAGGAACACCAGGACAATTGCTGCAATGGCCAAATCCGGCAGAAGGTTGAAGATCCCCAGCAGGCACAGGAGGAATCCACAGCCATACCAAATCAAATGGACCCGGTTGCCCAGCTGTGCGTTCACTTCCAGCCTGGGGATGGGCTGAGCTTTTGGCACCAAAGCCAGTCCCGCCAAGCAGAGAGCGGACAGCGCCACATAGGGAAGCATCACCCAACAGAGCCCCCAGAAGCTCATGCCGGAACGGGCGTACAGGTACAGATTCTGGGGATTCCCCATGGGGGTGAACATGCTGCCCAGGTTTGCAGCCAGGGTCTGGAGTACGATGAGGAAGATGGCCCGGGATTCCTGCCTCGCCAGGCGCAGCACGGCAATGGCAAAGGGAACAAAGGTGATCAAGGACACATCATTGGTGATGACCATGCTGCAGAAAAAGGGCAGGAATACCAGCACGGCCATCATGGCCCGGGTGGTGCCGGTGCGGCGCAGCAGGGCGCTGCCCAGATATTCAAACACGCCTTCCTGCTGGAAGCCCTTCATCACCGCCATGAGAGAGAAGAGCAGAGCCAGAGTGTTCCAATCAATATAGGAGAGATAGGCGGGGCTGGGGGGCACAAAGCATGCGGAGACTATGGCCAACAGGATAGCGGCGCAGAGAACTACCTCGCTTTTGAAAAAGGCCCATCCAGCTCCAAGAGCACGACGAATCACTGTACCTGCCCCGCTTTCCCAAGAGCAGCCAGCTTTTGAATCAGGTCCGCCATGAGTTTGTCCCGCTCGATGTAGGTGACGTATTTGGCGGGATGACGCGTATTGTCAAAGCTGTAGTGATGGTCGTATTGGAAAATGGGACTGGGATGCAGTTTGTCCATCATGAAGGATTCGTCCAGCAGCCAACCAATGGCGGTCACATCCCAGATGGGGCGGGACCAACAGGGTCCAGCTCCCCACTGCCGCTGGGATTCCTCCACCAGGCCCACTAAGTAATCGCACAGGGGATTTTTTCCCAACAGGTACTCCCGTAGCTCAGGATCGCTGACCCGAAAAGCGGACACCACCCCTTGGCAGGGCAACTGTACCACCGCGGCGCCGCTTCCAAAGATCACTCGATCTGCCGCAACGTCCTGGGCAGCGTTGAATTCCTGGTTGTCCGGCCAGTCCACACTGTGACCGCCTAGCCAGACAATCACCACCCGGTCAGTGATAGCGGGTTGTAGCAGCAGGGCCGATGCAATGTTGGTGGGGGCCCCAATGGCTACCACGTACAGCGGGGACTCCGGCGTGTAGTTCATGGCGCGCTGGGCCAGGTCTTCCGCAGCAGGGGAGGGGACGGGAGTGTGTTCATCAGGCAGATACTCCTGAGAACCCCGATAGACCTGGTTCTTTAGGTGGGAGAACCCTGCCAGATCCAGCAGTTTGAGAATTTCCTGATAGCTTTTCTCCATGCCATCGGCGGGACCTGTGGAGTTTTCGTTGTAAAAGGGCGCGGCGTACAGAGCCTGTACCCGCAGCTTATCCTGGGATGCCAGTAAATAGGATAGGGCGAATTGATCGTCCACCTCGTTATAGGTGTCAGTGTCCAGCACCACATCCACAGGACCGGTGGGGCGCTCCAAACGGTGGAGCAGACCCGCAAGATCTTGGATTTCCATGATGTCAGCAGCTCCTCTCAGCAGTTTTGCTGGGTAGATTGTAGCACACCGGGCCGCCCCTGTCCATACGTGACAGGGGCGGCAAAAGGCCGGACGCTGTAAAACGTCCGGCCTGGTTTACCGATTTCTTTCCACAAATTGATTAGAACAGCACCTGAGCCCCGTCCTCTTCCGAGACAAAGGGGCCAGGGATCACAGCAGCGCCGCGATGGCCTCCAAAGTAATCACGGTCAAAAGTGATGGGAGTGCCATCGGGATTCTCAAAGTACTCCTCCGGCTCAAAGGCCTTGCCCAAAACCTCGGTGTCCACAGGGGCGCAGGTAAAGCCCTTGATTAGGTCATACACGTTGGTGGAGAGCACAGGTTTGCCATCCCGCATTTCCAGTTCCACTTTTACAGCGCTGGTGTTGTCCACCAGGCTGTCCTTCTCGTGCTCCCAAGCTTTGGCGCCGCCCAGATAGACATTGCCCTGGCTCCAGACAGGCAGGTGAGAGTCGTGAGCAGGGGCCAGCTTGCTCATGTTGGGAGTGTCGGTGTCCATGTCGAACTGGGCGATCCACTGATCGTAGGTGGGATAGCCGTTCCACACATGAGTGCCCACTTCCCGGTTTTCCTCGTCGTAACCGTCATCGCTGTCGTGGGGCGTGATGACGGGGTCTGCAGGCCACTTCTGCACAAAGATGTTGTTATAGAACCGGTCGTCACCGTGAAGGAAGGTCATAAAGCCCATGACCTCGGTGCGGTGGGGGATGTGATAGGGGGTGTACCGGGGCGCGGTACCGCCGCCCACGCAGGTGAGGGCGCCGCAGATCAAGTTGTGGACCATAGCCACGCCCTGGGTGGCAAAGCGCAGTGTGGCGTTAGAGAGCAGAATGTTGTTGTCGATGAGGGTGGGGCCGTGGCTGACTTCCACAAAGATATCCTGGCTCATCATGCCGCCCTTGAGGGGCTGGGCAAAGTCCGGACGCTGATTGTCATGGAACAGGTTCTGAGTGATACGGGTGCCCTGGGCCTCCCAGTCACACCAGATGCCCATGGTGCAGTGATGGATGTAGTTCCGGCGGTAAATCACGTCGATAGCGGCATGCATCTTGATGCCGGCGATTTCAGCGCCGCCCAATTCCATCATGTTGTTGATGTGGTGGATGTGGTTGTCCTCGATCACGGAGAACACACCGCCCATACGGCCGATGATGCCGCCCTGCTCACAGTTGTGGATGTTGCAGCGGCGCACGATATGACTGCCCACCTTTTCCTTGAGCCAGCCGTGATATTGGCCTCGGCAGACGGCATCCCGTTCCATCTGGGTGGGGGACTTGACGTGCTTTGTGGTAAAGTAGTGGTCGTTCTCCGGGTCGTAATATTTGCCCAGGGAGATGCCGGCGCACTTGGAATTGGAAATCTCGCAGTCTTCAATGATCCAACCCTTGGACCAGTGAGGGCCGATCATGCCGTCCTGGTAGGCGGCGGGAGGGGCCCAAGTGGTGGCAGCCTTGGTGATGTGGAACCCGCTGACAGTGATGTAGCCCACGCTGGTCTTGGAGGGCAGGAAGCACTCCCTACGCACGTTGATCTCCACATTTTCTTCGTTGGGATTCTTGCCCTGGAAGTTGCCGTAAATTACGGTATACTCCCCGTCCTGCTGGGCGTACCACTTATAGACGGAAGCCTCCGGCTCCCAGGAGCAGGGGTAGACTTCGCCTTTGATGCACTCCTCCAGAGTGTTGGCCTCATACATGGCCTTGTCGTTGAGATAGACACAGCCGGTGTGCTTGGACTTTCCGGCAAAGTACCAGTCGCCGTAGACAAAAGTGGTATAGGGATTGTAATTCCCGAACAGTGTATTGGGAACACGGGCGCACCAGACATTGCCCTCATAGGGTTCCCAGGACTTGATAACCTCAGCGCCGGTGATCACAGCGCCCAGAGGCTCCGTGCTGCGGTAGGTAATCCGGGCGTCCTCGGTGCCGGCGTTCTGGGGATCCACATATTCCCGATAGACGCCGGGACCAACTAAAACTTCGTCCCCGGGCTGGGCGATTTTGGCCGCATCTTGAATGTTTTTGAAAGGCCGCTGAGCGGAACCAGTACCATCCCGGTAGGCGCTGGCGGAAACATAGATTTTCACAAACAACTCCTCCTTTTCGTGACTTTTCCCTAAGAAGTAACTAAGTAAACGTTTCGCATTTATCATAGTATGATGTGTTTGGGATGTCAAGAATAAAGACGAAAAACACCTTGTGGGATGGAACGGTGGATGGTATAATCAAGACGGATAGCGGCTGGAAAGCAGTCGCAGAAAGGAGAGGAGTTATGGTACGGTTTGGCATTCTGGGGGCGGGAAATATTGCTCACAAATTCGCCAAGGCAGCGGCTGAGGTGGAAAACGCCCAAGTGGTGGCAGTGGCCAGTAAAAGTTCCGAACGTGCGGCAGCATTTGCCAGGGAAGAGCACATTCCCAATCACTTTGGCAGCTATGAGGAGATGCTTGCCCGCAAGGATATCAATGCGGTGTATATTGCCACCACCATGAACTTCCACTATGAGAATATCTTGCAATGCTTGCAGGCTGGCAAGCATGTGTTGTGTGAAAAGTGCATGGTGCTTAACTCTGCCCAAGCCAAAGAGGTCTTTACTCTGGCAAAGGAGCGGGGACTGTTTGTAATGGAATGTATGTGGGTGAGGTTTCTGCCAAAAATTGCTAAAGCGAGAGAGTGGGTCACCTCCGGCGCAATTGGCAAGGTGAAGCTGGCTCAAGGAAATTTGGGCTTTCGTGCTCCGATGGATGTCACCTCTCGCATGTACAACCCCGATTTAGGTGGCGGCGCCATGTATGACCTGGGGGTATATGTCATTGAGGTGCTCAGCAGTTTTGCGGAAATGCCCTTGTCCCAGGTTCAGTCCACGGTGATCCGTGCCAGCACCGGTGTGGATGAAACCGTGAATTTCAACCTTCGTTACGGCGATTTTCTGCTCAACGGACAGGTTTCCATAGCGGCGGCCCTTCCAGAGGACGGTTTTCTTTTCGGGGAGGAAGGATACATCGCTTTTCCGAAGTTGCACATTGGTGATACCGTGCGCCTATACGGAAAGGATGGCCAGGTGGTGGCGGAGTTCGTCCAGGAAGAGCGCAATGGCTTTGTCTATCAAATTGAAGAAGCTGTTGCGTGTATCCAATCGGGGCGGTATGAGAGTCCCACAGCGCCCTGGGTGATGACCATGGAGTGTTGCCACATTTTCGATCAGGTTTTAAGTGTGTAAAGACGATTAGCTTTACTGGGCTAGAGAAAGAAAAGGCCGGGCAGTTGCCCGGCTTTTTCTTTTTTAGAATGTAATTTAGAGTGAAAGAGCATTTTCTAGATCACTTTTAGAAATTCGTTGAAACACCAAAGTGTCCTGACATTGGGGGAGGTTTGAGCGTTCACACAAGATGCCAATATCCCCGTTCGGCAGTTCTGTCAGGCAGGAGTAGGCAAATTCTTCCTGAGAGGGTGTGAGCTCCAACTGTTTTGCCCACTGAACGGTATGCCCTTGGAGCACACCGAAATACAGGACACCGTGGGTCCTTTTGGGACCTGCGGAGGCGGAGACCAGCACCAGGGATTTCCCCAGAACAGGACTTTTTATGACAAGTGATGACACTTGACATCCGGAATCGCCTGTCAAGGTAATTGACTTGTCAAGCGTTGGGCGTTGCCAAGTAATACCGCCGTCCAAACTGACGGACTTGGAAACGTACCCACTGGTGGTGCGGGAGAATGCCAGCAGCGCGCCATCGGGACAGGGAATAAATTGAGTTTCGCTCATGCTGGAAATCTCAGGTACCCGAGGAACAAAATCTCCTGAGTGCCAGGTGAAGCCGTGGTCATCGCTGTAGATGGCCAAGAAGCGCTGTTCTCCAGTTGCTGCGTCCAAGGTGTAGGCAGGGAAAAGAAGCCTGCCAGCATGCTTGCCTGTGTCCAGACTCACACCCCGTCCCGGACAGACTCCAAAGAACCCCAGGTTATCCCCTTTCACTTGTCGATTCAATTCCACGGGATGGGACCAAGTCTTGCCGCAGTCATCGGAATGGAGAAGGAATAGATAGGACGTTGCCTTGGGTTGGAAGGGCGCGTGACGATAAAATAGGTGGACGGGCACGGGGTTACCCACCGGTAGGCCCAGCGGCCGGTTGTACCAGTACAGAAGCTTTCTTTGCCTAGCCATAATGGGATAGCCGTTTTTCTGAAGCTCCCATCGGCCGTTGACCGAGTAAGCCGTTCTTCCTCGAGGACCCCAGATGGCTCCTGTTTCATCCAGGCTGTGGGTGAATTTTTTGCTACCCCGTTTCCGCAGCAGTAGACGGCGTTGTCCGTCAATGGTGCCGTAACCGCTTCCCGGTTCGGCGCAGAAGGCACCGGTGTCGGGAGGAAAAGCATCCACAAGCAGAAAGATCCTTCCGGTTTTTGGGTCCTCCAACAGGCAGGGATCAATGACAGAGGCACAGTGCCGCAAGGGTGGACTTTTTTTTGAACGCAGTGTCAAAGACTGAAATTCCCAGTCTTGAAAGGCCCAGGCCAAGGTGGGTTCCTGCCAATTGTTGCCCTCATCCTCGCTGCGTGCTACAGCGGCGGCAATTTGGTTGGGGGAGTCAGGAGTTCCACCATAGCGGGCGTCTGCGGCAGCTAAAACCGTGTTGTTTTGCGTTGTCCACAGCGCTGGGATCCGGTAGTACCTACAACCAATGGCGGACTGAGAAGAGAAGGGTTTTGCCCCCGGAACAGGGGTGTTGGGTGGGCGCTTTGCTCGGGGAGTGACGAAAAATCCTACTGCACCCGCCAGTGCAAGTCCGGCAAAGAGAAATCCAATCATGCCACAGCCTCCTTTCAAGTTGCGCAATCAGCGATTTACAGAGTGACGCCAGTTTTGTGGAAAGCGATCTCTCGTTGTTCTTCGCTTTTGCAGTGGTAAGTTCCATTGGCAGCGTCCAGCACCAGGCGGTAGAGAGCGTCCGCGTCTCCGGGATAGGCGTCAAAGTCGATCCACCGGGACTTGCGCTGGGCAAGGGGTGTATTGGTGGCGATTTTCATGGTGGGGACAAAGGTGGCAAAAGGCGTTCCCCGTCCTGTGGTGAACAGGACCAGCTGGCAGCCAGCTGCACCCAATGCGGTGGAGGAGATCAAATCGTTGCCAGGGCCTTCCAGAGCCGTGAGCCCGGATTTCTTCACCCGCTCGCCGTAAGAAAGCACGTCCACAATGGGGGAGGAGCCACCCTTTTTCACGCAGCCCAGGGATTTTTCCTCCAAGGTGGTGATGCCGCCCGCTTTGTTCCCCGGACTGGGGTTCTCGTAAACGGGGAAACCGTTGTCAGTGTAGTACCGCTTGAAACGGAGGATCAAGTCCTGGTATGCCTCAAAGACTTGCTGGTCCTTGCACCGGTTCATCAAGAGCTGCTCCGCGCCAAACATCTCCGGTACCTCGGTGAGGACGGCGCTGCCTCCGGCTGCGATGATTCTATCCGTCACCTGGCCCACCAGCGGATTGGCGGTCAATCCGGAATACCCGTCAGAGCCGCCGCATTTCAGGCCCACGCACAGCTGGGAAAGAGGCACCTGCTGGCGTTTCAGCTCTTTGGCGCGGCTGGCAAATTCCCTTAGGTGCTCCATGCCGGCTGCCAATTCATCCTCCACCTCCTGGCAGTTGAGATAGGCCACTCCGTCTTGCCGTAGGGGGGACAGAATGTCCCGGATGCCTTGCAGGGAATTGTTCTCACACCCCAGACCCACAATCAGCACAAAGGAGGCGTTGGGGTTCAGGGCAATGGAGCACAGAAGATCCCGAATGTTTTCGCTGTCCTGCCCCAGTTGGGAGCAGCCAAACTGATGGGTCAGAGCAAAGATGCCATCAATCCCCTGGCCCACCAGGGATTGAGCCTGGCGTTCCAGTTCCTGGCAGATGGGGTTGACGCAGCCCACGGTGGGCAGAATGTAGATTTCATTGCGGATACCAGCTCGTCCCCAGCTGCGGGGATAGCCCAGAAAGTAGCCATCCTCAACAGGGGGGAGCATACAGTCCTCATAGTGGTAGTGATAAGAGGCGCCCTCGTCCAAGTGGGAGCGGAGATTGTGAGTGTGTACCCAATCGCCAGGCTGGATATCCTGGGTTGCCCGGCCAATGATTTCCCCGTATTTGATGACAAATTCCCCTTTGGCAATGGGGACCAGAGCGAATTTATGTCCAGCGGGGATGGTGTCGCTGCCATCTAAGCAGACGGCCACGTTGTCCTTGGGATGAATCTTCCGTGTGTTCACAGCAGAGTGCCGCCTCCTTTCAAAACGGACAGGTGCTCCTCTACCCGGGACAGGAACTGGTCATAGCCGGTGAGATCTTCCCCCCAGATGGAAGCGTCCTTCAGGAAGGATTCCACGGTGCCGCCCTGCTGGAAATAGGTGAGATACCGCTCATCATCCTGAATGGGGATTTCCCGTCCGGGGAGCTGGGCCACATAGCCGTTTTCTTCCCGCTTGGTGCAGCGGTACAGCTGTACCAGATAGGCAAAGCCCTTGGTGAGGTTTTCCGGGATTCTCCCATGGGTATGGTAGAAGTCCTGGAAAGAGGGCAGATCCCTTGCCCGCCATTTGGAGATGGAATTGAGCAGGATGGAGGTGAGCTGGTGGTTTAAGTAGGGATTCTCAAACCTATCCAGCACACTGGCGGCAAACTCCTTGGTGGCATCCACGTCCTGGGAGACAAAGGGCACAATCTCCTGATCCAGGGTGTCCAGTAAAAAGGCGCGCAAACGGTGGTCCTTCATGCAGCCATCCACTGTGGATTGGCCTTCCCACAGCCCTGCGGGGGCCAAGTTGGTGTGGCTTCCGTTGAGAACCCGGACTTTCCGGCGCTTGTAATAGCGGATGTCTGGGGTAAGTACCACGTCAATGCTGTGACGGCCTTCCGGGAGATACTGGGCCACTGGGCCCTTTTTCTCCACGACCCACAGACCAAAGGGTTCGCCCACTGCCATCAGGGCGTCCTCTTCCCCGATGAGTTCCATCAAGTGACTGCGGGTCTCCGGGTCTCTGGGATAGCCGGAGACAATCCGGTCCACCAGAGTGGAGCAGAAGAAATTCTCCTCCTTCACCCAGCGGCGAAAGTCTTGGGGCAGATCCCACAGGGTGATGTACTGCTCCACGCAGCGCTTCAGCTCGCCGGCGTTGTCGTCAATGAGCTCCACCGGCAGCAGGCAAAGGCCTGCTTGTCCGGCTTGCCAGCGCTTCAGCAGGAGCTTAGTCACCTTTCCAGGAAAGGCCATGGTCTCAAACTGGTCGAAAGTGTCCTCCGGGTGATAGCAAATTCCGGCCTCCGTGGTGTTGGAGACAATCAGCTTCAACTCCGGGTCCACCGCTAGGGCGTCATAGGACTCCGGATCCAGGAAGGGGTCGATCACCCGTTCCAGAGAGCGAATCTCCTGGACCTCCTCCACGGGCTCCCCGCCTTGGGAACCACGCAGGATGATGTGATAGCGGCATCCCTGGCGCTGGAACGCCTCCAGGTTTTCGTGAGGAATGGCTGTCACAGCTGTGACACTGTAAGTGCCGCCCTCACGATTCAGCTGGTCAAAATAGGCGTCCACAAAGGTGCGCAGGAAATTGCCCTGCCCATATTGCAATACTTTGATCATATCGATCCTCCTCGCAAAAGAATGCAGTTTCATTATAGCTGTTTTTTGGTGAAAAAAGCAAGAAAAGCAGGCGGATTGAACGAAAAAAATCCCAGGGAATATTCCCCGGGATTTTTGTTGTGGGTTTGCTTATTGAGCTTTGGTCAATTCTTCCATCTGCTCCACCAGGGAGGCAAACAGCTTCAAGGCGTCTTCCACAGGTGCGGGAGAAGCCATGTCCACTCCGGCGTCCCGCAACAGAGCTACGGGATCCTTGGAACAGCCGCTGGAGAGGAAGCCCAGGTAATCCTTGACAGCAGGAGCGCCCTCCTTGAGGATCCGCTGGGACAGAGCAATGGCGGCGGAGAAGCCAGTGGCATACTGGTACACATAGAAGTTTCGGTAGAAGTGGGGGATTCGCGCCCATTCCAGAGCGATCTGCTCATCGGGGCAGATGGCATCCCCATAGTATTCTCGGTTCAGCTGAGCGTATTTCTGGCACAGGCTCTCCGCAGTGAGGGGGAGTCCCTGCTGGACCTGCTCACTGCACCACAGTTCAAACTCTGCGAACAGCGTCTGACGGTAGAGGGTGGTGCGGAACTGCTCCAGGAAGTAGTTGATCAGGTAAGCCCGGCGCTTGGGGTCCTCTGTCTGGCCCAACAGATGCTGCATCAAAATGGATTCGTTGCAGGTGGAGGCCACTTCTGCCACAAAGATCCGGTAGTTGGCGTAGGTGACGGACTGATGCTTGCCGGAGAGGTAGGAATGCAGTGCGTGGCCCATCTCGTGAACCAGGGTAAACACATCGTTCAGAGTGTCGGCGTAGTTGAGCAGCACAAAGGGATGATGCCCGTAGATGCCGGAGGAGTATGCGCCGGAGCGCTTACCCTGATTCTCGTAGACGTCGATCCAACGGTTGGAAAAGCCCTCCCGGAGCATGTCCAAATAGTCCTCACCCAGAGGCGCCAGGGCATCCAAGGCGATCTCCTTGGCCTGCTCAAAGGGGATCTGCTCGTCCTGGTCGGGTACCAGGGGGGTGTAGATGTCATAGTAGTGGAGTTCATCCACGCCCAGCAGCTGTTTGCGAAGGCGCATATACCGATGCATGGCAGGGAAGCCCTGATGGACTGCCTGAATCAGGTTGTGATAGATCTCCACAGGGATCTCGTTGGCAGAGAGTGCCGCCTGGAGGGGGGAGGGGTATTTTCTGGCATCGGAGAAGAACTGCAGCTGCTTCATCTGAGCTTCCAGGGTGGAGGCGAAGGTGTTGCGGAACTGCCCGTAAGCACTGTAGAAATTCTCAAAAGCGGAGCGGCGCAGCTCCCGGTCTGCGGACTGCTCCATGGGGATGAAGGTGCCCTGGGAGAGAGCGTGGCGATTTCCATCCTTGTCCACGGCGTCGGGGAAGGGGAGATCCGCATCGCCCAGCAGGTTGTAGATGGTCCCCGGAGACTGGCCAAGCTTCCCGGCAGAGGCCAACAGTGCTTCCTCGCTCTGAGAAAGAGTGTGCTCCTTTTCCCGGCGGAGGCGGGTCAGCGCCAGACGGTAGTGTTCCAGTCCGGGCTCCTCCTGATAAAAGCGGTCCATATCCTGGTCGCTGATCTCCAGAATCTCCGGACCGGCAAAGGCCACTGCCTCGTCTGCCTGGACCAGCAGGTTCATCATGACACCGCTCATTTTCTGGGCGTTGGGGTCACGGGTGTCCTGGTCCTTTTTGTACATGGCATAGCAGGCAAAGGGATCTGCCAACAGTTCAAATTCGTCCTCCAGTTTCAGAAAAGCCAGCAAGTTCTGGCTGCTCTTGCCCAAAGTACCCTTGCAAGCCTTCAGTTTTTCCACCATGGCCTGGATCTGAGGAATCTGTGCCTCCCAGTCCTTATCCGTGGGGTAGAGGTCTGTGGTTGCCCAGGTATATTGGGGATCCAACTGGCTGCGAAGAGGGATTTTACGTTCCGTCATAGGAAAACAAAGCTCCTTTCAAGATTCTATACTCTGTTTATAGTATCGGTTTCTCCGGCGGAATTCAAGAACCTCTGGGAGCAATTTTAGATTTTTTCATAAAAAACCTCCCCAAGAGTTTTCTGCGGCGGGCAGCCGGAAGCTCTCAGGGAGGTAGAAAAGCCATCGGTTACTTCCTATCAGGAAGCTTCCTGGTATCGAACCGGGTGACGATCATGTGGACAATGTAGGGAACCAGGATCACGGGAATAGCCAGGTATGCAATACCGCTGTAGGCCTTCTGGATCAAGTTCAGCAGGCCAAACTGGGCGATGGCAAAATCCACCACACAGCAGACCAAGGCGGCGATGACCTCTTTTTTAGTGATGTAAAAGCGATTGGACGGCAGGGTTTCCGGTTTTTGGGGTTGTCTCCCACAGACACGTTTTACCATGGCAGCAACCATGTTGACGGCAGTGGACACAGCGCCCAGGATGATCAGCAGGGAGATGAGGGGTGTCATAAAGGAAGCGCCCACGCCGTTCTCCACCATGAACAGGGTGGGAACGCTTTGGGAGGCAGCTTCCGGGTTGGTGTAGATCGTCATCAAGCCCAGCACCACCATCACCATCATCAGAGCGTTGACCACAGCTCCCACGCCCATACTTTTCACAGCGTCCACGGGCTTTTCAAAGGACTTGGCGTGTTGAACGAACACCGCGATGTTGGACAGCTGAAAAGTGCCATAGAGGAACGCCGAATACAGAGCCGGTCCCAGAGGTAGCTGCTGCTGGTTCATGGCGGTCACCGCGTCAGAGATTTTGCTTGCATTCAAGGCGATGTTGGGCAGGTAGACGATCAACAGCCCTGCAATGATGCAGATGGACAGAATGGACGCCACCCGCCGGACCAAGTCCGTGCCAAAGATGGCCACCACAAAGATGAAAATGCCGATGAGGAAGGTGCACAGCAGATAGGGCAGTCCGGTGAGCTGACTGAGGGTTGCACCGCCAGTGGCAAAGGCCACTGCTGGGGCAACGCACATAACGCACAGGTAGAGAAGCTCAAAGAGGTTGGAGAAAATGGGGGCAAACCTTCCGTAGAAAGCGTTGTTGTAAGAGCGGTAATCGTAGACCTGGTGTTTCCGGGCAAACCGCAGGCTGTAGGCGAAGAAGATGCCGTTATAGGCCATAGCCAGCACGGGCATCACAATGCACCATGCACCGTAGCGAACAAAGTAGCTGTAGATCTGTGCGCCGGAGGCAAAGCCTCCTCCAAAGTGGGTGGTAAACCATACAAAGGCCACACCCAATACCAGTGCACCTGTCTTTGTTTTTTTCATGGTCACTGCACCTCTCTTTCTTTGAGATCCATCATGGCGTCTTCCAGCATGGAGCGGGTTACTTTGTAGGGATAGTGGGCCACATCCGACATAGCGGGGATTCGGTCCACACATTCCTCCCACTGTTCCGGCGTGATCTCAATATCCGAGAGTTTGGTGGGCAGGCCAACGGATTTGTTCAACTGATAGATCTTTTCAAACTCCTCTTTTTGACCGTCCACCAGCAAGGCCAGCAGGATTCCAAAGCCCACCACTTCGCCATGGAGGTGGCGCTCCTCGATGACGGGGTAGGAGGTGAGGGCGTAGAAAATGGCGTGGGCAAGACCGCTGTTGTAGTCCGGGGTGAAGTCCTTGGTCAGGAAGATGGAGGCAATGCCTGTGGTGACTACGATGGCCAGCACCACTTGTTCCACCTCGTAAGTGCACAGGCCCTGTTTGTGGTCCTCCAGGGCCTTGGCACTGTAGGTCAACAGGGGATCCCGGCACATGCGGCTGACCTCCACGCCCAGTGCGGTGAAGTGCTCCAACTGCTCATCCCGGGAGGAAATCATGGCCTCATAGTACTTGGCGTAGGTGTCGCCGATGCCGGCCCACAGGTACTGGCTGGGAGCTTTGGCGATGATCTCCGTGTCGATAAAGGCGTGCATGGCGGGCCGCACAAAGAAGTTGGGCTTTAAAAAGGTGCCGTCCTCGTTGTACATGATGGACACCGAGGTGGTGGCAGCACAGTTGGAGGCGATGGTGGGGAAGGTGAATACGGGCTTGTCGTCAGTGATGCACAGGCATTTCACGGTGTCCAGAGCTTTACCGCCGCCCACGCCGAAGACCATGTCCGCTTTTTGGTACAGAGGCATGGCTCGCAGCCGCTCCACAGTGGCATAGGTGCAGTTTTCTCCGTAGATCTCCTTGCCGATGATTTCCAAGTTGGTTTGGGCCACATAGGCGGCAATCTTGTCATAGGCGGCGGCCAAGGCTTTTTTGCCGCCAATGACCAGAACTGTTTTGCCATAGGACTCGCACACCGGTCCAATCTTGTCATAGATCTTGTTGCCGATGGAGTAGTTTGGCAGATGGACCTCGTAATTTTCCAGTTTCATAAAAGTACCCCTTTCCGGGACGGGGCAAATAAAAAACGCCCTTGTCCCTTACAAAAATATGCAGGGACAAGAGCGCAACACTCCTGCGGTGCCACCCGGCTTGACGCGATATCCGCGTCCACTCACGCATACAACATGATATGCTCTCTTTGATAACGGAGTTCGTTCTCCGGCTCGCCTACTGTAAGTTCGGTTCGCCCTCAAAAGCCCATTCACCCCAGCTCCGGCTGCCGCGATTCCACCACCCGCGACTCTCTGAAAACAGGTACCCTGAGGTTACTCACTCTTTCTCAACGGTTTGGTATTACGTTAGCACATAAAATCGGAAAAGTCAATGGGGGAATATCCTTTTTTAGACAGAATGATCCTCTCAGTAGAACCCCATTGTGTTTTCTCAGACCTTGCAGTATACTACAGCTAAACACGGGTTTCCTCCCAACGGGGGAGCCAGGCACGCAGCTGCTCCGGGAATATAAACGGTTGGGGTAGTTGATTGATTTTGGGGAGATGAGTACCATGAACTATCAGTTGTACACAGGCGCATACACCGATGGCCAGTCGGGGGAGGGCGTGGCCTTTTGGGAGTTTGATGGAAGTGTTCTGACAGAAGTCCGGCGTGTGGATGGGCTGCGGAATCCCTCCTATGTGTTGCCCAAGGGAAAGCGGCTTTACGCAGTGGAGGAGCTTCCGGACCGGGCGGGAATTGTCTGCCTTTCCTGGGAAGAAGGTGACGCTCCGCAGCTGCTCTGGCACCGGGAGGTCCCGGGAGCCGGGCTGTGTCATTTGACGCTGAGCGGCTCGGTTCTGTACGCCTCGGGGTATGATGGAGGCACCCTCACAGGGGTGGAGGCCGCCTCGGGGGAACCCTGCTATTTCCAGGAATTTCACGGCCATGGCCCCAATGCAGCTCGGCAGGAGAAGGCGCATATTCATTCTTGCCAGGAAAGCCCCGATGGTTCTCGGCTGCTGGTGGCGGATCTGGGCACAGACCGGATGTATCAGTTTCTCTTGCAGGAAGAGGGAAAACTTGTGCCCGATGGGGAACAGCCATGGATTCAAACTGGACCTGGGCAAGGCCCGCGGCACTTTGCATTTCACCCCAATGGCAAATGGATGTACCTTGTGACGGAGTTGGACAGTTCTCTGCTGATGTACCGCTATGAGAACCATCGTCTGGAACAAGTGGGAGAGTATTCCCTGTTGGAGGCTGGGGATCCGGAGGAATCCCTGGCTGCGGATATTCATTTGACAGGGGAAGGGCGGTTTTTGTATGTCTCCGTCCGGGGAGCGGACTGTCTGTACTGCTTCCAGGTGGAGGAGGACGGGGCGTCCCTGAAGCAGCTGGGACGCTTTTCCACTGAGGGCAGCTGGCCCAGGAATTTCTCCCTGAGCCCTGATGGAAAGTTTGTGGCGGTGGCCAATCAGCAGGCGGGTTCCCTGGTGATTTTTTCCAGGGATGAAACCACGGGGTTGCTGGGAGAGGTCCGCTGCCAAGTTCAAGTGCCCCAGATCTCCTGCGTCAAGTGGGGGGCTTGAAAGAAATGACTAAAAAGCACCTTTGCTCCTGAGAGAGGATGCAAAGGTGCTTTCTGTTTTTTCTGTCTTTTCGAGATTACGCCTTTCCGGATGTGGGGTTAAAACTGCTGGAAGACTCCCGTTTTGTTCCTATGATATCCTCCTCGTGGAAGGACATCCATTTGATTCCCCGCCGGTTTTGATAGGCGAAAGCCAGGTGCAGAGCCCCATCCTGTGCTTGAATCAAGCAGGGGTATTCATATTGACGGTTGTTCCCGCGGTTTTCCACTCCGGCAAAGCCTTCGCCCAGTTCCAGATAGCGGATCAGCGGGAAGGATTCCCCACCGTCCTCCGAAAGTGCCACCGCCACTGGACAGCGAAGTCCCGGCCATACGGCCACACCCGGTTCCGTTCCCGGACGTTGAGTGGGATTGTAGGCGATGGCGATGCGTCCGCTTTGCAGCTTAATGGCGCTGATGCTGGAATTGTTATTGGGCAAGGGCGTTGGCTGGGGGACCGCCCAGGTTTCACCGTCATCACAGGACAGGCTGCGGTAGATCCAATCCGCCTCCCTGCTGCGGAGAAATGCCACAAGGCGCCCGGGGGAGAGCTCCACCACATTGGCGTGCACTCTGCCCCGGCTTTGGGGCATTTCCACACACCTCCAAGTCTTACCCTGATCGTCAGAGAGCTGGAACACAGTGGGATCCCCCGCCAGGCCGTTCTCGCTGTCACTGCACAGCCAGTTGGGGAAGATCCAACGTCCACTGGTCAGCTTTTGAATGGGCTGCCGGCAGAAGCTTCCCTCTCTTGGAAACAATGTTTCCGCCGGACTCCAGTGAAGGCCGCCGTCAAAGCTGCGTTGGCGGCGGATTACAGCGGTGTACTGCATGTTGTCTTTGCCGGGAACCCGATCCAGCTGAGCGGTGTAGACGGCCCAGATTTCATCTTCTGAGGCTTGGAAGAAGGAAGGGTTCTGTTCGCTGCGCTCCGGATCGGAGGAGAGCTGTTTTGGTACAGTCCATCTGTTCGCTCCTTTGGGCAGCCGGGACCAGACGATACTCACGTCCCGGTTGCCTTCAAAGGTGCCTGCAAACCAGGCACATAACAGGTCACCCTGAGGTGTTTCCAACAGGGCCGGTGCGTGAGCGCTGGCCCAAGGTCCGGGAGGCACCATGGCCTCCAAAGTTCCCATGGTAGCGTTATGGTAGATGATCCCGTCGGGAGTCAGTCCGGGTAACGTGGGATAGTTCATGGGCGTAAGCCTCCTGATGCAAAAGTTAGCTGGGGAATTCTCTTTACCACTGAGTCAATTCCAAATACAAGTCTTTGTACTGCTTGGCGGAATTCTCCCAGGAGACGTCTTTTGCCATATCCCGTTGGACCACTTCGTCCCAATGATACCGGTTTGTGAAATACTCGGTTTTTGCCCGGTTGATGGCATCTAGGAGCAGGCCGGCATCATAGCGGTCAAAGGTGAAGCCGTTTCCGTCACCGGTGAAGGTGTTGTAGGGCTCCACAGTGTCCTTCAAGCCGCCGGTTTCCCGGACGATGGGCAGGGTGCCGTAGTGCATGGCATTGAGCTGGGTCAGGCCGCAGGGCTCAAACCGGGACGGTACCAGAAGGGCGTCAGAACCGGCGTAGATCCGATGTGCTCTGGCCTCATCGTATTGAATACAGGCTACAAAAGTGCCCTTGTTGACGCTTTCATAGTAACGGAAGGTGTCTTCATACTGCTTGTCGCCGGTACCCAAAACCACAATCTGAGTGTTGCCGTCCAGCACCTGGGGAATGATGGAACTGACCAGATCCAAGCCTTTCTGGTTGGTCAGTCGGGAGATCAATCCGATGACGAATTTGCTCTCGTCCTCTTCCAATCCCAGCTCCTTTTGCAGGGCCAGTTTGTTTTCCATCTTGTGATCCAACACATTGCCAAGGCCGTAATTCACAGCCAGGGCAGGGTCGGTCTCCGGATTCCACATGTCATAGTCGATGCCGTTGACAATGCCTCTCAACTTATAGTTGTGGTACCGCAGATGGCCTTCCAGATGCTCTCCATACTCGCTGGTCTGGATCTCCTGGGCATAGGTGCCGCTGACGGTGGTGATCCGGTCCGCATAGGCCAGGCCGCCTTTGAGCATGTTGGCATCCACATAATCCTGTTTGAGAGCGCCCATATTGAAGACGGAATCCGGCAGGCCGGACCAGTACTGAATGGTGGGAATATTGAAAACACCCTGGAAACGGAGGTTGTGGATGGTGAGTATGGACCGAGCATGGCCCACGGGGGAATTCTGGAACAGAGTGCGCAGATACACGGGCACCAGAGCAGCCTGCCAGTCGTGGCAGTGGATGATGTCGGGAATCCAGTTCATGTAATTCAGTGCGGCCAGGGCGGCCTTGCTGAAGAAGCAGTACTTCGGGATGTCATCCACCAGATTGATATAGGGATTTCCAGAGGTGAAGAACTCCTGATTGTCGATGAAATCGTACACCACACCGTCACAGATATATTCCATGATACCCACGTAATACTCCCGGCCGGTGTTGCCCAGATCCATGTAGAACTCTCCACGATAGATCATCTTATCCTGGTATTTTTGGGGAATGCAGGCGTAGCGGGGGAGAATCACCCGGACGTCGCAGTTGAGCCGAACCAGCTCTCGAGGCAGAGCGTACATCACGTCTCCCAGTCCGCCTGTCTTGACAAAGGGGTGGCACTCGGAACCAATGAAAGCCACACTTCTCCGGGGCAGGTTGGACATCACCTGCACAGGGGCAGCTTCAGGGGCTGCAGGAGCAGGTTCCTCAGGAGCGGGGACCTCCTCTTTCGGAAGGAGCTTTTCTTCCTTGGGTTCAGCCACAGCTTTTTTCGCAGCCGGTACCGCCTTTTTCCGAGTAGCCTTTTTCTTTGCGGGTTCCTTGGTGGATGTGTCCGTTTTTTCTGCCACAGGTTCGGACTCTTTGGCAGTCGAAATAGACTTTTCTTCTGCAGGAGCAGATTCTTTCACGGCACCGGATTTCTTGGGCGATGTGTCCGTTTTTTCTGCCACAGGATTGGGCTCTTTGGCAGTGGGAGTAACCTTTTCGTCTGCAGGATCTTGCTTTTCCGCAACAGCAGATTCTTTAGAAGATATGTCCGGTTTTTCTGCCACTGGTTCGGGCGCTTTGACAGCGGGAGCTTCCTTTTCCTCTGCGGGAACGGGCTCCTTCACTGGAGCGGTTTCCTTTACAGGGGTTTCCGGCTTTTCTGCCACCGGTTCGGATGCGTTAACAGTGGGGACGACTTTTTCCTCTGCGGGGACAGGCTCCTTCACAACGGGAGCGGTTGTCTTCTTGGCTGCTGATTTTTTCTTAGGGGTTTGCTTTTTTCGTGCCATAACGAATCTTCCTTTCACCGATCTATAACTCCATTGTGGTTCATGGTGTTCAAAAAAGAAATGAAAATCAAGGGACATGGAACGTGCAACTGGGGCCTATCCAGTGGCTGTTAACAAAAACATCCCACCTTCTTGTATCAACTCTATTATAGCAAAAGAAGAGTGACAACACAAGAAAAAATGATGAAAAATACAGTCAAAACACCTCGGATTATTGGTGATAACATACCAAGATGGCGCCGGTTCAATGGCCTGGAGCCTCTTGGCAGGGCGAGACTTCCCCTTCGATGACTTGCAACTCAACCCGATACCCGTCCGGATCGGCCAAAAAGCAGGAATAAACCGGGAACCTCTTATGTTCCGCAGGCGGGGAAACCGGTTGGGCTCCTTGAGACAACGCTGTCTGCCAGCGAGCGTCCACTTCCTGGCGATCTTTGCAGTTTAAGGAGAGGCATACCCCACGGTCACCGCTCGGTGCTGGGCGTCCGTCGCCATAGGCGCAGAATCCCCAATATCCATAGCCGGTGTCATAAATCTCAGCTCCGGCGGGCTGGACCATAGTTAGTTCCAGTCCCAGTACTTGGGTGTAGAATCTGCGGGTACGTTCCAGGTTCTCCACAGGCAAAAATACCACGCTTCCGATCATTTCTATCGCTGCCTCCTTGTTTCACAGTGAGTTTCTTCCAGTTCCCATTGACCACGGGGACGGATTATCCTCTTTCTTGGTCAGAAATGGAGTGCAAGGGGACCATTTTGTAGGTTCCATCTTCCATAATCATGTCGATCAATTGAGGATCCAGTTCCAGCTGGGCCAACTTTTTGGCGTCCTGATAGCACAGCTCCGGGGTGACTTCCAGATTCAGCAGGGTCCGGCCAATGACTGCGCCGGCCAGGGAGGCGCCCAGCACCGAGCTGTGCTCTCCGTCGGCGAAGTATAGCTCTTCCTCCGGATGCGCTGCTGCCACGCTCCACCAGATTTCTCCCACAGGACAGAGAACGGCTCCGGTTTCCGCGGCCAATGCTTTGTAAGCGTCCGTCATGACCTGTTGACCTTGGGGGTTCTTTTTCTCGCTCCAGGTCATGTATAAGTAGACCTTGGTGCCCTGGGGGGCCAGATCAGCTACGGCTTTCCCGGCTTTCAGCAGGGACTCCCGCCCGGGAAAGGGGTGGGCATTGTGCTGAAGTACCACAGCATCGTACTTGCCACAGCGCAGATTGTAGTAGGTTTGGGACTGGTTTAAGTGCCAGTCCAGTCCCATGCCGGGATGGGTGAGCATCGTGGTTTCCAGGTCCGTGCCGTGGCTTTGGCAGAAGTGTGTTACTCTGGCGGGTACGTAGTGGACAAAGGTGTGGCTGTTGCCAAGAAACAGGACTTTCATGGTAATCCCTCTTTTCAACAGGTGTTTTCCTCAGTATAGCGCTTTTTGAGTGCTGTGACAATGGGACGGGATATTCCCGGACAGTTGGAAAGAAGTGTGGTGATCCCCTGCACAGGTGCTATTGGCTGTGATATAATTGTCTCATAGTGATGCGTCCCCCGGAGTGAGGAAATAGGCAAGAAACTTTCTGCCAAAGGGGATGACCATGAGGAGGGGAACTATGAATTACTATGATGACCAGCTGAAAGAACTTCTGGAGCAATGCACCCGAAAGCGAAGACTGGAGGTGATTCAGAAGGAATTGACCGCCCAGAGGGATCAGTACGCCGCCCAGACAGACGCGTTGAAAAAGCTCTTTCAAGAAGAGCAGGCGGATGTGGACCGCTTGGAAGGTCGAAGCCTTGCAGCCTTTTTCTACCGTGTTATGGGAAAACGCGGTGAAAAGCTGGACAAAGAGCGTCAGGAGGCCTATGCCGCCCGAGTGAAATATGACGCAGCTGTGCGGGAATTAGCCGGGGTGGAGGAGGATCTTCGCCGGTGCCGGTCAGAGCTGAATGATGTCTGGGACAGTGAAAGCAGGTACCAGGCACTGTGGGCGGAAAAGATTCAAGCGGTGAAAAAGGCGGGCGGTCCGGAAGGCGAGAAGATTCTGAATCTAGAGGAACGGATCTCCGTACTGGAAGCTCAAGAAAAGGAGCTGGAAGAGGCGATTTCAGCTGGACAGAAAGCGCTTTCCACCACGGACCAGATCCTCTCCAGCCTGGACAGCGCTGAGGGCTGGGGCACCTGGGACTTGGTGGGTGGCGGCATTATGACAGATCTGATCAAGCACGATCACCTGGACACAGCCCAAAACTTGGTGGAAGGGCTCCAGTCCCAGTTGAGGGTCTTTAAAACGGAGCTGGCGGATGTGACTCTGGACGGGGATCTGCAGGTGAGCATTGACGGGTTCCTTCGTTTTGCGGACTACTTCTTTGACGGTATCTTCTCCGATTGGATGGTTCTGGACCGTATCCATCAGTCCCAGAGCCAGGTGGAAGACACGAAGAATCAGATTAGCGCTGTTTTGCGGCAGTTGGATACACGGCTGTCCCAAGTGAATCAGGAGAAATTTGGCTGCAGGCGGGAAATTGACAGCTTGACGGACAGCGTTGCTCTGTAAGAAAATCGGAGCTATGCCTTGAAACTCATTCCAGAAGGAGAGAGCGCAAGGAGAAGGGCAGCGGCAAACAGAAAAAACCGGACGGAAGGCAGCGTACTGCTTTCCGTCCGGTTTCTGTTTAAGGGTTGTATCAGGCGTGTTCTTCCTCCACTTTTGGTTCTTGAATACGGCTGATGACGATCATTGCCGTGATGAACAACAGGAAGGCAAAAGCAAAAGGCAAGCGGCGATCTAGGCTGGAGAGCCAGCCGGCCAAATACCCGAAGGGGGAGGAGAGTGCGATGGTGGAGGCCATGATTAAAGCGTTCAGGCGGGCGCGCTCCTGGGGATTGAGATTGAGCTGGAGCAGAGCGTCTTTGCGGGGATTTACCAAGGCTGCAGCTACGGCGGCAATGAACACGTAAACCAGTGCGAAGCCCAGATTTCCTGTGGGGGAGAAGATCAGCACCAAGGCCGCCACACAGTACAGTGCAAGACCGGCCCACAATGGCGCACGGAATTTTGACGCGCTCATGCGGTGCTGAATTCCCACCATGAACACCAGCATGACAGCAGCGTTTAGAATGGGGAACAGTGCCAGGAAATTTTCGGAAAGCCCCAGTCGCTGTGTTACATACAGGCTGAAGAAATTGGTGTTCACCATGTTGGTGATGTACAGGATCACCGATACCCCCACGGCTTTTAGGACGCCTTTGTCCCCCAGCATACGGGGAATTAAGTGACGGTATTCCCCCAGCATTTGGAAGACAGAAACACCTTTAGTCTCCTCCCGGCGGATCTTACCTTGCCTGGTTTCCCGGCAGAACCGGAAAGTGATAAAGGTTTTGATCATCATGGTCAGGGAGAAGAGCAGGTACAGCACACGCACCACCGGTACCACCGAGTAGGCGTTGACAAACAGGCCGGAAAGCGGGGCAAAAAACACAGCCACCAGTCCGCCGATACTCACCCATGTGTAAATGCTCACAAGATCTTTTGGGTGAGCGTCTTCGATCAGCAGGCAGTACCATGCCGTCTGATTGATTTGTTCAAAGCAGTTGAGAATGGCTGCGGCTAAAAACAGCCAGAAATTGTTGGATACGGACCACACCAGGCAGGCCATAGCCCATCCGAAGAAGTCGCCCATCATGGTGGTGAATTTACGGCCAACTTTATCAGTGAGGATTCCGCCGAAAAAGGAGAAGAACACCTGCACTACCATAGCGATGGAGAGAATGAGGCCGATTTGCACGTCCGTCACGCCTTGGGTGTACATGTAAAGGGTGGCAAAGGGGGCGATTAGGTTATAGGGAATACCCCACAGAGGTTCGATCAGCACCAGCGTCCGAGGGTTCCCCTGATTGTTTGCCAGTACCTGGATCAGGGGATGATTCCCAATCCTTCTCACTTTTGCTTTTAAGTTCATAGTCGATCTTCCTGTTCCTTCTGATTTCCCGCCTATTCTATCACACTCCCTGGCAAACGGGAAGGGCCTTTTTGCAGTATTTTTCTTCTTTTGGAAAGCTTTTTCAAACCGGAGGAGCCTTCCAGAAAATTCCCATGAAAAAGGGACTGCCGCGTGCTGCAGCAGTCCCTTTTCCCATGGGCTGAGAGTGGGAGGATGGTTACTTTTTTTCGTAAAGCACAAATTTGAGGTTTGGATCGCAAACTGCCAGGATCACATCCTTTGGAGAGTGGACGTGACGCTGCTTTAGCTGTTTGTCAAGCCAAGTCAGGTCCAGGCCCATGCGCTTCAAATTTTCCTCCAGAATACGGCCGTCCATGATGAGCTCGGTAAACAGCAGTTCCTGATCCGGAATTACATTCAGATCTTTTGGCGTAGCAGGACGCTGGCTGGTGACTGGGAGGATGGTCAGTTTGCCGTTGTATTCAAAGACGGCAGTTTGGATATTAGTCAGGTCAAAGTATCCTTGCTGTCGGCACATCACCATGAACTCGCTCAAATCCAGCTTGGCTTTTTTTAGATTTTTATAAAACAGCTTTCCGTTATCCATGAGAATGGTGGGGGAGCCGTTGAGATATTTCCGGCTTCTGGGGAATTTGTTGGAAATGATGCTCAAAAGCAGGGTGACGCCGCCGTATAAAAACATGGCAGTAAGGGGTTTCCAAGGTTCTTCCAGTTCGGTGGCCATTTCGGCGGCAATGGAGCCAATGGTGATTCCTGTGATGTAATCGAAGAAGTCCAGTTGGGCTATTTGTTTGTGTCCGATACATTTGGCCACCAAAAATAGCACGGCAAAGGATCCAAGAGCGATGAGGCAAAGTTTGATAAAGACCATACGAATCCCCTCCTTTCCCATTATTTTGACCCAAGTTTTAGCGGGCATACCGGAATCGGCTATCCCAATGGAAAAATAGTGGGCATCGTGGATGAGACGGCTGCATAGTGTTGTACCAATTCTAGAAAGAGGAGGATGAATATGAATTTTCACCGTACGGATACTTGCGGCAATTCTTGTGAAACCGATCATGGCTGCAAGCCGTTTGTGGCAAATATTGCAAATGCAGCTCAGCAGAATACCAATTTCCGCACAGCGTTTTGGACGGGATGCCATTTGCAAATGACGGTCATGAGCATCCCGGTCCGCGGCGAAATCGGCGTGGAAATGCATCCGGATACGGATCAGTTCCTTCGGGTGGAAGAGGGTCAAGGGGTTGTGCGCATGGGAAGGTCTAGAAACCAGCTGGATATTCAGTGCCGTATGAATCCAGGTGACGCTGTCTTTGTACCGGGAGGCACCTGGCACAATCTCTTCAACACCGGGAACTGTCCTCTAAAGCTTTCTTCGTTCTATGCCCCGCCCCAACATCCCAAGGGAACAATTCATTGCACCAAGGAGGATGCAGAAAGCCAAGAACAGGAAAACAACCGTTGATTCCCGGAGGCGCTCCCTTGAGGGGACAACAAAAGTGTGGTGCTATACTGACTGAGTTCTCTAATTAAAAAGAGTGTCATACAGTTGTGCGCTCTCCCATCCAGTGCCCAGCAATGGGTATCACAAAAGGCCGCGGATGAAGCAGTATCCGCGGCCATTAGTATTTGTCGATTTCTGCAAGTTGTTATCCAGACAACACAGGGAAACTTGCTTCATTTATTTGTGGGGCCTCTTGTTGCACGGCCTTTTCCCGCCATGCTATAATGACACCGAGGGTGGGGGAGCGGTATGAAGATCGAACAAATTTGGATGTCTCAAGACACTGAAAAGAAAAATCGATATGGTCTGCAAATCCTGGGAGGCATTGTGGGGATTGTGGTTTTGGCGTTGGTGCTGATCCTTGGTGGGACCGTGGTGGGATTCCAATTGGGGTTACCCATGAAGCTGATATCCGTGGTTCTGTGGCTAGGTGTTACCGCTTTCATGGTGATTTTTGCGATGAAACTGGGACGGAAGTCTGTGAAAGATGTCACCGTGTTTTTCCTTATGGAGGGGGATCGTCTGTTTGTCCTAGATTCCCGAAAGCTGGTGGATTTTGGCACGGAAGCCCTGTCCCATGCTGCAGCCATGGTAAAAATCCAAAAATTCCTGGACAGAATGGCCCAGGATCCCTACTTGCCGGTTGGAGCAGATGAGATTGTGAAAGTGGAGCGAATGAAGGTGAATTCCACCCACTATTCCCTGGTTTGCCGGATACGCCACCCCAGTGGCCGCGTGACCCGGCGCACATATTTTCTGGTCAATGGGTTGGAAAATCAGGAGCAGCTGCTCCTCCAATTGCAGCGCAGATTGCAGTGGGCAAGCTCCCCGGAGATGACGGAAAACCGCAATCCTCTGTGGATTTTTCTTAGCGCACTCATTTGCTTTTGCTTTGTGTTCCTATGTGTCATGAGTCACCCCGCCGTGGGGCAATTTTCCCAGAGTATCTACTTCCCCTGTTTGGGAGGGGCTTTTGTAGCACTGTGTTGCGCCATTTGGTTTGGAGTTCGGCAGCATCGGGGTGAGTAGTGATTCTCAATGGGATAAGCCTTTTTTCAGCGTAGGTGGAGGGGAAGCCATTCGCATTTTGCCCTGTTAGACCGGACGATAGGATTTTCCAATGAGAACTTGCCTTTTCCCAGGAAATTTTCCTGAAATCATCACGAAACCAAAAGGCTGTCGTTCCTTTTCACGGTAAAATCCTCTAAGATTCTAGTAGAGCAGCTGCCCAGCAAGCAAAAATTCAAGAATCAGAGAGGAGAACACATGATGAACACAGATAAAATTTATGCAGAGGCCATCGCCAACGAATACGCTCCCAAGGATACCTCCAAGGTGATTGCCTTGAAAAAGTTGGACAGAAAAGCGAAAAGCAAAGCCAACATCTTTGCCTATACCTTTGGGGTGGCGATGAGCCTCATCCTTGGGTTGGGAATGTGTCTGTCCATGCAGGTGATTGGAAATGGCAGCGCCTGGATGGTGGGCCAGGGGATTCTGCTGGGAGTTCTGGGATTTGTGGGTGTTGGCATAAATTATCCCATCTATAAAAAATTGCTTCTTGCAGGCAAGGAAAAGTACGCCTATGAGATCATGGAGCTGGCCCGAGAGATCAGCGAATCCGCGGAATAAAAAGGAGAAGGCAGTGGATGAACAAATCGGAGAGCAAGTATTTCAATACTGCCCTGCGCATGGATGAGGCGCTCATCGAGTTGCTGGAGAAGAAGGATCTGGAGTACATCACGGTGAAGGAACTCTGTCAACAAGCTGGAGTAAACCGGTCCACCTTCTACCTGCATTATGAGACCATTTCCGACTTGTTGAGTGAAACTATGGAAACCATCAACCAGCGGTTTCTGTCCTATTTTTCCGAGAGGGAAGGGGGAATCCCACATGGAATGGATACCATGGAATTGCAGGACCTGGTGTTCATCACCCAGGAGTATCTGCTGCCCTATCTTCGTTTTATTCGGGATAACAAAAAAGTTTACTGGGCGGCGTTTCGGAACCCAGGTGGTATGCAGGTTCAAGCGCGGTATAGGGACTTGAAACAGTATATTCTAGCCCCGATTCTGGAGCGTTTTCAGATTCCGGAGGCGTATTGGTCCTATTATACTGCCTATTACATAGAGGGTATCATCGCCATCATCAAAGAGTGGCTCCGGAAAGACTGCAGTGACGATGTGGAGATGATTGCCGGTATCATCGAAGCTTGTGTTCGGGCGGATAGGGCCTGTGCAGCGGGGGATGTTTTCAGCGCGGCACCAAGCGGAGAGGATTCTTCTAGCTGATAGTTGAGAAAATCCCTTGCAATGATCTGCGTTGAGTGTTATCTTGAAGGCAAGCAATGTGTTTGTGTAGGAGTTTATGAATCTCCGAATTTAAAACGGCGAAAGAGCTTGACCAGTATTCCATGCTCCCAGAGTGTTTGGAAAACCTGGTGGAACTGACAAAAGAAAGGGCATTGTCTCAGATCATGATAACAGTGTGAGCAGGATCCTTGGAAGGAAAAAGGTGAAATCCATGTATCAATACAGGACTTTGGAAAACACATCCTATGAACAGTTGGCGGAATGTTTTTGCTTGGCATTTTCAGACTACTATTTTCCCATGAAACTGTCTCCCCAGCAGTTGCAGGGACATCTGGAGCAAAGCGGTGTGGAGTTGCGGTTATCCTATGGTGCTTTTGCGGAGGACCGCCTGATTGGATTTATTTTTAATTCCAGCAGTTTGTACAATGGGCAAAGAGCTGTCTTTGATGTGGGGACCGCAGTTGTTCCGGAGCATCGGGGAAACCAGGTGTTCAGCCAGATGTTTCAAGTGATGGAACAACAGCTTGCTCAGCAAAATATAGAAGCTTACTACCTGGAAGTGCTGCAACAGAATGAGCGAGCAGTGCGGCTGTATCAAAAGCACGGATTTTCCATTGAGAGAGAATATGTTGTTTTGAGAGCAGGGGATGCCCCTGTTGAGAAGGTCGCTTTTTCAGGAGAAGAGATGGAATATTCCCAGTTTGATCTCTCTGCGGTGTCCCATTGCACAATGGTCAAGCCTTGTTTTGAGCACTCCACCGGCGTGCTGCAAAGAAATCCCCATCTTTATGGTGTGCGGACTATGCGGCGACAGGGGAGAGTTTCTGCATTTTGTGTGTACGCGAAAGAAAACGGAGCGATTTTTCAGCTGGGATATGAGGAGTTGTTGGATCTGAAGATAATTTTGCAAAGTCTGGTTTCCACTTTTTCTGGAATCAGTGTGAAAAATATAGATGCTGCATATCCTCAAGTTTTGGAATTGTTTGAGGAGCTCCATTTCAAAGAGATGACAAAGCAGTTTGAAATGAGCCAAAAGATTGGCTTGGGGTTGGAAGCTCAGAGGAGTGAAGGCCGCTGAAACAGGATGGAAAATTGATGATTGGATGGAAAGGGACCCGCCCTCAGAAAAATCTGAGGGCGGGTTTTTATCGTTGGGAGAACAGAAGTTTTAAGGTGATGGGTACTCCGAGTAACGGCAGAGCTGTGATACACCGAGGAAGTCAAAGACGGTAAATTTTTTTATGTATGGGAAATAGTTCGCGCCAAATATTTGGTTTGGAGATAAAGTCCCTGCTCTGAGAAAATTCAGAGTGGGGATTTTTATTTTTTCTGGACGTCCATTCGCTATCACGTGTTATTGACGTAATAAAAATTATGTTCTAAAATCGAAATGGTAAAAATGCGCGGGAGGTTTTCTTCCAACAAACTTTTTACTTGTTAAAAGGAGGAAACTAAGATGAGGAAAAAATGGATGTCATTACTGTTGGTGCTGTGTCTCATTGTAGGGATGCTGCCGCTGGCAGCCAGTGCAGCTGGTCAAGAAAGATCCGTTTCAACACGGAAGGATCTTGAGTCAGCGCTGCAAGATAGCTCTGTGACGAAAATAAATCTTGCAGCAAACATCGATATGGGTGAGGACGCTTGGTACCCTGTTGTGATTGACAGAGACTTGATAATTGATGGCCAGAATCATGTCATCTCAGGTTTAAAGGTGACCGATTATGCGCTCCAATCTGATGGTTCGGGTGTTGCAGGTACGGGTTCTTCGTGTGATTACTACTCTGGCTTTATTGGCTGGAACAAAAAGAACCTCACCATAAACAACTTATCATTTGAAAATGCAGAGGTTGATATCAATCCTTTGAGCAAAGAATCTACAGGTTCCAGCATTTTGGCTGTTGTTGTAGCCAATAATACTGGCAGCTTGATTTATAATGATGTCACCGTCACGGGCAGTATTGTACGGGGATATACGAAAGTGGGTATCCTTCACGGGTTTACACAGGGAGCCGGCTCCTTTGTTGCAAATCATTGTTCTATTGAGAATTCTGAGGTGGTTTTGGAAGCGGATGGAAAAGACCCTGCGGCTGCGTTTTCAGGATTGATCATCGGTTATGATGGAAATAACCGTGCAAAAACAAATGGAATCAAATTATCTGGAAACACGGTTTTGATAGATGAAAGTGTCAACTGGGGGAATACACCTATCACTTCCGAAAATGGTGTGACCAAAGCTGGTTCTTATGGCTTGACCTGTGATACTTATACGCATGGTTCTGCTGGAACAAATAAAGTAGAGTTAGTGGCCCAAGTAGGCGATTATCAATACGAGACCCTTTCTGATGCCATTACCGCCGCTTCTTCTGGGGACACGGTGACGCTGTTGGAAGATACGGATGAAAGTGAAAGTGTTACGGTCAGGGCAGACAAAAAAGTTACCCTGGATTTGAACGGGAAAACATTAAATCTCGATGCACAGACGATGAGGGTTTCTGGCAACTTGACAGTCAAGGACAGCACAGCCACAGCGGAACCTGTTGTCAGTGCAGATTATGAAACCGTCTCCTATGAGGCTGGTAAGATTGTTTATACTGGATCAGGCACTGCAATGATTGTTCAGGACGGGGGCTCAGTCACACTCTTGAGCGGTATTGTAGATGCTTCCGCAGCTGGAACAGCAATCTATGCCAACGGAAACCGGGAACCTGAAAGTTCTGGAAATACCCAGCCAGTGAACACCAGTGTTACTATTTCTGGCGGTTATGTACATAGCATGGAATATGGTGTTGGCGTTGCTGGTCGTGGTGCCCAGGTTTCTGTATCTGCTGGTGTAATTGCTGCCGAAGGGAATTGTGCCATTGGAGGTAACGGTACAAATTCTAAAGAACGTTATGACGGAGATACAACAATTAATATCACCGGTGGAACGATCATTGGCCGTATGGCCCAGGCCTTTGCTCAACAAGGTTATATTGCTGTTGGCATTTACCATCCGCAAAAAGGTTCCATGACAATTTCTGGCGGAACGATCTATGCTGATCAGGGTGTAGGTATTGCTATGCGGGGTGGACAGTTGAACTTCACTAGCGGTTCCGTGATATCTACCGGTACAGTTTCTGGAAAAGTTGGAGACAGTAAGGTTTCCATGAACTGCTATGGAATTCAAGTAGACGGCGGTAGTGGATATTATGATTATGATAATTGTGCAGTAACAATCTCTGGCACCGCCAGTGTGAGTTCCCAGGAAAATGTGGCCTCCGTTATTGTCACCCCGGAAGGAGATCAAAATAAAATTTCCATCTCCGGTGGCTACTTCAGCTACGATCCCAGCGAATACTTAGCCGCAGGCATGGCTACTCTTCCCAGTGATAAGTCCGGCTATACTTTTATGGTGGGCGATGCTCCTCAAACAGAGGTTGAGCCTGCCACAGGGGATCCTTCTGTTAATATGAACGGTATTGATCCCAGTGATAAAGAGACTGTGGAGGACGCTGCCTCCAGCGTGGATGACAACGGCTTTCTTGCCGCCGCAGCAAATAATGTGCTGGATAAAGTGACGGAGCAGCAGATCGAAGATGCTACTACCCAATATAAAGAAAGTGAGATTGAGGGAGCAAGTGAAGAAGATATCGTCAATATCTTCGCTCAAACTTATCTGGAAATTACACCCACAGAGTACAAGGACGGTGACACTCCCACTTTGACTATGGACATTACTCCCATGTATCGGGTGGTAGCGTCTACAGCTGAAAATTCTAAAGACATTAAAGTGATTGGGGAAGTTGAGCAGGGTGAGACACCAAACGCCGTGGTGCTGGAAGGATCCGAGAAGACGCTTGGCATCCAGATCATGACGATCACCGTTACCTTGCCGAAGGTGTTCCAGGGTGAGGAGGTCTTCATTCAGCACGTTGGCTACGAGTACAGTGCTATGGCAGATGAAAAAGGCGAGATCACATTCACCAACCCTCATGGATTCAGCGAGTTTACTTTCAGCACCACTTCGAAAGCGGTGGCACAGATCGGTGAGACCAGCTATACCTCTTTCCAAGATGCCATCAACCATGTGAAGAACGGTGAGACTATTATTTTGCTGCAGGACAAGCTGTCCGCTACGGTGAGTCAAGCTGTCAGTTTCAAGGTTGAAAGCAAAAGCGGTGTAACTTATACGGCGAACTTGACCCCTGGCACCAACTATACCATGGTGAAAAATGAGGATGGCTCCTATACCTTCACATACGTTCCGCCCACCACACCTTCTGGGCCCAGTGATGGCGATGAGGATGAGGAGCAACCAGAATTTCCCTTTATGGATGTAAAAACCGGTTCATGGTACTACAACGCTGTAAAGTACGTGTATGAACACGGTATCATGGCTGGTACGGGTGCAACTACTTTTGATCCGAATGTTGAACTGACTCGCGCCATGGCGGTACAGATTCTCTACAATTTGGAGGGACAGCCTACTGTTATTGGTGAGGCTACCTTTACCGATACTGCTGCCGCAGGTGATTGGGCGGTGGAGGCCATCACATGGGCAGAACAGAATGGAATAGTTGCCGGCATGGGAGATGGAACCTTTGCGCCTAAAGCCATGGTAACCCGTGAGCAATTTGCTCAAATGATGTATAACTATGCGGAGTTCAAAAAATATGACGTAACTAAGACCGGCAATCTGACCCAGTTCCCCGATGGAGCAGATGTTTCCTCGTGGGCAGAGATTGCTCTGGGATGGGCAAACGCGAATGGACTGATTAGCGGTCATGACGATGGCAGATTGGATCCCCAAGGTACTGCAATCCGTGCTCAGGCTGCTAGTATTTTGATGAACTTCGACAGAAATTTGGCAAAGTAAAACCACGTGATTAAAAATTGCTTGTCCAAGCACGGTAACTATTTTGGTTGCTGAAGATAGCGTAAATAGAATTCTGCTGGTAATTACCAGGTTTTCGTGAGAGGGGCGCCGCTGCTGCGGTGCCCCTCCTATTTTATGCCAACGATGTTTCAAAAAGGCTGTGCAGTCTAATGGCGTGAGAAAGTTGTCGCATTTTGTAGGTTGTTCCTTGTTGGGATATATTTCCTCTGCTATAATAAAGAAAAGGTTCGGAATGCCAAGGAAAAAGGAGTAAGGAAGATGGGCACGGAACAGAAAGGAAAAAGGAATAATCAGCAAAACAAGGATCTGCTGAAATCTGTGGTGGTGAAAAATTATTCCGTCCCTGTTTGGGGGCTGGGAGCGCTGATTTTGGTAGTGGTGGTTCTGGTGCTGTTTGTGGTGATCCCCGGCGCCCGAAACAGCAAAAAGCAGGCCGAGGTCATCACGATCTCCACGCTGCAGGAGATCATTGATGTCAGCGAGCTTTCCACTTTTACTGCGGTTTATAACGGCATCGCTCAGGTGATGAACCAGGAGGATCCCCAGTCAGTGGATTACTATGTGTCCTACGAGGCCAAGGTGAACGCTGGTATCGACTTTGAAGAGGTGGGGATTGAACTGGAGGAGGAGACCAAAACAATCCGTATTACAGTGCCTCCGGTGGAGCTCACGGAGGTAAATGTGGACATTGCGTCCCTGGACTTCATCTTCTACAATCAAAGCTTAAACGCGTCCACGGTGACGGAGACTGCTTTCAAGGCCTGCGAGGCAGATGTGGAAAAGGAAAGCCAGGAGCAGCAAGCCATCTATGAGTTGGCGGAACAAAACGCAAAAAACGTACTGACCGCTTTGGTGAAGCCCATTGTGGAGCAGGCGGACACGGAGTATACCCTGGTGGTGGAGTGAGGAGGATGGAGACAATGAAAAAGATAGTATCCTGTTTCTTGGCGCTGCTTTTGTCCCTCTCCATGGCCTCCTGTGGTACCGGAAAGCCAAAGACCCCGGATATGGAACCGGAAGTGTCCCAGATGAAGGCTATCTGCGAACTGGCGGTGATGGATTGCTACTATCACAACGTAGCCAAGTTCAAGGAGGAGGACGCAGAGGGCTTTCTGTTCTGGCAGAAGGACAAGCAGTTCTGGATCGAGTACAGTGGGGTGGTAACCTTGGGGGTGGATGTGTCCCAGGTTGCCGTGGAAGTGAAGGATACCCAGGTGACCATCACCCTGCCTCCTGCCAAGGTTTTGAACTGCAAGGTGGATTCCAGCTCGTTGACTGCGGACTCCTTTATTGTGGCAGATGGTTCTGCCAGTATCAACGCAGCAGATGAGGTGGCTGCTTTTGACGCTGCCCAGAGTAAGCTCCAGGAGACCGCCGCCAGCGATACGGTACTGCTGGCCAATGCTCAGCAGAGGGCCCAGTCCCTGCTGGAGGATTACGTCACCAATGTGGGGAATGTGGTTGGCAAGGAGTACACCATTCAGTGGAACTACTTGGAAGAAGGCTCCAAAACGGAATCGGTTGCGAGCAGCGAGACGGAATCCAGCCTTGCAGAAAGCGCTTCCGCTGAGTAAGAGAGAGAATGGAACAAGAAAAAGGACATCTGTCAATTGACGGATGTCCTTTTGTGTTTCATAGACCAAACGGAAAAGTCCTCTGTTATGGTTACGTGTTATGTCCTGCCGTTAGGAAGTCCCTTGGATGTGACGGAAAATCTCCGCCACTACCTCCGATTTGGCGTCGGCGTAGTTCTGTACGTAAGTCCAGGTTTGCTGGGAAAGGCGCTGTTTTTCAGCAGCGTAGAGGTCCCGGTCCTTTTGGTGGGAGCGAAGCCAATCCCGAAAGTCCAGCATCCTTTGGGCTTCCTCACAACCTTGGGAAAACACATGGAGATTGACCTCCGGGGCTGTGCCTTTGAACATCCTGTGCTGATACCAGTCCGGCTCCCGGATGCGGAGCACATACCCGGCTCCTTCCAGAGAGGGGACATAGCTGGCTTCTTGGGTGGAATCCTCCACCAGCAGCAGAATATCCAGGATGGGTTTGGCACATAGGCCCGGTACCGAGGTGGATCCCACGTGCTGAATGGTGATTGGCTGTCCGGCAAGAGCATGGGAAATCTTTTTCTCCTGGGCCCGGTACTGTTCCGGCCAGGTGGGGTCGTACTCCCGAAGCAGAATGGTGCTGTTCAATGGTTTACGTTCCCCTAGGGTGACTTTTCGTAAGTACTCTTCCGTGGGCATACGGTCTCCTTTCTCAGAGGGGATCTCAGTTCTCCGGATGAGGAATGTCGATTCTCTCCACTCGGATCTGTCCATCCTTCACCTCTGCCATCATCATGGTGATCTCTTGATGAAAACGTCGTGGTCCGCAGGAGCCCGGATTGAGCCAAAGCTTGCCATCCCGCTCCTCCTGCACGTATTTGTGGGAATGGCCGAACACCACCACATCCACGCCGGTGAGGTCCGCCGGAAGTTCCTTCTTATTGTGAACTAAAAAGAAGGTCACGCCCTCCAGAGTGACTTTCCTGTCGTGGGGGATGGATTCCGCCCACTCCTTATCGTTGTTGCCCCGGACAACATAGAGAGGGGCAAACTCCTGAAGCTGGTCCACAATGGACTGCTTGTTGATGTCCCCGCCGTGGAGGATAACGTCAGCAATTCGCAGGTGATCCACAACGTCCGACCGGAGCAGACCGTGGGTATCGGAAAGAATGGCGACTTTCATAACGGCCTCCTTAAATGATGATGCCTTCGCAGTGGTCGATTTCGTGTTGAATAATCTGGGCGGTCCAGCCGGTGAAGGTCTTGATGCGCTCCTGAAACTGCTCATTTTGCCACCGCACCTTGATGTATTTCCACCGCTTCACCGGCCGCAGACCGGTGAGGGAAAGGCAGCCTTCCTCAGTCCGGTAGGGGTCAGATTTTTTCAGGATCTCCGGATTGAACATAACCATGTAGCTGCCCTCGTTGTCAAAGGCAATGATCCGTTTGTTTACGCCGATCATGTTGGCAGCCATGCCCACACAGCCCTCTTTGTGGTGCTGCAGGGTTTCCAGTAGGTCTGCCGCTGTTTGTAAATCTTCCAGGGTGGCTGGTTCTGCTTTTTGGGCCAGAAAAGCTTCCTCTTTGCAGATCTCTCGTATCATAACTGTTTCTCCTTGTGCTGTAAAATGACGGACGCCAATGTTTCTGCAGCAATACGGGTGCCAAGATCCGTGGGGTGGACGCCGTCGGGGGCGTAAAGGGAATGGGTATCCGCCAGGCGAAAGAACGCCTCGCCCACGTCCGCTAGAAGGGCCTGGTTTTCCTCAGCAGCTTGGCGGTAGGCAGCCGACAGCTTTTGGGCCATGTCCTCATAGTTCCAGCCTTTGGCAGCCAGTTTAGCTCCTCCTTTTTGGTAGGCCCAGGTGGCGAAAAGCACGGGGACTGCGCCTTTTTCGCGGATCAGCTCGCAAAGTCTTTTGACGCTGGTGAAAAAGCTCTGGGGGAAGCTAACTGGACCATGGCTCATCTCCTGGAGCACCACATAGTCCCAGGGTTCTGTGGCCAGAGCTGCCTGGGTTTTAGCTCCCAGCTTTGTGTTTGGATTGAGTTGCTCGGAAAGACGCGCCCCGCCTCGGGTGTAGGCAATCACCTGGGCTCCGGTCAATTGGGCAAGCAGCCCGGGCAAGTCGTTGGATGAGGTAAAACTGTTGCCCAGCATGAGAATTCGCATGGTGTGGCCTCCCTTTTTCTCCTATGGTTCCATTATACAGGATGGCGGGGAGAGGGGCAAGTCTGCGGATACCATTGAAAAACACCATCTGTCATTTGTTTCAGATTCTGACGGATTGCTGAAGGATTCGTGGAGATATCAGTAGATAAATTCTGGTTCTTGCTATATAATTTTGTTGTATGAAAGTGCCTTTTTGCCTGGAAGATAAAGGAAGAAATCAAAGGAGAATGAGAGGAGGCCGCTTATGGAAAACCTGTCCTTTTTTGACAAGGAAGAGCCTGTTCAACAACAAATGAACTTGAACAACCCAGGTGCGTTGGATGTGGTGAAGCTTGAGTTTTCCGGAGCAGAAACAACATCCTGGCAGGAGCTGTTTTCTGGGTTTGATACGCTCCACGCTATCACTTATTCCTCGGGGATCGGGTTTGTGTATCAACTGTTGGACCTGTTTCAGAATGCGGAAATCCTTTTTGGATGTGACGAAGTGATCTCCTATTCCCTGCAAGAGGTGATGGCCTATCAGTGCAAGACGATTGAGCGGATGCGGGAGACTGCCGGCAAAATGAAGTTGGATCTGGTATCTCGGATCGAGGCGGGAACTCTCCGGTTTTATGTAGCTCGGACGGTGCTGTCCCACGAGAAAATCTACCTTCTTTCGGCAGAGGATGGTCGAAAGCGTGTGGTGATGGGGTCTGCAAACCTGTCATTTTCTGCCTTTGGTGGACGCCAGCGGGAGAATATCTGCTATCTGGATGGGGATCGGGCCTACGAGTGGTACTGGGACTGCTACTGCCGGCTGCGGGAGGACTGCACCGATCAAATTGCCAAGGAGGCCTTGCTCACCGCTGACGATGGGGAGAACCTGGAGGAATTGCCCATCGCCCGGACCATCCGCACCAAAAAGGCCCTGGTGCTGGAATCGGTTGAGGAGGCCAAGGAAGAGGTGCGTTTTGCGCTAGATGTGAAAAACCTGGCGAAAAAGCTGGCTCCCTCGGTGCCAAAACCGGACAAGAAAGGCCGTCTGATGCTTTCCCCAGAAAAGGTGAAATCCATCCGACGGCAGGTTGTGGCAAATAAGGTTCAAGAAAAGGAGCTGCAAAGTGAATATCCCCAGTTGGAGGTGTTCCCCGACGAGGGAGTGGTCCGGCTCAACGATGTCACATTGGATCTGGCCCCCGCTGGGGAAGACGTCGCCAAGGATGCCGCCCTGTTTCTCCGGTATATGGAGGGATATGAGAAATTCCACGGGGACGTCCAGGGGCTGCAGCATCGGTATTACGAATTTGCCAACTGGTTCTTCTGTTCCCCATTTATGGCCAGTATGCGGGATCTGGCGGTGCGGTACAACCAAAATCTGCTGCCTTATCCGGTGTTTGGATTGGTGTACGGTCAGAGTAAAGCGGGGAAGACCAGTTTTCTGGAAACCCTTTTGAAAATGATGATCGGTCAAAAGACAAAGCTTTCCGCCCCGGACTTTACCCGATCCGGGATTGAGAGCTTAAAGCGGACGGTGAAGGGTGCGCCCATCATTGTGGACGATCTGACCAATACCCGGTTCAACCAGCACGCCATTGAGACCATCAAAAACGATGATTTTGGTGTGGTGGAAGGGCTGCTCCATTACCCAGCGGTGGTGATCAGCGCCAATGAAGACGTAAAAGCAGTGGCGCCCGAGGTGATCCGGCGGACGGTGATCTGCCGGGTTCAGGCCGGTTTGACCAATACAGAGGTGATGCGCAGCAGTGTGGTGCGCACCGTTCAGCGGGAGATTGGGACGGCTTTCTATCGAGAGTATCTGCGCCGGATGCTTGAGATTGTGGATCAGCTGCGGGAGGAAATGAAGAGCGATACTGTGGAAAGCGCTCCCGATATTCTGGCGGCCTCCTCCCAGGTGCTTCAAGAGTTATTTGTCCAGTATGGCGAAGGGGAATTGCCCTCTTACATTCGTCCCTTGACCTTGGAGGACTATTTTAGCGAAAAGGTCACTGGAAGCTATGCCATCAAGACCATCCGCAATGCCTGGCAGACCAGCCGGGATTCCTTCGAGATTTCAGAGCGGGCTAACGAGCTGCGGTACAATGCGGGAGCGCCCTACGAGGCGGATCGCATCCTAAAGGAACTGCCGGAAACTTTAGAAGCCCACAAGTCCCGGGAATGGCTGGTGATGGAGCTAGATGTGGCCCGGGAGTTTTTTGACCTGCCCTTCCGCAAGTCCTGGCTGGACCGGTGGCGGAGAAGATAGGTTTCTTCTGCTCTGTGGCTTTTTCCGTCCATAAAAGCAGGAATGGCTGCATCAATTGGCAGATAAAAAACAGTAAAACCGCACCTGGAGATGCTGGGTGCGGTTTTTCTGGCAAAAATCTTGTGGTGAGGGCAAGGGCCTTGGAAACATTCCGCACAGAACATGAAAATTGCCTGTTGACAAAGCGGGGCTGGCTGCATATACTAGAACATATCAAAATAATTTGATGTGAGGTGAGACCATGGAAGGGGCTTATCAGGAACAGGCGAAGGTGTTTAAAGCACTTTGTGACCCAAAGCGGCTGGCAATTCTGGAGCAGTTGAGGAGCGGTGAAAAGTGTGCCTGTGTTCTGCTGGAGCCTTTAGACCTGACCCAGTCCGGGCTCTCCTATCACATGAAAATCCTGTGTGATTCCGGCATTGTGGTCAGCCGTCAGGAAGGAAAATGGACCCATTACAAATTGAGCTCTTCCGGTAGGGACAATGCTGTAGAGCTTCTCAAAAAGCTGACCACTCCCAATATAGAGAAACCAGATTGCACGTGTGGCCGGTGCGGCTAAAACGCCATCTGTTTGAGATGGCGTTTTTTTGAGGGGTACACATCAAATTATTTTGATATGTCATCCGTGGAGACAGAAAGTGAGGGGACACTATGAGCGTATGGGATTTTATACAGGACCAGGTGCTTGGGATGCAGTGGCTGAACGACCTTCTGGGAAGGCTTCTCTCGGCACTGGGCTTGGACGTAAATGGACGGATTGGAGGCAGTATCCAGTTTTTTATCTATGATGTGCTCAAGATTCTGGTTTTACTCTGTGTGTTGATTTTTGTGATCTCTTACATCCAGAGCTATTTTCCGCCAGAGCGGAGCAAACGCATTCTGGGGCGGTTTCGGGGGATCTGGGCAAATGTGATTGCGGCCCTGTTGGGAACGGTAACACCCTTTTGTTCCTGTTCCTCCATTCCGCTGTTCATAGGGTTTACCAGTGCGGGTCTTCCTTTGGGGGTGACCTTTTCCTTCTTGATTTCTTCCCCCATGGTGGATTTGGGAAGTCTGGTGCTTCTCATGAGCATCTTTGGCGGGAAGGTCGCGGTAATTTATGTGATACTTGGCTTGGTCATTGCAGTCATTGGCGGTACGATCATTGAAAAGCTGGGTATGGAAAAATACGTGGAAAGCTTTGTCCTCTCAGCCGGCAGTGTGGACATTGAGTCCCCTAGTCTGACGGTTCGGGAAAGGCTGACCTACGCCAAGGAGCAGATGGCAGGGACATTTAAAAAAGTGTTTCCCTATGTATTGGTGGGGGTCGGTATCGGTGCCTTGATTCACAACTGGATCCCAGAAGACTGGATCACAATGTTACTTGGCAGCGATAATCACTTGGGTGTGGTTTTGGCAACCATTGTCGGTGTTCCCATGTATGCAGATGTTTTCGGGACGATCCCCATTGCAGAAGCTCTGCTGGCCAAGGGTGCGCAGCTTGGTACGGTGCTGTCCTTTATGATGGCGGTGACAACGCTGTCCTTGCCGTCCCTCATTATGCTGCGAAAGGCTGTAAAACCCAAATTGCTGGCGTTGTTTATTGGAATCTGTAGTCTTGGAATTGTTGCGGTTGGCTATGTGTTCAACGCAATTCAATACTTGATAATTTGATGTAGGAGGCATGTTTTTATGGGACTGTTTGGCAAAAAGAAAGAAGAACAGAAATGCTGCTGCGGAGGAGCCTGCACACCAGAGAAAATGGCTCAGGCAGAGGCGGAGAAGGCATCTCAAGGCGTCAAGGTGCTGGGATCTGGCTGCGCGAAATGTAATGCATTGGAGGAGGCGACCCGGGCAGCACTGGCAGAGTTGAATATGGATACCACCATTGACCACGTCACAGACTTTGCGCAAATTGCCGCATACGGCGTGATGACCACTCCTGCCCTGGTAGTGGACGGCAAAGTTGTTTCGTATGGAAAGGTTTTGAAAAAGGAAGAGGTCAAAGCGCTGATTCAGAAGGTCAGAGGTAAGCGATGAGACAAAAACCCAGGGTGGCATTTATCTGTGTTCACAACTCCTGCCGAAGCCAGATAGCTGAAGCATTGGGAAACTATTTGGCATCCGATGTGTTTGAAAGCTACTCCGCCGGTACGGAAACCGTGCCCCAGATCAACCAGGATGCGGTGCGTCTGATGTGGGTGCGCTATGGCATCCAAATGGAGCAAACTCAGCGCAGCAAAGAACTTCAGGAGCTTCCTCCGGTGGATGTAGTGGTGACTATGGGGTGTAATGTGAAGTGCCCATATTTACCTTGCAGTCACAGAGAGGACTGGGGATTGGAAGATCCTACCGGTCAATCGGATGCAGTGTTTTTGCAGACCATTTCTTCCATTCGTGACCATATTTTAGAGCTGAAGAGACGTATCCAGACTCATGAAATTCCATGGGAGTCTGAGTAATCATCAATTCCAAGTATGAAATGTCCCACAGGTCCTGGAACTGGAGCCTTTTGGGAAAAAGAAAGAACCGCAACCTTGATACGCCGTGTATCAAAATTGCGGTTCTTTTTTCGGAAACGGCGAGTGTCAGAACCACAGGCCGCGCGATCAGAAGGTGGGTTTGAGGTGTTTTGGCAGGATAGTCCCCAGATGCGGTGGGGAAGGGGAGCTGCCGGTTTTTCTTTTAGGACTCCTGCTGAGCTTTGCGATGGCTGTGTTTTTGACGAAATGCTGGCAGCGCTGCTCGACCTAATTCTGTGACGGGGCGCACCCACTTGCCGGAATACATGTGTACCTGCATCAGGATAAACCGGATAGGCTCGTCGATGTAACAGCAGGCGAAGACCAATAAGAACGGTGCTTTCCAAACCAGGCCCGTCAGGCAGACACAGGGCAATACCAGGGCGTACATGAAGGAGATCTCAAGGATGGTCCCATAGGCTGCGTCACCAGCTGATCGGTAGGTGTCGTTCTGCGTCCAGTTGCACATGCGGATCACCGCAGCCACACTGTAAATCATCAACAGTCCAGTGCCGATCTCCAGGGATTCCCCAGAAAGGCTCATCACGCTTAGGAGCGGTCGATGGACCGCCAGCAGCGTTGCGCATAGCACAAAGATGCTGCATCCGCATAGCAGCACAAGGCGCTTGGCCCGCTCGTAGGCGGTGTCCAGTTCCCCAGCACCCACACTTTTTCCAACGAGCACGGAAGCTGCATTGGAAAAGCCCGCAAAGAAGCCGATAACCAAACCTTCCAGTGTGCGGAATACGGCGATTGCGGCAATAGCCTGCTCGGACTGGCGACCCAGCACGATATTGATGACCATGTTGCCCACGCCGATTAAAATCTCATTGCAGAGAATCGGGAAGCACTTTACAAAATAGGACTTCACAAAGGGGCCGTTCCAGCGGAAATGCTTGGTAAAATGAAATAGATATGGATACCCTTGGGCGCGGCTGAGAATCAGGATTACCGCCATATTGACGGCAGCTGCGCAGGCGGTGGCCAGTGCAGCGCCCCGTACGCCCATTGCGGGAAGTCCAAACTTTCCGTAGATGAACACCCAGTTGAGACACATATTTGTGGCCACAGAGGCAATCGCCGCATAGAGGGGAATACGCACCCGCTCGGTGGAGCGCAGCAGGGCGCTCATAGCCATGGAGATCACCTGCATGGGATAGGCAAAACCCACGATGCTCAGGTATTCCACACCGATGGACTGAATCGCAGTTTTGTCCGTGTAGATGCTCATTACCAGCTCTGGGGCCAGCAGCGCAAGGCAGGTGAAGATAGATGTGGAGGCAAGCATACAGACCAGTGTCAGGCCAAAGGAACGGTCGATACCGTCCTCGTCCTTGGCCCCCCAGTATTGGGAGAAAAACAGCATGCCGCCGCCTACAAATCCCCAGTATCCGGAGAACATCAGCGACGAAAATTGGGCGCAAAGTCCCACCGCACCAACGGATGTTTCACCCAGTGGTGCAATCATCATGGTGTCGACCATGCTGCCTGTCGTTGTCAAAAGGTTTTGCAGCGCGACAGGGATGGCGATCACCGCGAGGTTCCGGAGAAAATTTCTCCAAGGAAACCCGGATTTCGTTTTCAATACCCTCTCTCCATTCCCATTGAATTTCCGCGTAAGTATAGCACAAGTCGGCTACAAACGCAATGCTGAGTCCTATTCCTCGACCAGAACAAGGGTGTGTTCCTTCAAACTCAGCTTGTACCAGGAGAGGCAATCGGTCTCTTCTTGCATTTGCTGTTCGATTCGTGCTGACCTCTACGAAGTTTAGCATGAGAAAAACCGAATCTCCTCAATCGGAGATTCGGTTCTCTGGGAAAGGATGGGTATAGTGTTGGTCAATGGCAGCAATGCCGGCCTGAGCATCCCGGTTGAGCAGGGATTGATAAATGGTTTCGTGGCAGTCTACCAACGCCTGCCACTGGGCGTCGGTGGCAGTGGTCAAAACATTTTCAATGGCGGCCTCGCAGAGACTGGAGACCGCTTTTTGCAGAACGGCAAAAAGACGATTTGCACTGCACTGGATGAGCGCTTCGTGAAAAGCGGAATCCAGGGTGACCCGCTCATTTCCGGTGGCTTGGCGCATGGTTTCCACCAGCTGATGCAGCGGCCCCAAGGTTTGAACCCACTGGGTTTGGGAGATGGCGGTGGTGCAATCGGCCGATTGCACAGCTAAGAGTAGGGATTGCATTTCCAATCCTCGGCGCAGCTGCTGTACCTCATCGAAATTGCTCTGCTTTAAAAATAGCAGCATGGAAAAAACGCTGCTAAAACTCTCGCCAATCTGGTTGACCAGATAGTTTCCCTTGCCATGGATACAGGAGAGTAAGCCCATGTTTTCCAATGTGCGCAGCGCCTCCCGGATGGAATTGCGGCTCAATCCCAGGGTAGCCATCATTTCTCGTTCGGAGGGCAGCTTGCCGCCAAATTCCAGTTGCCCGTCTTGCACCAGCTGCTTAATGTACGCAATCACTGTGACGTATGCTTTTTCCTTCGGATATTCCGTGTCCACAATCTCACCTGCCATTGTTATTGGACAATACCCCGGATTTTTAGGTAGGCTAAAATGACTTCTACGGTGCCTTCTACACCTAAGATTCCGCTGTCCAAGCAGAGGTGATAGTCGGCTGAGGCACCCCATTCCTCGCGGGTGTAGTATCTGTGAAAAGCTGCGCGGTCGCTGTCTGTTTTCTGGTTTTGTTCCAGGGCCTTTTTCATCGACATACCGTAGTCTTCCATGGTCCGCTGAGCCCGAATGTTCTCGTCAGCGTGGAGAAAAATACTGACTGCCCGCTCTTGCCCTCGAAAGATATAACCGCCGCAGCGGCCGATCAACACGCAGGAGGTTTTGCTGCACAGCTGCCGGATTCGCTGGAAGGGGATGCGCCCCATATCATCTTCAGAGTTGATGGTTGCAAGGGCATAGAGCAAGCTGTCCACCGGCTGTTCCTCATAAAAGGACTGGACCTCTTCATAATCCGGAGTCCCTTTTGCAATTTGCATCAGTTCTTGCCGCCCATAGTAGGGAATGCCAAGCCGCTGGGCAAGACGCATACCGACTTCCCGTCCGCCGCTGCCTGCCTGTCTGCCAATGGTAATGATAAAGTTCTCCATCATGGGATTCCTCATTTCTATCACATAAATTGCGCGAATACAGAGGCGCCAATCACAGTCAAAAGACCGGCCACTGCAATGGCCAGGCTGCTCATTGCGCCCTCAACCGGACCCATTTCCATGGCTTTGGAGGTTCCCACGGCATGAGCCGCGGTACCCAGTGCCAGACCCTTGGCAATGGGTTCTTGAATGCGGAACAGTTTGCACACAATCTCTCCAATGACGCTGCCTAACACACCGGTAATGATGATGACTGCCACCGTAATGGTCACCACTCCGCCCAGCTCTTCCGATACACCCATGCCAATGGCAGTGGTGATGGATTTGGGCAGAAGCGTTACATACTCCTCATGGGAAAGCTGGAACAGTTTGCACAACAGCAACACGCTGACCAGACTGGCCAGAACACCGGAGACGATCCCGGCCGCCACGGCCACAAGGTTTTTCTTTAACAGCGACAGCTGCTCATAGAGGGGAACTGCCAGGCAAACTGTGGCAGGGGTCAACAGGTAACTGATATATTGGCCGCCGACGTTGTAGTTGTCATACTCAATATGGAAAATGGCCAGCACCCCGATGACGCATAGAATGCCAATCAAAAGGGGATTAAAAATAGCCTTTTTAAATTTTTTTCGCAGCAAAAGCCCAACTTCATAGGCCAATAGGCTGATTGCCGCACCAAAGAACAGAGAATTTGTAAACACCTTTACGCCTGCTTTCCTTCTTTTTTCTTTTTCTCTAACCGGATAATGGCCTGGGTTACACGGCCGGTAACTGCCATGACAATCACAGTGGTTGCCACAGTGATGATACATACTGGCAGCCAAATCGGCTGTAACACACCCCAGGATTCCAAAAGTCCTGCTCCGGCGGGAATAAACATGACCGGCATAATTTCAATCAGGAAAACAGCGGTCTCTTTTACGTGCTCCACTTTCACAAGGCGGGATTGCAGTGCAATCAGCATCAACACCAGCCCATACACACTGGCCGGAATGGGCAGGGGAATGAGAATGTTGAGCAGCTCTCCCAAAAATGTGATGAGCAAAATGATACAGAACTGTCTCACAAATTTCACAAGCGTTCCTTCTTTCAACTGGTAGTACCAGTTGAATTATAAATGCTTATTTGAAAATGTCAAGAAAGAAAATACCATTTTCTGAAAAAATATGCTGCATAGTAGTGGGGTGGCAGCAGAGTGTGTTTCTGGTTCTACACCGTAACTTCCAAGCTGGAAAGGGCATTGAGAAAGGGATGAGACCAAGTGCCTCATCCCTTTCAGACTGTTCTATTTCCGCAAAATTTTATCCATGGCTTTTCCCTTGGCCAGCTCATCCACCAGCTTGTCCAGGTAGCGGATTTCCTGCATCAGTGGGTCTTCAATGGTTTCCACCTTTACCCCGCAGACGGATCCAGTGATCAGCTTCCGATTGGGGTTGGGCGCGGGTGCGTTTTGGAAGAAATCCCCGTAGGCGATGTCACTCTCCACCAAGGAGCTCAATTCTTCCTGGCTGTATCCGGTGAGCCAGCAGGTGACCTGGTCCACCTCCGCACGAGTGCGGCCTTTTTTCTCTGCCTTAGCTACCAGCAGAGGGTAGATCTTTTTCAGTTTCATTTGAAAAACTTTTTCCATGGTTACTCTCCTGTCAGTAGGTTGGTATTTTTTCGCAGTTTTTCCTGAAGCAATTCCGCCGTGGCCGGGGGAGTGAGATCGGTGGTGTCTACAGACCAGGGCTCCCATGGGCCAAGGTCTGCAAACTGTGCCCACATAGTCTCCACCAGTTCTCGGTTGGTGGCTTCATCCAGTTTGGTACGCCCCAGGGCCCGGGAGAGGGTGGTTTCCTTGGAGGCTCGCAACACCAGGTAATGTACCTGATACCCTTCCTGGGCGGCTTGGAGCCAGGGATCTAGAAACCAGGGGCCGATAACCCCGTCCACCACAACATCATAGCCTCCTTGGGCAAAGCGCTTGGCCGCTTCCCGGAAGGCTTCGATGACAATCTGATTCTGATCCTGAGATCCAGGGAGATGGGGAGGGATGGCACCTTTGCAGAGGGCGTCGTAAAAGTCGTCGGTGTGCAGGTACAGTGACCGCTCCAAAGTGGAGTCCCGGGCTAAAAGTGCGGCTACGGTACTTTTTCCCGTTCCTGGTGCGCTGCTTACCAGGACAATTCTTCCTTTTGCCATGGGGTGTCCTCCTTTACTGTGAGCCGGCGAAGGGGGGCGGACATTTTCTCTGATTGTATCTTATCACGGGAAGTGGGGAAGGGCAAGCGATTGTGTCACTGGATGTGTCAAAAAAGAAAAGGAGAAACATGACGGACAGCTGTCGTGTTCCTGTGGTATAATACAGAAAAATCGCGGAGGAGACGCCTTATGAAACTGGATCGGCTCATCGGTATTTTATCCCTTCTGCTCCAACGGGAGAAGGTCACCGCGCCGGAGCTGGCGGAGCGGTTTGAGGTGTCCCGCCGGACCATCCAGCGAGACTTGGAGTCTCTGAGCAAGGCGGGAATTCCCCTCACCACCACCCAGGGAGCAGGGGGCGGAATCTCCATTATGGAGGGGTATCGAGTGGACCGGACCGTTCTCACTGCCCCGGAGATGCAGGCCATTCTGGCGGGGCTGCGGAGTTTGGACAGCGTCAGCGGCACCCGCCGCTACGCCCAGCTGATGGAAAAGCTCAGCGCCGGATCCCACACCCTGGCACCGGGAGATGCCCATGTGCTCATCGACTTGGCCTCCTGGTACAAGGATACCCTCGCCCCCAAGATTGAGGCGCTCCGGGAAGTTATAGATGATCACCGGGTGGTGCGCTTCTCCTACTTTGCCCCAGGCGGGGAGAGCCAGCGCACGGTGGAACCCTATTATCTGGTGTTTCACTGGTCGGCCTGGTATCTCTGGGGCTGGTGCCAGAGCCGGGAGGACTTCCGCCTGTTCAAGCTGGTGCGCATGACGGAGTTTTCCGTGGGGGAGAAATTTGTCCCTCGCGAAGCGCCCCTGCCCGACTTTGACGATGCCCGGATCTTCCCGCCTGTGTACCAGGCAGTGGTGCGGTTCTCTCCCCGATGGAAGTGGCGGCTGGTGGAGGAATACGGCCCGGAAAGCTTCACCGTAGAGCCGGAGGGGACACTGCTCTTTCAATGGGGATTCCCGGATGTGGAGGGCTTGCTCAGCTGGGTGCTCACCTTTGGGGACGGGGCGGAACTGCTGGAACCGGCAGAGCTGCGGGAAAATTTGGCTCACATGTTGCGCCGGGCGCTGAGCCACTATGAATAGAGGGGGAATGACCATGCGTTATCAGTGGTTGGATGAATACTTGCTGCAAAAGCGGGGTGTGACCAAGGACTTCCAGCCGGTATGGAACTGGGTGCGGTATCACATCGGCGGGAAGATGTTCGCGGCGGTGTGCCTGGACAAGGAGGGCAAGCCCTACTACATCAACCTGAAGCTGGAGCCTATGGAGGGGGAGCTTCTCCGGGGGGAGTATGAGGACATCCTGCCCGGGTACTATTCGGATAAGCAGTGGTGGAACTCGGTGCGGCCGGACGGAGCGGTGTCCGACGATCTGCTGCGGGAGATGCTGGACAGGTCCTACGGCTTGGTGCTGGGAGGACTGAGTAAAAAGGCCCAGCGGCTGGCACTGGGCCTGACCGTCTGTGGCCAGGCTTGTGGAGAATGTAACTTCTACCAAAAGGACTGCCCTGGCTGCAATGAGAGTAGGGGCAAGGCGTTTTTTGTTTCAGAGGGGAAAGCCTGTCCTATTTATGCATGCGCTGCCAACCGGAAGCGCCTGACTCACTGCGGATTCTGCGGGGAGACTCCTTGCCAGCTCTGGAGGGACATCCGGGATCTGGCCCTGTCCGATCAGGAATTTGAGGAAGATCTACACCATCGCCTGGAACAGCTAAAGAAGGTGACGCCCCATGGCGTTTGACTACAAAAAGGAGTACAAGGAATTCTATCTGCCTCCCAAGAAACCGGGAATCGTTACAGTGCCCGCCATGAATTTCCTGGCGGTGCGGGGGAAAGGCAACCCCAATGAGGAGGGTGGCCTGTACAAGCAGGCTCTGGGGATGCTGTACGCGGTGGCTTTCACCATCAAGATGAGCAAACGGGGCAAACACCAGCTGGAGGGATATTTCGACTACGTGGTGCCGCCCTTGGAAGGCCTGTGGTGGCAGGAAGGTATCCATGGTGTGGACTACATCCACAAAGAGACGTTTCAGTGGATCTCCCTAATCCGGCTGCCGGAGTTTGTCACCAAAGAGGTGTTTGACTGGGCCATTGGAGAGGCTACCGAGAAGAAAAAACAGGATTTCTCCCCGGTGGAGTTTTTTAGCTGGGAGGAGGGGCTGTGCGTTCAGTGCATGCATATCGGCCCCTACGACAACGAGCCTGCCACTGTCGCGGCTATGGAGGAGTACGCCAAAGCCCAGGGCTTGGAGCTGGACTTTGGGGAGAATCGCTTTCACCACGAGATCTACCTCAGTGACGTGCGGCGATGCAAACCGGAGCGGCTGAAAACAGTGATCCGCCAGCCGGTGAAGAAAGCTTAAAAGGAGGATAAACCCATGGCAGTATTTCAAATGACACGGGAGCTTCATTATCCCATCCAACAGGTGTGGAGTGTGGTGACCAACTTGGAGGACACCTCCTGGCGCAGTGATCTGGCGCGGGTGGAGGTGCTCTCTGAAACCACCTTTGTGGAGTATACCAAGAGTGGCTACGCTACCACCTTTACGGTGACAGTTTGTGAGAAACCCACTTTTTGGGCTTTCCGCATGGAGAACGAAAATATGTCCGGTCATTGGGAGGGACGTTTTGTATCCTCTCAAGCTGGAACACGGGTGACGTTTACAGAATCGGTCACCGCCAAGCATTGGTGGATGCGTCCCTTGGTGTCTGGTTACTTGAAGCGTCAGCAGAGAGGCTATCTGATGGACCTGGTCAAAAAGCTGGATGGCAAATGAGTGTGTCCGCCACAAAATTCTGTGGATATCTCAAACACATAGGCCCATTATTCGCACACTTTCCGACTTCTGTATTGACATCCTCCGGAAAATAGTGTACTCTATTATCGTTTGGTTAGTCCGTGCTAATTTGTGCGGGTTTCTTTTTTGCACAAGGGTTAGAACGAACTAACCTTTTACGCTGCGATGCTGTTAGTTGGAACTATCTGAAGGCCGGGAGGACTGGGTCATGATCAACAAACGCTTAGTGAATACGGTGCCAGAAAGCAAGAAATACATTGCTGCAAACGTAGTTTGCCAGTGGATTTCGCTTTTGGCAAACATTCTTTTGATGGCCAGCCTGGCCAAGCTGCTGTCAGCTCTATTCCAAGGTGTTCCGGACTCCAGTTTGGTTTTTGGGGTTCTTGGGATAGCAGCCGGGACCTTGCTTCTGCGGGCTGTATGTACGCTATTTTCCACTCGTATGAGCTACCTCTCGTCCAAGGCGGTGAAACGTACCTTGCGGGAGAAGCTTTATCGCAAACTTTTGAATCTGGGTCCGTCTTACCAAGAGCAGGTGAACACCTCGGAAGTGGTGCAGGTGGCAGTGGAAGGCGTGGATCAGTTGGAAACATACTTTGGCTCTTATCTGCCCCAATTCTTTTACGCGATGCTGGCGCCCCTAACCCTTTTTGTTGTGCTGGGTTTTGTCAGTTTGCCGGCGGCGGTGGTACTGTTCCTCTGTGTGCCCTTGATTCCTGTTTCCATCGTGGTGGTGCAGCGGTGGGCAAAGAAACTTTTGTCGAAGTACTGGGGGCAGTATACGGCCTTAGGGGACACATTTTTAGAAGATCTCCAGGGGCTGACGACCTTGAAAATTTACCAGGCGGATGCCTTCAAGCAGCAACAGATGAATCAGCAGGCGGAGCGTTTTCGGAAGATCACTATGAAGGTGCTGACCATGCAGCTCAACTCAATCACCATTATGGATCTGGTTGCCTATGGTGGGGCGGCGTTGGGGATCATTCTTGGAGTGGGGCAATTTCAAGCGGGGCGTATCGACCTCTATGGCTGTTTGTTGATTATGATTCTGGCTGCGGACTTCTTCTTGCCCATGCGGCTATTGGGATCTTTCTTCCACATTGCCATGAACGGTATGGCGGCCAGCGAGAAGATTTTCCGCCTGTTGGACCTTCCCGTTCCCACACCTGGGGAGATGCCTGTGCCGGAGGATTGTTCCATCCGCTGTGAAAAAGTGAGCTTCCAGTACGAGGAGGGCAGGGAGGTGTTGCGCCAGGTTTCCCTGGTATGTCCTGCGGGGAGCTTCACTGCTTTGGTGGGGGAGTCCGGCTGTGGAAAGTCCACACTGGCCTCTCTGCTCCTTGGGAGAAACCGGGAGTATAGCGGTTCCATCACTATAGGGGGAGTGGAACTCTCCCAGCTTAACAAAAGGGACCTGTTGGAGCACGTCACCTACATCGGTCACCAAAGCCATCTTTTCAAGGGGACGGTGGAGGAGAACCTGCGTATGGCTTGTCCCCAGGCTACGGAAGAACAGCTGTGGCAGGCTCTGGAGCAGGTGAATCTAGCCGATTTTCTCCGGCAAGAGCAGGGTCTGACCACCCAGCTGCTGGAAAATGCATCGAACCTGTCCGGAGGCCAGCGGCAGCGGTTGGCACTGGCTAGAGGGCTTCTCCACAACAGCCCGGTTTACATTTTCGATGAGGCCACCTCCAACATAGATGTGGAGAGTGAAAACGATATCATGGAGGTCATCCGCAAGTTGGCACGGGAAAAGACTGTGCTGCTGATTTCTCACCGGCTGGCCAATGTGGTGGACGCTGACAGAATCTATGTGCTGGAAAGGGGCGGAATCGCAGAGAGCGGCAGCCATCAGGAGCTGCTGGAAAACGGTGGCCTTTACCGCCGCCTGTGGGATGCTCAATACGCTTTGGAACACTATGGCGAGGAGGGAAACAACCCATGAAACGATCTGGATTTTCTGTGATGACCCGACTGATCGGGCTGGTGCGACCACTGACAGGCTTTATGCTGTTGGCCATTCTCATGGGCTTGGTGGGACATCTATGTGCCGCGTTCCTCACGGTCATAGGAGGGTACGCTGCGTTGGAGGTCATTGGCCTGGGGCATTCTTTTCCTTTGCCCTGGCTGTTTGTAGGCCTGGTGCTGTTGGCTGTTTTGCGAGGGTTTCTGCGGTATGGGGAACAAGCTTGCAACCACTTTATTGCCTTTAAGCTGTTGGCCCTGCTGCGTGAGAACGTCTTTGCCGCCCTGCGGAGACTGTGCCCCGCCAAGCTGGAGGGAAAAGACAGGGGAAATCTCATTTCCCTCATCACTTCCGACATTGAACTGCTGGAGGTGTTCTACGCCCACACCATCTCGCCCATAGCCATTGCCGCCCTGTTTACCGTGGTGATGTGCCTGTTTATCGGCAGCTTTCACTGGGCATTGGGATTGCTGGCCCTGGTTGCCTATGTTGTGGTGGGAGTGGCGGTGCCTCTAATTGCGTCAAAACAGAGTGGAGATGGCGGCTTGAAATTCCGAGAGAACTCCGGGGAACTGTCCAGCTTTGTGTTGGATAGCCTGCGAGGGCTTTCAGAGATCCTTCAGTACGGCTGTGGTGAGGCGCGCTTGCAAGAGATGAATACCCGCACGGATAGCCTCTCTCAAGATGAGGAACGGCTCAAACAGGTGGCGGGTAGGAATCAGGCGGTGACCAATACCGTGATTCTCCTCTTTGACCTGGCGATGCTCTTTGCCGCCCTGGGACTGTATATCACGGGCGAGGTGGGGCTTGCCGGGGTTCTTCTTCCAACTCTGGCGCTGATGAGCTCCTTTGGTCCCTGCGTGGCCTTAGCCAATCTGGGAAGCACCCTGCAGCACACCTTTGCCGCCGGCAACCGGATCTTGGACATTTTAGACGAATCCCCGGTGGTGGAGGAAGTTGCCGGCAAATTAAAAACCGGCTTTTCCGGGGCGTCCGCAGAGCAGGTCACGTTTGCTTATGGGGAGGAAACCATCTTAGATCGTGTTTCTGTGGAGATTCCTCAGGGCTCTGTGGTTGGCATTGTGGGAAAGAGCGGCAGCGGAAAATCCACTCTCTTAAAGTTGTTCATGCGGTTTTGGGCGGTGCAGCAGGGGCGAGTGGCAGTGTCTGATCGGGACGTAGCCCAGATTAATACCACAGATTTGCGGGATATGGAGAGTTTCGTCACCCAGGAAACCCACCTGTTCCACGACAGTATCCGGGAAAACTTGCGCCTGGCTAAGCTGGATGCCACGGAGGAGGAACTGGTGGCAGCTTGCCGGAAGGCCTCTGTCGACGATTTCATCCAAAGCCTGCCCCAGGGGTACGATACCCCGGTGGGAGAGCTGGGAGCCACTCTCTCCGGTGGTGAGCGTCAGCGTCTGGGCCTGGCTAGAGCCTTTCTCCACCAGGGGGATTTCCTTCTGTTGGACGAGCCAACCAGCAATCTGGACAGTTTAAACGAAGGGATAATTCTACGCTCACTTGGGGAAGAACGTGGGGATAAGACAGTGGTGCTGGTGTCTCATCGGCAATCGACCATGAAGATCGCAGACCGAGTCTACTCTGTGGAGAATGGGAGGATGAGCTGATATGGCAAAACAAGATATAGCCTCCAAGCGTCTGCGGGAGAAAGAGATGGTAGCTCAGATGATCGCCCTGTACTGCAAAAAGCGGCACGGCAGAAAAAATGGGCTTTGCCCAGAGTGTCAGGCCCTTCTCGACTATGCTCAGTCCCGTAGCGATCAGTGTCCCTTTATGGAAACAAAGACCTTTTGTTCCAATTGTCGGGTACACTGTTACAAGCAGGAAATGCGGGAGAAGATCCGGGAAGTGATGCGCTTTTCCGGGCCGCGGATGCTGCTGGTTCGCCCCGGAGCCGCGATTCGCCATGTCATCGAAACAAAACGGGAAAACAAAAGATTGGAGAGGGTTTGCAAATGAAACGTATCTTGTGGATCATCCTTGGCTGTATCGGTGTAGGACTTGGCGCTGTGGGGGCGGTACTGCCCTTACTGCCTGCGTTCCCATTCCTGTTGTTGGCGGCGTTTAGTTTTGCTAAGAGCTCGGAGCGACTGCACACCTGGTTTATCAACACAAGACTTTATAAAAATAACCTGGAGAGCTATGTCACCCATCGGGCCATGACTCTGCGCACGAAACGGCGTGTTATGCTGACCGTAACCCTACTTATGGCCTTTGGTTTTACCATGATGCTTCTGAAGGGATTGTATATCCCTTGTGGCATCCTGGCAGGGGTGTGGGTGTTCCACATTGTATACTTTATCTTCGGGGTAAAGACTCTAGAGGAACCAACGGTTTGATCTGTTTGATAAGAAAATGAGGTTCCCCTGCCGGGCAGCCGCCCAACAGGGGAACCATCCTGCCCTGGGATATTGAAGAGGAGGAAACATATGAAACCGAGGAAAATCCAAAAAATCATCCCTGTGCCGGGGACAGAAATGACCCTCCCCGTAACGGAGATCATCGGAGCGAAAGCTGGTGGAACGATCACCCTCTCCGCTGGTGTCCACAGCAGGGAATATATCGGTGTCCAGGCTCTCATCGAGCTGTCACAGGAGATTGACCCACAGCAGGTACGGGGAAAAGTGATCCTGCTTCCCAGCTGCAACTATCAGGGATTCCTCCAACGCAGTGCCGACGTAGTGCCCCAGGACGGGAAGAATCTGAACCGTGAATTTCCCGGGGATCCTTGTGGAACGGCTGCCCAGCGGCTGGCGGCTTTCCTGGAACAGGAATTTATCCAGGTCAGCGATTACCTGGTGGATCTGCATTCCGGTGGTTTTTGCGAGACATTGACGCCTCATCTCTACTTCCATGGCACTGCTGATCCGGAAGTCTGTGTTGTGTCCCGCCGTATGGGGGAGTTGACCACCATTCCTTATCTGGTGGAGTCCTCAGCGGAAAACGGCTTTTACAGCTGGGCTGGACAGCGCGGTGTCCCCGCCATCCTGTTGGAACGAGGTGGATGTGGTCTGGTGATGGCAGATCAAATTCAGGAGCATAAACAGGATGTGCTGCGCATCCTTCGTGGGTTAAGATCCTTAGAGGACGGGGTGGAGGAGAAGCCTGCGGCTCACCAAATCATCACAAATGCTTTTTACGAGGATGCCCCCGTGTCTGGCTGCTGGTATCCCTACAAAGCAGCGGGAAACCGAATACAACAAGGGGAGGCGCTGGGGGAGATCCGGGATATCTTGGGCAATACTTTATACCAGGCTCGGGCAAAAGTCAGTGGGGTAATCCTATACCAGACAGCCTCCTTGGGGATAGAGCAGGGTACGCCTATGGTGGCTTATGGGGAGCTGCCTGAGGTAGTAACTCAGGAGGGGGCCAGAGAGCTCACAGTGCATACGTGAGATGTCTTCGGCGCAGGAATGACCACACATCCCCTAAGCCTCCGCAAAATCAATAGAAAGCTGGATCTGGCTCAGCAGCCCGGCTTGATCGGCGCTTTTTTCTTCGTGCGCACCAGACCTTCCGGCACTAAACCGGTGTCGTAATCCAACTGGGGCTTTTCATAGTCCGGTTCGCTGCGCTGGCGAGTGTAGCCAGTGTAGTCCCAGGTAGCCTTTGCAGCTTTGTCGTTCCAGGGGCGGCGCTCCCACCAGTAACCTCGCAGCGGATCTCGCACGTCGTTCATGTGGGCCAGTAGGCGTTCCAGCAATCCAGCACGTATGTCAAAGAGCTCTGGATCGTTTAGCCGGTTCTCCATTTCGTAAGGGTCTGTTTCCAGATCGTACAGCTCGTCCTCCGAGAGGAGGTTGATCACCAGCTTGTAACGCCCGTCAAAAATACAGCGCATGGGCTGGAACCCACCAAAGCCGTCGTGATCAGTCTCGTAGCGGCCAAACTCGATGAATACGTCCCGCGAGGTAGGTTGCTCGCCACTAATCAAAGGCAACAGGCTCTCTCCCTGTAGCATCATTGGCTTGCGATCAAAGCCGAAAAAGTCCCAGACTGTGGCAGCAATGTCGATGTGGGAGACTGGTGTGTCAATTTCCCCCTTGCCAAAGCCTCGGAGGATCATGGGCACGTGACAGATCTCCTCATAGGCGGCGGGACCCTTAGCGTACATGCTGTGGGATTCCAGCATATCCCCGTGGTCAGTGGTGTAGAGAACCGCGGGCTGGTCTTTTTGCTCGTTGATGGCAGACACCACTCGGCCAATCTCATAGTCCACAAAGCTGTTGCAGCCAAAGAGCGCCCAAGCGTTCAACTGGAGTGCTTCTCTGTCCAGATAGCGCCGCGGCCCAGACCAGATTTGCTGGTGGATGGGTTTGTTTTCCAACGTATCAAACACGTTGGGGCGCTTGGGCATGTTGTAGTCTCGGTACATGGAGGCGTAAGGCTGGGGGCACAGAGAAGGACCGTGGGGTTCGTCAAAGCTCACTACCAGGAAGTAGTCCTCGTCAGCATGGCTGCGGATGAAGTCCACAGCGCGGGAGGCGCACCGATGGGCAAAGGTGAATTCCTCTGGGATATCCTCTTTTTCCATGGTTTCCGTCTGGCGAGATTTGTAGCGTTCCTCATCGGTAAGCTCGTCCAGATAGTTGCGCATATCATACCATACGTCAGGGTCCCAGCCTTCGGGCGCGGTGCCAAGGCCAAAATAGTCACCACCGTCTAAATGCCACTTGCCAATATAGCCCGTGTAAATGCCCTTGTCTGACAGACGCTGACCGATGGTGCGCACATTTAGTCCTGGTGCGACGCAGTTGGTGTAGGCGCCGTTGATACAGGGGTACTGTCCCGTGAAGATAGCAGAGCGGGCGGGGCCACAGACCGGCTGGACCGTGTAGGCTTTGTTGAATTTGATACCATCGACCGCCAGTGAATCAATGTTGGGCGTTTGAATCCCCACATCCTCATAGCAGCTAACCATGTCTAGCCGCTGGGTGTCAGTCATGATCAAAACAAACTGTTTCTTGCTCATTTCTTGATGCCTCCTTTGGTGACGAATGTGATAATCTTTTTTGACAGGAACAGATACAAGATGAAGGTGAATAATACCACGATCATTATAGAGATGAACAGCCCAGCCTATTTGTTGTTGGGAAACATGGCCCGGCAGCAGCTGTGTTTCCTGTTCAGGTTGTGGGATTTCATATTCTAAACAGATCGCAGCTTTCGTTTTTATGCACATGATATATAACTTGTTGCGTTGCGTCAATGTAAACTAGTTATAAAATGCAAGCACATTATTTGTGAAAAATGCTCTTCGCCTTTATTTCCACGGTCTTTACCGGCCTACCCATCCTCCACAGTGTGCCGCTGATCAACGTGTTCAATTTCCTAGGGCACCCGGGTTTGCCCACCACGTCTTACTTTGATGTCCCCCTGAATAAGGCAAGTAAGCAGGCCAGTGTTGACGTAGTCTCCGGGATGTTCCAGAAAACGGCTGCGAAGCGTACACAGCATTAGTGAAAAAGAAAGCGAAAAGGGTGTCCCACTTTGGGACACTTCTATTTTTTAGAAGATGTAATTTTCGAAATTGCAGAAAATAATGAAATCTGTGAAGCATTTGAAATCTCTCTGAATTTCTTTTGGCGGGCATAAACTAGTCAGATTTAACGCGAATGTTAGAAATAGCATCGTGTTACTTTCTGGATATTTCCCAATCAGGAAGAGAACTGTAGCCGTTTATTTATCACATCTTTTGCATGCCAATCTGGCAATGGAACAAGAGTTGTTTGGAAAACAACAAAAACTGCAAAAAGAAAGCCATACTCAGAACAACTAGATTCGTTTTTTGGGGGCGTTGGCAAGCTCGATATCTGGTACAAGCGGGGACTAAAACGCGTGTATTCCACAAAGGTAAAGTTTGCGACTGAAAATAAGGTATGCGAACGAAAGGACCTGGTGTCAGATAGTTGAAGGCACCAAGCCCTTTTATAGTATTTTTACCATCCGTGTTCGCGTAAGATCTCTGGTGAAAATGTGGAGCGAGGTCTGTTAGTACATGTCTCGTAGATCCATTTACCATATACGGCAAATGAGTCATGAACGAAAATCGCAAACTCGTCAGGTGGGGAAGGTAGGGTCGTTTTATCTCCAGTGTTCCGCCAGTTCGAACAGCATGTCAATGGTGTGGGCTACAAAGAAGTTGAACATGAGATCATCATGAATATTGGATGAATACTCCTTTTTCATATGTGGCTAATGACGAATACAGTGCTATGGTTTCAAAGGATGAACTTGACCAGACGGATAAAGTATATCTTTTGGTGGGCATAGAGGATCGGCCCCAGCTAGTGGTATTTGGGACGAAAACAGCAAACGCAATGTGAGCGGTATCATTCGCTTGGGGGTCACATGATTCCTTTTGAAAGCAAGCGGAATCATGTGACCCCCACACTGCTTTAAGTCCTTGAGGAGCAAGAGCGTAAGGCATTTTACTCGGACCCTTGGAGTGCCCTGGCCAGTTGGCTGAAGCTTTGCCATTCCCTGTGTAAAAAACTGCCTTAGGAGAGGAATTTGAGGAATTTTCTGTGGGACAATTCTCAAGGAAAGATCGTGGGGATGGATATGGAAAGCTAAGAGCCCACCACTGTACAGGAATTCGGTTTCTTGGAACCAATGGGAATATCTCGGTCCAGAAGATGATTTGCAAAATTGTAATACACTAGCAGGGTATGAAGTCGTGAAACAAGGAGCTGATTTTGTTTTTTTGCTGGTGGTTTTCAGCTGTCCAATCCATTTTGGCAACAGCTGAGTGCAAAATAGGAGCAGCCTTTCTTTTTTGTAAAACATATAAGTGATATTGTAGCATCGAAGACACAGGATGTTTTGATTACAGACATAACAAACGCCATGGGATTTTTCCATGGCGTTTGTTATGTGAAACTTTAAGAGTTGGCATTCCCTTGAACGAAACTGTGAAAGTCATCAATCATGGATTGCAGCGTGATTTCTTCCATCGTGTGCTTAACTGCATCCTCAATTTTATGGTACGGCCTCTCCAGTACTTTGCGAATATTCTGCGCAACCGGACAAGGGCGGCCATCACAGGGATGAATTCCAATGATGGAAGTCACACCATTTGGCTCCAGTGCAGAATAAATTTGGTACAAGGTAATCTGAGAAGGGTCAGCGCATAACTCCGCACCACCGGTTCCACGGGGTACCGTAATAAGCCCCGCCTTTTTTAGTGCACTGAGAATATTGCGGATTATCACAGGATTGCTTCCCGTACTTTCGGCCAGAAGATTGCTGGTCACTTTTGCAATCCCTTTCGCTTCATGGATAAAAATCAGGCAGTGAACTGCAACGGAACATTTGATACTGATCTGCATAGATACTCGATATCCTTTCAAAAACAAACGGGTTATCGTTGATGTAACTGTTGACTTTACATCCAATAAATGTTACACTAAAAAAGATGTAATTTGATTTGTTACATCTAATATTTTACCGGTTCTTGTGAAAAAAAGCAAGAGAGATTCTATAAAATCAAAATTCATGCAGAGAGGTCTTAGATGAAAGCGGTTCAAATCAAAAACTACGCAAAAGAAATCCATACAATCCTAAACGATGTCCCCAAACCCCAGATTTCAGATTCTGAAGTGCTGATTCAGGTAAAGGCTGCGGCAGTGAATCCGGTGGAACTGCTGATTCTGACAGGAAGCGTAAAACTGATTCAGGATTATCCGATGCCACTGACATTAGGTAACGAGTGCTCGGGCGTTGTGGAGCAGATAGGCAGCAAGGTTGAGGGATTCCAAAAAGGAGATCGGGTATACACCCGCCTGCCGATTAGCAGAATTGGTGCTTTTGCAGAATATGTGGCGGTTGAGCAGGACGCAGTTGCCAAAATGCCAGAGGGGTATGATTTCAATACAGCGGCTGCCATCCCGTTGACCGGTTTGACGGCGTATCAGGCCATGGTAGAGGAGCTGGAAGCAAAACCTGGTCAAACGATTTTGATCCCCGGAGGCTCGGGCAGCTTTGGGCAGATGGCGGTTCCTATCGCTAAGGCCCTGGGACTGCGAGTGATTGTGACCGGCAACGCACGGGCGAAAGAGAAGTTTCTCACTATGGGAGTTAACCGGTATCTCGACTACAAAACAGAAAACTATTGGGAAGTATTGTCTGATATGGACCATGTGATTGATACGCTTGGCCCCGATGAATTCCAGCACGAATTGTCCGTTTTGAAAAAGGGCGGGCGGTTGGTAAGCCTGCGGACTGGTCCCAACAAAGCCTTTGCACTGCGGCATCACTTTGGCGGCATGAAAAAGATGCTGTTTACCCTGGCGGGCAGTAGATATGACAAGGCTGCTCAAAAGCAGGGTAAGGAATATCGGTTTGTGTTTGTCCGTTCCAATGGGGCACAGCTGCAAAAAATCACCGAGATCGTGGAGAAGCAGAAAGTCAAGCCTGCCATTGATTCCCATGTCTTTTCTCTGGATCAGGCCAATGAGGCATTACAGCTTGTGGCTAAGGGTCAGCTCAACGGTAAAGTTATAATCCAGATATAAGAGAGAGAGAAATACATTGGAATGGTCCATTGCCGTTGCCGAAACCATTCAAAGCACTTATGGGCGCAAGTCTTTGCTGCCCTAGGAAGATGCAAACTTTCCTGAGAACATACACTACATGATTTCCTGACGTATTGCCGAGTAAAAGGAGGATATTCTAATGAAACTTTATGACATCGTGTTCAGTCCCACAGGTGGAACAAAAAGGGTGGCCGACTATTTAACCAATGCACTGGAGGGGGATGTAACCACCGTTGATCTGACCGACAGCAAGCAAGATTTTCATGCCGTGTCACTGATAAAAGAGGATGTTGCAGTCATTTCCGTGCCATCCTATGGCGGGCGAGTCCCCGCTGTAGCAGTGGAGCGCCTGGGCATGGTACACGGTAACGGAGCAAAGGCTGTTCTAGTTTGTGTCTATGGCAATCGTGCCTATGAGGATACGCTGGTGGAACTGGAGGACGCCGCAAAGCGGGCTGGTTTTCAGGTGATTGCCGCAGTTGCCGCCATTGCCGAACATTCCATCGCCCGTCAGTTTGCTTCCGGTCGGCCCGATGCACTGGATGTGGCAGAGCTTTCCGATTTTGCCAAACAGATTCAGCACAAGCTTTCTGTGTCAGATACTTCAGAACCTGTGATTCCCGGTAATCGTCCTTACAAGAAAGCTGGAGGAGCCGGTATGGTTCCCAAAGCAACAAAAGAGTGCACTAACTGTGGTGTCTGTGCAGTAGAGTGCCCTGTACAGGCTATCCACGAGGATGATCCGAAGAAAGTGGACGAGAAGGTATGCATCTCCTGTATGCGTTGTATTGCTGTATGTTCGCAGGGTGTTCGCAAGCTCAATCCTGTCATGCGCTCTGCGGCCAGCCTGATGCTTAAAAAAGTGTGCTCTGAGCGCAAGGAATGTGAGTTGTTCCTTTGATGTGGAAACGTCCGGCTTGAAAGGCGGGTAGCTGAATGATATTTGCAGAGAACCATTTGAAAGAAATCGGTATCCATGAGTATGGGTTAATTCCAACGGCTGAGATTCCTTTTGAAGCGGAAATCCGCAAAATTTGTGAGAACAATGGTTGCCGAATGTTTGGTACGACCTGGGCCTGCCCTCCGGCGGTGGGAACCGTGGAGGAATGTCAAGCCCAATGTCTCCAGTATCAGACGGCTATGGTATTCAATGCTGTCTATCCTCTGGAGGATTCCTTTGATTATGAGGGAATGATGCAAGGTCATAGCGATTTCAAAGATTTGTGTGACCGGTTATATGAACTGGTAAAGCCCCGGCTGCACAAGTTCCTGCTTTTGTCCAACGAGGGATGCAAGCGGTGTAAAATCTGCACCTATCCATTGGCTCCATGTAGGCAACCAGAACGGTTGTTTCCGTCTTTAGAGGGCTTTGGAATTCATGTGGCTAAGCTGGCCAGCTGTGCAGACATACAATATGTAAATGGAACAAATACGGTCACCTATTTTGGTATGCTTCTGTATTAACTCTTTGCAGCGTGCTGAGAGGTATCTATGCTGTTGACATATTCGACTATTGTATGGATCACGACATTCATTGTGATTTTGCTAATGTGTGATAAAGAAGCATTAGAAGTGTAAAAAATTTTGCCGTTCCTATCCGGCACTTGGCCATTGTGTCGGATAGGTCGGGCGGTTATTCGGGCAAGTCAATCTTGCCGACAAAGCTGTAATAAATCTCAATGTCCTGCCTGCGGG
>OBYM01000008.1_pt1 | contig 161393 bp, 189 predicted proteins | sample 1538191 | NCBI WGS metagenome assembly OBYM01 (sample SAMEA2580165, study PRJEB22360) | human gut metagenome | biome: human gut; feature: human-associated habitat; material: faeces | place: Denmark | collected 2008/2010 | reverse complement strand
TTTTTTTTGTTGTTTTGAGTTGAATCGTTAAGATTATTGGAGATGATAACAATTGGCTATCGCTAAAGTTCCAGATGATTTATTTAAAACATGCCAAACTTGTGGTGAAAAATTCCACCCTAACACATACAGACAACGTAATTGTGGTAAAACAAGAACTAAAACATGTCCAATATGTGGTAAGGATTTTACATATACATGTACTCCGGAAGGATCAAAGAAGAAAACATGTTCCAGAAAGTGTGCAGATCAATTCGCTGAACAAGTTAGAGAATCTAAGTCATCCGCAGTTAAAAAAGCTTGTGAGTACTGTGGCAAACTATTTACACCTAAAACAAAGTTTGATAGATACTGCTCAGGTCCTCACTACAAGAAGTGTGAAGTTTGTGGAAAAGAGTTTGAGTTTGACATACTATGCTACAAAGGAATAAAGACATGTTCTAAAGAATGCAGATATAAGCTTGCAGCAGATAATAGAGATATTCCTGCTATGGTGCAAAATCTAGAAAGCACAATGCTTATGAAATATGGTGTAAAGCATGCTATGAATATTCCTGGTGTAGTAGATAAAATAAAAGAAACAAACAGAGCTAGATATGGAAGTGATTGGTATACTCAGACCGATGAATACAAACAATCTGTAGAAAAGACTTCACTAGCTAACTATGGAGTTAAACACTTTCTTTCTAGTGAAGAAGTAAAGTCAAAACGAAGAGATACTTGTAAAGAAAAATATGGAGTGGATAATGTATCAAAATCTCCTGAGATTCAAGAAAGAATAAAAGAAACATATGTTAAGAAATTCGGTTTAGAGAACGTGAGTCAGACACGAATCGGCAATATATCTGAATGGATACAATTCAAAGCAGACCCTAAAAAATATCTAGAGACTACATTTGATAACGCTCCTACTATACAAGATCTTTGTTTGTATTTTGGCTGCTGCAGTGCGTCATTGTACAACGCGCTCAAGGGTGTAGATGTCAGTAATCTAATTAAGCATACTAATTCAAACGTAGAATCCGAAATAATTGATTATCTGAAATCTGTTTCGTCTGAATCTAAAGTGATAAGAAATTGCAGATCTATCATAGCTCCTTATGAAATTGATATTTATCTACCAGAATTGAAGTTAGGAATTGAATGTGATCCAACAGTAACGCATAATTCATCTGTTTCGGATCCTTGGGGTCAGCCTCCAAAAGATAGTAAGTACCATCAAATGAAAACAGATATGTGCGAATCACATGGTGTCAGACTTATTCATCTATTTGGATACGAATGGAATCATAAACGTGCTATTATGGAATCTATTTTACGAAATGCATTAGGTAAAAATGATAAGAGAATCTATGCAAGAAAATGTGAGTTGCATGAAGTTTCTTATACAGACAGTAAACTATTTCTGAATGCTAATCATAGACAAGGATTTGCAAATTCGTCTGTTAGATTAGGGCTATACTATCAGAATGAACTAGTTTCGCTTATGACATTTGGCAAGATTCGACGAACTATCGGAACAAATAAAGATGTCGATGGTTGGGAACTCATAAGATTCTGTAATACGCTGAATACCTCAGTTGTAGGTGGAGCTTCTAGGTTATTCAAACATTTTGTAGATACATATCATCCTGAAGTTATATTATCATTCTCAGACAGAGCGCATACAACCGGTAAATTGTATCAAACTTTAGGGTTTACAGAGAAGAGCAGATCTGCTCCTGGATATGTTTGGGTAGAGGAATTAACTGATATAGCATACAACAGAGTAAACGCTCAGAAAGCAAACTTGAAGAAATTTTTGAACGATGATAATATCGATTTAACAAAAACTGAAGCTCAGATAATGGAGGAACACGGATTCGTGAGAGTGTACGACAGCGGTGTAATAACGTGGCAGTGGAACAAACCAATGAAGTAGATATAGAAGAGTCTGCAGAGGATTAGCTTGTATCGTTAATTTGATTATCAACAAACTCACCAATCAAGGAAGGAATATGATAAATGAGCAGAGAAGACGAATTTGAATTCAACAGTTATGTACCTCCTAAATACACATATAAAATCTGCTACAAGGATAAAATGCATGTATTCGATAGGCTATCCGAATGCTGTAAGTTTTTGAATTCTTTAGACGTACTAGATAAACCAATAAATACTAATAAATTATTGAAGTACCTGAAACATATTGAAGACGGTTCTTACTCGGTTAAAGTTCCAGATTTTATTCGTAGTAATGTTCGACAGGAGGAGCTGCCTTACAAAATTTGCGAATACTGTGGAAAGAAGATTTATTTAGGCAGGCCGTATTTCATGAGAGATTACAGAAGCAGCATATTCTGCTCTCCAAGGTGCATCGCGTATAATGATAACTCCATCAGACGAATTGATGACTGGCGAGGTTGATACTTACTAGCGACGGATTTTTTTATTTAGCAATTTCGTCGCTTATATTTTTAAAAATTTAAAAATTTATCAATCGTTAATATTTGTATCAAATAAATCGGAGGAACATCTTATATGGCAGCTAGAGGAAACAACAAGTATTACTACTACATACGAGGTGTGAACAAAAGATTTACTACATCTCGAGAAGTGTGCATGTATCTAAAAACACATCTAAATGTAATGATATATGAAACAGATCTGCTAAAGTTGCTGAACCATCCAGACCAAGTATTCAAATGTGATTTTGATAAGTCCTGGGTTATCGACAACGTGTACAGAGAGGAAGTGCCGCATACATATTGCAATCGATGTGGAAAGCGCATATATGAAGGCTCAAACGTCTTCCACAGACCTGGAGCAGAATTCAAAGACAAACTATTCTGCTCTATAAGATGTTTTGCATCAGAATACACAGATTTGGTAGAGTCTACATATCAGCCTCAATAAAATCAATTTAATTCAATAATATCAACATACCTGGAGGTACAACATGACAAGAGAAAAACAGTTAGAAACACTTCATAAGATCCGTGAGCTCAACCTCAACATCGCGTGGAACTACGATGAACTCAGACGTGAGCAGAATCGGTGCTTTCCGTCTCCGCCAGCAGCACCTACAATGCCAGAAATCAGAAAGTCATATCCTGTTGTGAAATCTAATAGGAAATATGACTGGAAAACAAGTTTCGGTGTAATGGGAGCAGGTCTCCTTTTGAGCATCATGTTCATTACAATTTCGTCGATCATTCCTATCGGATTTTTCTGGTATCTGTCGTCTCTTGCAAACATCTTTTTCGCATGCGCTGCTATCATTTGGCCTATCGGATTTACAGTTTGGTGGTACGAGAAACGTAAGCAAGATGTAAACAATATTTTGAACTCTGCAGAGTACAAAGCTAAATGCGCACAGATTGATTTAGAATATAAGGCAGCTGTAGAAAAAGCAACTAATACATATAATAATGCTGTACATGAATATAAAACAGTTACTATTCCGAAGTATGAAGAAGAGAAACGTAAATTTGAAGAAGTCAGAAATTCGGCTGTACGAGAATTGAAGCACAAGCTGTCTGAAGACGAGGCAGAGCTAAATTCACTTTACGATTCAACTAAGATTCTGCCTAGTCCGTATAGAAGTATCAAAGCTATTGAATTTATCACGAACTACATGGATACGTCCGATGCCTCACTTGAAGATGCAATTCTTAGCTATGACAGAAATCTTCAGCTGGATCTTGATAATCAGAAACTTTCTGAGCAGATCAGAGAGAATGACATTAAAGATAGAATGGCGAATGCACAGGAAGCTGCAAATGATATTGCCGAACGAAACAACGAAATTGCTGAACAGACAAGACGTGATGCAAACCGAGCAGCGTTTATTGCTGCAGTACAGAGACATAATACTAACAAACACCTCAAACGAATGTGATTCAGATAAACAAAATAGAAAGGATGTAAACAATTATGGTCGCATCTCCAAGATACTATTACTACGTGAATAACACTCGGTTCAACTCTGCTTCAGAAGCTGCAGCATATATCAACTCGAATGGATTCTGCGATAAACGTATCACAGACTCTCATCTCCGTATTATGCTCAATTATCTAGAGCACCCGACCAAGCCTATTAAAGTTTGGCCGTGGATACGAGACCATGTCAAGCGAGAGTTAATTCCATACATTGAATGCAGCTTCTGCGGGAAACCTATCTATGTAGGAGAATCTTATGTAACATTTAATGATGTAGATCACGGTATTCATAGATTTTGTTCTACGCATTGCGGTGCAATGTATAACCACACGCAGATCAAGTATGGGACTGTAACTCTGGCAGATACAAACCCTATGAATATTCCGGAAGAACTTCAGTAACTATGAAATACATATATAGATGCGGATCACGCTTATTTGATGATGCAGCAGCTTGCGCAGCATATATAAAATCTACGCTGAATCTGTCATATATGACATCAAATCTGTTGCTAGATATTGTTGCTGGCAAAACAACAGGACAAGATAGCAAGACTGTAAATTGGATAAAAAAGCATGTAGAGCAGCTTCCTGCTCCTTACATACCTTGCTGCCGATGTGATAGACCAATATATACAGGTGATTGGATATACACAGCTGGTAAATCAGATAATATGGTGTTCTGTAGCGTAAATTGTTTGGCCAGCTATTATTTGACCATAACAAAACGTAAATTCAAGTTAGGGGAAGCTTTGACCAACATTTCTGATGACAATGAACTAATCGAAAATTGCAATCTGTCTAAACGAACTAAGTATGCACTGCTTCGATCCGGATACAGTACACTAGGAAAAGTTGCAAGGTTATCTTTCATGGATACTGAAGCAATACGAGGATTTGGATCTACGTGCTTAGCAGAACTAATGAATTTTCTAGAGGATAATTCATTCGATATAACTAGTTTATATCCGCCGGATGAGCGTAGATATCTAAGAAAACGTCAATCTGTAGAAATCATTCGTGAGAGGTTAAGAAAACAATGAGCGTGCAAGAACGAATCAAATTAGCTGAAAAATCTTACGAATATAAAAATGTAACAATAAACTGCTATGCCTATGGTTGGTTTATTTATTACACCGATAGAAATATGGTCTATCCGATGAAGCAACGTGTGAACTTTGCTACTAGCGAGGAAGCAGAAGAATTCATCGACACACATCTACTGTAGTACAATATTGTAAGCATACTGGTGAACCTTATATTTTACGTGAAGGTCACTCAAGCAGTAATGTTGTGGCCTAGATTAAATCGCCTATTAGATACTAGGCAATGAATTAAAAATCGTTTTGGAGGTTTTATCAATGAGCTACAAGATTACTGTTAAGTATGTAAAGCCGGTTCAGGCTGAAGCTTCTATTCCGACTTATCCAATTGCACCTGAATTCATTCTAGGTACATCTTATGTGGATCAGGAAGCTTTCCGGAAGGACATCGATGATGCGGCATACCCGAAGAACATTTGGGGCATGAATGATGTAGGCATGGCAGAATCTATCGAGCAGTTCCTCGGAGAAGTTTCTGTACATCCTGGCGTTGTTTTTGCTTGTAAGTCTGCTATTATGTCTGCTCAGGCTGCAGCAGCTGCCTCTACTGAGGACAAGGGCTATGAGTTTGAGGCTGCAGGTTATGAAGACAAGATGCTTTACGAGGACGCTGCTCGCGCTCTAAAGGATCAGGGTTTTGAAATCACTGTTTCCCCTATGTAAAGGGTCAAGTAGATATTACATCGGCTGATAGTGAAGATGCAATTCAACGAGCTATTTCAAATAACCCGAGTAACGCATATATTCACTTGACCCAAAACGTAGCGCAAAGCGGAATTCAAACAGAAGCAGGATCCAATGTAACGCTTGATCTAGACGGACATACCATTACATGTGTCGCTCCATTTGTGGGTTCTTCTGAGGAATATACAAATGGTATGAGATTCATGAAAGGATCAAATGTAGTTATAAAGAACGGTACAATCAAAGCAATCTCACCTATGTTGGCTATACTTATTCAAAACTTTTCGGATAGTTTAGTTTTAGATAATGTCACGCTACAAGGTAAACTTGCTACGCAGTACATTCTTTCTAATAACTACGGACATGTAACTCTGAAGAATAACACAGTTGTTAAAGCTTCTGGAGGACATGTCGCATTTGATGCGCATTACGGACTGTCTGAAGAATACGACGATGGATGTACTGTCACTATTGCCGATAACACGGTTAAGATTATCGGCGAAGTAGAGTACACTAAATCTGATAGATGTTCTGAAGAAAACTTCTTCGCAAAAACGCACATCTATATTCCTTCAGATTATACACTCACTGCTCCTGCTGGATTTGAATTCAAGCTCACGGCAGATGGTACACAAAAAGAGTTAGTTAAGGCTCAGTAAGATAGGAGGCCTAGTACATGACGATGGATGAGATAACAGAACAGGTAGGATTTATGCTAGGCCTCCCTACTAACGAAAACGTAGAAGAAGTAGATCTGAGAAAAGCTGTATTGATTGCATTTAGAGAGCTCAAGCGCTATATACGTCAATCAGTTGAAAAAACTATTCCATTTCAAACTAGGATTGATCTAGTAAAGAATGGCATTCATACAAAAACAATATTGAATGTCCAATCAGCTAGCCCAAGAATAGGGTTGACGCTAAGTAATATTGATAGCGCAAATGTATTCCAAGCCGCAATGGCTGTGAAAACATACAGCGGAATCGGAAATAATCGAAACATCAATATTGATCCAATTCTAACTGAGATGGCAATGGCGCAAGTTCGAAATACAATCTCTACGGATTTTCAGTGGAAATTTGATCCATACAATCAGGTTGTATATGTAACACATCGAGATCCAATACCTGCAATGATTACAATAAGATATGTGCCGGACCTGCAGGATGTATCAGAAATCCAAGGAAATACTTGGATAGATTATCTTGTCAGAATGAGCATAGCTTTTGCTAAGATATCATTAGGTAGATCCAGATCCAAATATACAATTGAAGGCTCAAATGTAACGCTTGACGGAGACACACTTCTGTCAGAAGCTAATGCTGAGCTAGAAACAATACGAACTGAATTGAATGATAAGAAAAATAAACTTATAGTATTAAATTAAGGAGGCCAAATATGGTTATTCATCGCAAGCGTTCTACTAAGGCAATCAAGGCAGACGATGAACTTGATGTAGAAGACGAACTTCCAGAAGTCGAAGATACTGATGTCGAGGTTTCTCCTGAAGCTACTGAGCTTCTTTTTGAAACCGAGGATGTTGCTCAGCTACTCGCAGAAGTAACTCAGCAGCCAGTAGATGTTGATACTACTGACGACGGTGAGTCTGTAGAATTCACTGTTGGAAAAGATGTTTACACTGTTGAATCTGAGGGCGACGAAGAAGTTCTTGAGTCTGTCAGAAAACCTTTCAAGCGTAAGAAAGCAATCAAGTCTTCCAGACAGATGAGCAAAAATATCAAGAAGCCTGTTAGACAGATCAGAAGAAAGTAATATAAGTTTCATATTCACCCTCACTGGCAGGTAGCGTTGTTAAATACGATTCTACCTGCCAATATATTTATATGGAGGTAAGTACATTGGAGAAAGAATATGTGCAGAGCGGGTTGATTACAAATCTGCTCAAATCTCTGCCTAAATTCATCGGTAAAGGGATTGAACAAGTCTCTAAGATGGGCGTAAACGTAACTGAATCAAAACCTGTCGATGGCAACTATGAAAATGGTGTTATTTTCGTTGCAACTGGCGGCAAGGGTCACATCATAAAGTGCAAAGTTGTGCCTGTACCCGAACTAAAAGGTAGATTCAATTTTTACATTAAGTCCAAAGATGGTCATCAAGCTAGCTGGCCGTCTATCAAGGAAGATCAAATGGACGACAAGATCACTGAATTTTTTGATAAATTCTACGACGAAAGCTTTGAAGACGCAGAAGATAACAAAGATGACTTCAATATGGATGAGTTTTCAAAAGAAGACGAATCCAAGAAAGAAAGTCCTGAAGCACCTCCAGAAGAACAAGATATGAATTCTAGTAAGAAGCTATATGTTACTTTGTCTAAGGTAACTGCAGGCTCTAAGATTTCCGCTAAGGTACATAGCGTATATGCTAACTACGGCGCTGTTCCGGCAATGGCTGACATGACGTGCCTGCTGAACGACACAGATTTTGTGAATTCACTCACAGAGGAACCTCAGTCATTCTGTGTAGAATCTTGTCCAGAAGAATTGACTACAGAAGAAGTAGACAGTGTAGAATCTCATGATCCAATGGACTGTGTTGTTCAGCAGCTATATGTAAGCATTCTGAATCTACAGTATTTAGGTATGACATGTTGTACTCCTAACATGTCTAATTTCTATGATGGATTCAGTATAGCCAACGATATAATGTATAGCGTCAGAAGAATGATTGCAATATTTGTAGCATCTGGATGGAAACCAAAGAATCCAATCTCTTTAGTTCAGCTAGGCGAATGTGTTTCTATCTTAAGCACAGACGCCGATTCTATTCAGGCAGATGTCAAATCATGTTTAGAGAACATTGTTTGTACATTGTCTTTGTATCGTCCTGAGTTTTCACCAGATATTCAAACTGTATTTGATGATCTTATAGCACAAATCAAATGCTCTTATTTGTGCGTGATGTAATATTTTAAGGATCGTTAATTGTATCTATAAATACATCAATATAAACATGGAGGATGTATAATGAAAGATACAATCGGTTTTATCACGTATCCTGAATCTTCGCACGAAATATCAGATGTAGATAAACTTCAAACATATATAACTAGCGGTCAAGGCGTAATTACTTTAGAGAATCCAGAAACGGGTGTTCATAAAACTTACGCCTTCAATGACCCTAGACACAAGGATAGATTCACAGACGGTACAATCTTTATATATTATCATTCATCTTCTGGATATTGGCTATATGTAGGAATGCTCAGATATGGAAATATACGAGTAACTAAAGCGTCTAATTTCTATTCTGATAATCCGGTGTACCTTGGGGCAAAATACATAGTAGACGTAGCAAACAATCGTCGCAGAAACACAAAGATGAAAATATATCATTGCGGTATGTGCTGTGTATGTGGACGAAAATTGACCTCTCCTAGATCAATACTAGAAGGTGTTGGACCTAGATGCAAACGTAACAAGCAAAAGTTAGCGGGCATCTAGGACGTGAGATCGTGAGTATTCGAGACAATCAGAAATTCGATGTAATATGTAAAGAATGTGGAAACAACGTATTTGAGGCTGTAAAACTAATTTCAAGTTGTGCTGATTATATATCTAAATCTACCTTTCATAAAGTTGATGAATCAGATGCAATAGAGTGGATAATGAATAGAAAATATCCGAAATTTGAAGATCTTTTATCTTATCCACAGTCTAAACAACATCTGATAGATACGTATATATCTATATATACCGAATTAGTTGACGACGCTCAAGTTACAGCAAGTGTAAAACTCTCTATTTATTCTAGCTACAGAAGCCGTAAATTGAAGTTTATTTATGCTTTTGTATCAGATGACTACAGAAGAAGTAGAGTGAGAATACTAACCCGAATGATTTGGTACGCATTATATCCAGTACCTAAAAGAACACAAGGAGGTATAGATGATGGAACCTGAAGTAAATTTGAACGAATCCGCAGAAAAGACAGAAGTGAAAGAACGAAAGAAACCTGGACCTAAGCCGAAACCCAAACTTGACAAAGCAGCAGTTGAGACAGCAGAGAAAGCCGATCTTGAGACAACAGAAAAGCCAGAGATTGAGACAGCAGAGAAATCCAATCCTAATGTAGATACAGCTGAACCCGTTGTAGAATCCTCTGTAGAAGTTGTCAATGAACCTGAAACAAACGAAGGTGAAGTTGCTGATAATCAGGCAGACGAGCCTAATGAACATCTACCCGTAGGATCTATCATTGCAACACATGGTAGGGCTATCGTCATACATAAGTATGCTAATTTGTCTGATATCGGCATTCGGCACTCTGGCGTTGTTCGAGTTGTTGAGAATAACAATGGCGTATGCTGGGTTAGATATATGGTAAGCGGATTTGGCCCATGTATGGGTTATATTCACGAAGATAAATTAAACAAATACATGAAGTAAAGGAGTAGTTAATCATGCCAGAAACAAACGTAATTGACCAGATTCATCCTGAAGAAACTGCACCTGTTGTCGAAGATGCATCTCAGATTTCTGAAGAAACAATTCAGGAATTTACCGGTGGTAAAGGTGAAGAGAAGGAGGCTGAATAATCATGCCTAAGTACACTAATAGCAGTCTTGTTAATCATACGCATATCAGCCCCATGCAGAACCCAAGAGTAAATAGCTACTACAATCCAACAGGTAAGATTGATAGGATCACCATTCACCATATGGCTGGTAACCTCTCTGTAGAAACATGCGGAAATGTTTTCCAGTCTCGTGAAGCTTCGTCAAACTACGGCATCGGTTCTGATGGCAGAGTAGGTTTATATGTTGAAGAATCTGGAAGATCTTGGGCATCTGGTAGTCCTGAAAACGACTATAGAGCAGTAACAATTGAGGTTGCTAACTGTCAGAATTCCGATCCGTGGCCAGTATCGAAAGCAGCTTATGAAAAGCTCATTCTTCTTTGCGCAGATATTTGCAAACGAAATGGCATCAAGAAGCTCAACTATACTGGCGATACTTCAGGAAATCTAACAATGCACTGCTGGTTCCAGGCAACAGGCTGCCCAGGTCCTTATCTGAAAGCTAGATTCAAGGACATTGCAAATCGAGTGAACGCACTGCTCGGTCAGTCTGATCCGACTCCGGCACCTACACCTTCACACTCTGGAAAGATCAAAGTTGGTGATGTAGTTAATTTCCTAGGCGGTAATCATTATTACAGCACCGATGCATCTTCTCCAGCATCTACGGGTCTGAGAGCAGGTAAGGCAAAGGTAACTGTTATCGCAAGCGGTAAACATCCATATCATCTGATTCATACAGATGGTTCTACTTCTGTATACGGTTGGGTAGACGCTTCTCAGATCAAAGAAGCACAGTCCTCTAAACCAGCAACTAAGGAATATAAAGTCGGTGATGTGGTCAAGTTTAAGGGCGGCAATCATTATTCCAGCGCTAACGCAACTTCACCTGCTTCTACTGGTCTACCTGCAGGTCCGGCAAAAATCACCGTTAAAGCTTCTGGCGCGCATCCCTATCATCTGGTCCATACAAACTCTGCCACCTCAGTATATGGTTGGGTAAACGCAAGCCAGATCGAAGGCGCTGCTACGCCGTCTCAGCCTAGTAAGCCTGAAACATTCAAGAAGGGAGACAAGGTTAAGCTCAAATCATCTACTACAAGGTGGGTGACGGGCGAGACAATTCCTTCTTGGGTGAAGAACAGCCAGCTTTATATTTGCAACTGGAGTGATAATAACCCGTGTGTAACTATCAACTCCAATCTGTCTGGAATCACTGGTGTAGTAAAGCAGTCTGATATCTACCACAACTAATCTAGAGTACAAGTCATTCCATTCTTTATATCTGTACCGAGGAGAGTCTCAATAGAGGCTCTCCTACTTTTATTATCAATTGTTTGAATCGTTAATAGTTATGTAGATATATCAATATAAAATATTATTTTATTTATATATGTCGGAGGTAGAGATGAAATTTCAGATTGTTAACCCAGCAGGCGCATACGTTATGGTTACAGAACATTCCGAATGTTTATATGACAAAGAGACAATATCTGATATGAATTCTGCAGGATACAAATTTCGCATAGATGGTAAACTTGTTCCCGTTTCTAAATTTAAAGAATACTTGTCAGGAAATTCAATCAGTGATACTTCTAGAGCTGATGATTTAGATAATAAGCAAGAATCAGATAAATCCATTGAAACTAAGAATAACCTGAAATCTTCATTTTTTCATAGTTCTGATAGTACTTCTAAGATCATAACATCTTCAACAACGCATAAATTTAAAATGAAAGTAAGATGTATTGATACCGGTGAAATATTCAATAAACAGTCGGAAGCAGCTAAAAAATATGGAATTGACCCCGCAGCAGTTTCGGATAGTTTAAAAACAGGTAGAAAAAGATCTGGATATACATTCGAATGGGTAGGAGATTAAGCCGTGAACAGAATACAGATAACTCAGAATGGAAACTACTACGAGATAAAATTTAAATATGACCCAACTTTAGTTGCTATGATAAAGCAGATTCCTGGAAAGGAATGGAATCCAGGTGAAAAGCTTTGGAGAATTCATAAAGATAAGTTAGGAATGCTGCTAAATATGCTCAAGGGTTCTAAGTACGCAGATGCTTATGAATTACAGAGTAATGAGCAGATAGGTGAAAATGCAGAAATTGAACCTACTACGGCTATCCCGAATGTTGATTTAACTGGAATCAAGTTATTTGTCGAAGATGGCAGTAAGCTGTATCCACATCAGTTAGATTTTATGAAATACGCCATTGATCGTCAGCGCAAAGGATACAGAAGTGGGTTTCTTTGCGCAGACGATCCCGGTTGCATCGACGGAGATGCAACAATTCGTATCAAAGAATCTGGAAAGTCGTGGACGCGTGAGACCAAATTGTCTAACGTGTACAAGTTGTTCTCAGATGGGCATGTATTCAAAGTCAAATGTATGGTTAATGACAGATTTCAATATATGCCAATCAAATATGTATTAGATAGAGGAAATAGATCTGTTGTTAAGGTTACGTTTGAATCCGGATACATTATCTGTACACCTGATCATGAAATATATACAGAAAATGGATGGGTTCCTGCAGAACGCTTGTCTACTGGAGATACAATATTTACAAATGGTGATCCTGAAAGATGCATAAACTGTGGAAGTACAGAAAACATCATTCAGTCATCTGACGCAGCCTATAAAGGATACTGCAGAAGATGCATGTATAAATTTAGAAAGTGCGGCGTGCTTGACGATGATGTAGTTGTAAAGACCGTTGATGAAGATGGATATGTTAGATTGAAGGGTAGACCTACAAGACTATGGCCTTTGCATGACAAATCAAATGGAATGGGAATATATGAGCATCATCAGGTTTGGTATGAACACACTGGGCATATTATAGACACTAAAACTGAAGCGATTCATCACATCAATCATATCAAGACTGATAACCGATTTGAAAATTTGAAGTTAGTGTCTATTTCCGAGCATGCTAAACTCCATGCTGACATGTCTACAAATCATTTGCCACAGTTTCAAGATCGAGACTTTTATTACTCCCATGGAGTAAAGATCTGGTGTGTTCCTCATTCTGAGGCTGTCCTATCTGTAGAAACTTTTGGAACAAAGCATGTATACGACATAGTAATAGATAGCGATGACATACATAATTTTATTGCAAACAATGTAGTTGTACATAACTGCGGTAAGACTTTAGAGAGTATTAACTATGCAATGTACAATAAGTTATATAACAGATACAAACATTGTTTAGTCATCTGTAACGTCAATACTTCGAAGTATAACTGGCAAGATGATATCAGGAAGCATACCAATGGAAAGATGAATGGATATATTTTAGGATCTAGAAAACGGAAACATCCGAAGCCTGGGCAGGCTATTTATATCGTAGGAAGTAGCCAAAACAAATTAGATGATCTATTATGCGGACACATGTATGGAGATGATACTGAACCTGAATTACCTTATTTTATCATCTTAAATGTAGAAGCTATCAGAATGAAAGTAGGAAAGCGATACCCTATCGCAGATAAAATCATCGACATGATAAATGATGGCGAACTTAATATGATTATCATTGATGAGGTACATAAAAATATGTCACCTACATCCTTACAAGGCAAGCAGATACTTAGGATAAAAGACAAAACTCATAGTAGATGTACATGGGTATCGTTAACAGGTACTCCTATCGTCAATAAACCTACAGATGTTTTCTTACCTATGCGATTGATAGATGCACACAATTTTACTAGTTACTACAAATGGTGTCAGTATTTCTGCGTATATGGGGGATATGGTGGGCATGAAGTAATTGCGTATCGAAATATTCCTAGGCTTAAATTTATGTTACAGCAAAATATGATTCGTCGGAGAAAAGAAGATGTTTTGAATCTACCTGATAAGATTCATATGGATGTATATGTAGAAAACACTAAATATCAGTCTAGACTTGCGGAAGAAGTTACAATGGACTTGATTGCGCACGCAGAGGAAATTGCAAATGACTTAAATCCAATGGTCAGATTTTTACGACTTCGTCAAGTTAACGGATCTCCAGAATTAGTTGATCATGATCTTCGAGTAGATAACACTTATTTGAAATACAACGCAAAGTTAGTCAAATTGTTAGAATTACTTGAAGAGATTCACGAAAGAGGAGAGAAGACAGTTATCTTTTCCAACTGGGTCGAGCCACTCCGTACACTATTCAAATTTTTATCTTCAAAATATAAAGTATGCTGCTTTACAGGTACAATGTCTGAAGCAGAAAGACAAAAGCATAAGCGTGTGTTTATGAACAATCCTGAATACACTGTTATGATAGGCACTATTGGTGCACTTGGAACTACTCATACGTTAACTGCTGCAAACAATATCATATTTTATGATGAGCCATGGACATACGCAGATAAATTACAAGCAGAAGACAGATGTCATCGAATTTCGGCAAAAAAGTCCGTTAATGTATATACACTTATTTCTAAGGATACAATTGACGAACGAGTACATGATATAGTGTATAGCAAGAAAGACACATCGGATTATTTAGTTGACAACAAGCTTGACTTCAAAAACAATCCAAATCTAGTTGCTACACTACTAGGTAAAGACATCTGAGGAGGACAACATGAGCAATACTAAACTTACTAACCTAGAGCTTGCGTCTGACGAATTAAGATTAGCTGCAGACATTATTAACAAGTATAATTTGAAACAGTCAGAACTTAAATCGGCACTAGACACAACTCTGCGTGATATCGTGAATAACAGTGATCTTAGTTTTGGTAAGGTTAATTGTACTTATGAGGTCAGCCCAGATATGAATTGGATCTATTTTTATATGGGGTTGATCACACTCAAAATCATACCGAATGTTTGGCTAGATGCCAACGCCAGATGTGAACTTCTGTACTCTGTGAATCAGTGCCTAGCTCTGCCGATTGCTGAGGATCTGACAAATTGCAATATCTTAATAGAGCTTGTGAGCAATTCTGATATTTCTGAGGTTATTTTGGCTTACAAACAATGTGTGAATGATCCAGAATATTTAGATGCGCTGAACAACATTGACCGACTTAATAAATCGTACCTGGAGGATGTTAGAAAGTCTGAATTTGATCGACTTAGCTACACAGTTGATCGTCACACAGGTATTGGAGTATTTGTCAGTAAGAACTCTAGCAAACTAGCTGGATTTGCGTTTATTCTGTATAAGAACTCAAAAGATGTTTGCTTCAAATTTGTCCCTATTCAGATGATCAAAAAGATGATCAACAACATGCTGAATATACATACTCAATCTAAGCTTGAAACTATTCAATCTACACTTGAAAATATCCGAGTATCAACCTTAGGTATAAACGAGTTCATTGAAACTATCTATTTAAAGAATGAACGAGCTAAGCTGTATACACTTCCGGATGATCTAAGTATAGATTGAGGTGAGAGTAAATTGAAGAAACGTTATAGATACATAACAACCGCAGAATCGACAGAAGCTTCTGAACTTGTACAAGACAAACTCAAAAGTATCAAAGACGATTTTGACTACATTGTTGACGGCGTAGACAAGCTATCTAGACAGGGTCAAGAAACTAAAGATACACTTGCTATTTTAGACAGTCTAGAATCTAGTTTGTCAGAAATTACTGCAGAAATTGCAAAATATATTGTGGAGGCATTATAACCTATGAAAATTACATGTAACAGACGAGACGATATTCTGAAACGCAAACAGGAATACGAATCAGATCGAGCAAAGCGTCAAGCTAAGTATGATGAAGAGTATAAAGCTTGGAGAGACGAAGGCAGAAACCGCGAAGACAAAATTCGAAATGATGTCATTGGCGCTATAGGAAGCACTACTCTAGATCTTACAGTAGATGTAGGTAGTAGCTTTGGAACCGGTTATAGAATTCGTGTTTCTGACGAAGACAACAAGTTTGATGACGATAAGGCTCTTTCATGGACATGGGAAGTTTCTTTAGACAAGAACGGAGACTTAAAGAAAGAGTCTTCTTCTTGGTCTGGCATGAACGCGGTGAGCGCAGCGAATTTGAGTAATCTTAAAGAAATTGTAAGAGTATTAGAAATATTGAACAATATTGACTTCAAGACGATGCTCCATCGTGTTACTCCTCCGGAGCCTAACGATTACATTACCGGACCTAATCCTAAGTATGAGAAATCTGAAGATTTTGATCAGATGCTGCTCGAAGCTGAGGTCGAAGATTGTATTGGTACCAGAAAAGGCATTCTGGGAATCTACAGCAAATACTATCGTGGAGATGTTTATCATTTTATTATGAAGCAAACTCCATCTAGTTATACAGTATGGGACATTCCTGCGTACTATGTAGAAAACCATGAAGGATCTCTATCTGATTTATATGAAAAGTTTTATGCTAAACGCAATGAATATAATTACACTATGAGAAAGAACACATTCTTTGAAACAATTGAACAGAATGTTACGATTGTAGACTTTAGTTGAGATAACTCATATAAACGATATTGTTAGTAAGGTGGTTAAGTAATATGGCCAAAATAACACACGGAACTCCTGAGCAATTCCTGAATGCCCTGGAAAATAAAATAAACGAACTTGGTGGATACGATGTAGACAGCGCAACTAATGTATCTAACATTCCGTCAAAGCCAGAAATGAAGAACGTGAAATCTTCTGAACTAGATGTTGACAAAGAAAGGTATCTCCATGATCTGATCGGTGATCTAGATTTAGATCTTGAAGATTTAGTAAAACGATTTACTGCTGACTACGAAGACGATAACCTGTATGTTACTGTTGAAACATTTGACGGAAATACTAGAGAATACAAAGTTCCGTTTTCTGATCTTAATTGGGATTTCAACTCCATGGATATAGATGTTGCATATATTTCTGATCACATTGCAGAAGACTTAGACCTTGATCCTACTTCTGACGTAGATTATGACGAGGACGAAGATATAGAGGCTGAAGATATAGAGGCTGAAGGATCTACTTGGGATGAATTCATAAGAAATCTAGAAGAAAACAATGAAGTTAAAGTAGACGCAGCATATCGGTATAAGTATACCGGAGACAAAATCATTTTTTACAGAGATAACCAATCATTTGAAGGCGAAGTAACTAAGTATTTCAACGGAGATTATGAACTTAACAAATATGATGTTCATAAGATTAGATCCGTTAAGAGTTCTACTTCTTTAACTTCATCAAAGCGAGCTGGATCAAGAAGATCTAATAAGAACTAAGACAGATGTAAAAGCTAACAAGAGCAAATAACAGAGGTGATACATACGGCAAGAACCACGCATGGCACACCAGAGCAATTTCTGTATGCGCTTAAAAATAAGATAAACGAACTATCTGAAGGATCAGATATCACAACAGCTATTAAAACTTCGGATGTAGAAAACTATAGAGATACTTCACAGCCTGATGATATTTATCGCAGTCGATATCTTCATGATCTTATCGGAGAAGTTGAGGACGAGCTATCCGATATTTCAAATATCGTAACAGCAGATTACAACGATAAAGAGTTTATAGTTTTGCTACAGGTAGGTGGCAAGAACAGAAAGTTCAAATTCGCATTCAATCGACTCAGCTTCCAGTTTGAGACAATTGATATGGACGTAACTTACATCACCGATTTTGTTCGAGACGCAGTATCCGGCAATATCGCAGAAGATGATAGCCATTACGAGAAAGACTATGTTGAGTCATTGATGATTGATGTTGAATCTAATCTATATCCATATACAGACTCTATTAACTATCAGATCCATGACAAAGATGTCACGATTGTTGTAGTATCTGATAAAGGTATTCGAGAATATACGGTACCATTTGATGATCTTACGATGGATCCAGAAGATCATGGACCTGACGTTGATTACATAGTCAATTTTATTGACCGAGACTTAAACATTTCAGAAGATAATGATTATGATGGTTACACTCCAGAAGACTGGAAGCCTGCAATCATCAAGAAGTTGGAATCCGAAGATGTAGATGTATCAACACCTGAAGCTGAAGATTACATTGATAGAGCTGCAGAAATGATTCAGAATGATGACGATCATGATGTAGATTATTGGTGGAAAGAAGTTATGTCAAACGATGACTGGCGTCAAGAAATCAATGATCTACCGCATCTTTCTGTTTGATTCACAGTGAAGTAACGCGAAGATGAATGATGGATTAGGCAAGAAAGCAGAACAAAAAATAAAGCAATGGTTAGATAAACCAGAAGATGGCTATTGCTTCGATAGAATTCCCGACCAGCTATCAGGATTCTATGGCAGTAAAAATATATGCGATTTCACATGCTTTAAATCTCCTTACATGTTCTACATTGAGTCAAAAGCAACGTGGGAACATAGATTTGATTTATCTATGATATCCGAATTTCAATATAATTCGTTGTTAGAAAAATCCAAGATAACAAATGTATTTGGACTAGTTGTAGTGCTGTTTGCTACAGATAAACGAGCTTTTATTCTAGATATTCGTGATATTGCAAAGTTAAAATCTATGGATATTAAGTCTATCAATATCAATAAAATTGATTCATGGAGTATCTCTTATGTAGAGATTCCTACAGCAAGTAGTAGAAAGACGCTGTTAGACTATACAGGAGATTTAGTCGAACTAGTTACCAGTAAATGATCGAGCAGAACTACGCATACAGGAAGACTGGAAATGCTGCTCTAGACGAATTTGAAGGAGTATAGCATGAACCTTAAATTATTTCATAAATAGAAAATAAGGAGACGATACAAATGGATTTTGGTATTGTCAGCTTTGCTGCTATTGTAGTTCTTGTATATTTGGTAGGCTCTGCTGTAAAGGTATCTAGTTTAAACAGCGATTGGATCCCGGTTATCTGCGGTGCATCTGGATTGCTTCTTGGCATTCTAGCCTTCTATCTAAGGGTGCCAGACTTCCCTGCTACGGATCCGATGACGGCCGCAGCTGTCGGAGTTGTTTCTGGATTTGCTGCTACTGGTATCAATCAAGCTATCAAACGCACAAGCACAAAGAAGTAAAATTGATTTCGAGGATTGTTTGGTTAGAGATGCGGGTAATCTAATCAAACAGGACTTCATGGTATTGTGGATACCTCCTTTCCGAGAATGGGCAGATTGAAATATATCTGCCTTTTCTTGTGTATTCAGATTCTTTAAATAAAGGGATGGCTTTGTAACCACATCTTAAAGGTGTTGATACTTTGATTCGTTAAATTAAGTAACACATATCACAATAAAGGGAAAGGAAGTACTATAGATGAAACCTTATAGAGAATTTAATTATTGGTTCATTCGAAGCTCTGAAAATGAATTTGATGTACTGAGCAAAGCCAACAACATGGAGGTTGTAGGATGGGTTATTGATAACCACACTCATTCTGATTTCACCTCCGACGATATACATAATGATGTTGTAGCCACGGATGTAGAAACTGAATTTGAACTCTATCGAGGTAGGATGGAGTATGCTGTCGGAAAGAAAATCATGCTAAGTAAGACTACAATAGATGCTATTGATTTATCTGATAAGTATAAGCAGCTGATTCTTGGCTGTTTCATGATCAGAGCACAGCGAGCTGGTAAAGATCCAGAGGATGCAATAGCTATTGGTAAAAAAGCGATCACTTGGTTAGATAGCACCGATTTTTTCATTGCACCTGCTTCTACACGATTCCACGAATCTTTTGCAAGCGGACTACTCTATCATACATTGAATGTCTACAACCAAATCGTAGATTTACATAACTTAACTAAATTCAACAACGTCTCATATGATAGCGCGTGCCTTGTTGCATTAGTGCATGATTGGTGCAAAATCAATCTATACACACCATATCAAAGAAACGTCAAGAACAATGAAACTGGTAAATGGGAATCGGTAATTGCATATAATCGAGGGAATACAGAATTTCCACATGGGCAGCAGTCATTGGAGCTTGCAAGGTGCTTCTTTAAATTTGATACAGCTGAGAAACTTGCAATCACGCACCATATGGGACATTGGTACACACATCCTGCAGAAGAGAACAGCCTTCAGACAGCTAACGAAAGATATCCGCTTGTATTGATGTTGCAGTTCGCAGATTCGTTAGCTATCACCAGTTACTAATATGCCTACACTGAATAATCTATCTAAATTATCCGAAGATCAACGAAAGTTAGTCGAAGATAACATGAACTTAGCTTACAAGTGTGCATCTGAAATTGCCCCACACACAACATTAGAATACGAAGATGTAGTTCAATATTGCTTATTAGGGCTGTGTAAGGCTGTATTGATATTTGACGAATCTAAGGGTGCACTATCCTCTGTCGCATATCAATGTATGCGAAATGAAATATACATGAAAACTAGACGCGCAAAGAAACGCATAGCGCAAAACGAGCTATTAAGTTTAGATGCGCCTTGTCCAAATACAGAAGATTTTACACTTTTAGATACAATAGAAGACTCATATGACAGAATATCCGAAGCAGAATTATATATGGATCTAATGTCTGCTATAAGCAAAGTGCCAATAAGCAGACGTCATATTGCTCAGTATCTGATAGATAACCCTCAAAGCCCTCAAGGCGTAGTTGCTAAAAAATTTAATTGTACTCAATCAAATATATCAAGAGTTAAGAAAGAGTTGATAAAACATTGGCTAAATAAATAATGATTACCTTTTATTGTTGTATGAAGATAGTGAGGTGTACTAACAATGTATATGAATGAAGTATCAGTTATGTCCATGGCTCAGGAAGATGCAAAGTATATTGCAGATCGCCTTAGGCAAAAGCATACAGCTGTGGATGTCAAAGATATCACAGCTAATAAAGTATCAGATGCGGCTGTAGATGCTGAAGAAGTTGAATACGATGTACAAATTGTTTTAGATATAGACGGCGATCAGCAAGCTGTAAATTTCCAGTATTATCTTCAGCCAGATGGAAATGTAGAATTATCTGATGATTTAGATAATGTGATTCAGAGTGTCGATAGCAGAATAATGTCTGGTCAGAATACGGCCGACTTACAGATCATTACAGCCGCGGATGATTTTGATTCTGATGACTTTAATGACGATGATTTTGAAGAAATTCCGCATGAACCGGTTGAAGATGACACGGTAGCTGACGATGATAGCATAACAGACACCTTGAATGATATGTCAGAACAGCTAGATGATTTACAAGATGACATAACTGATCCTTCTAATGAAGACGATATCAACATTGACATAAACAACAACATTGATAATCATTACATCGCAGAATGCGAAAAATGCCATGGAATTTTTATTTCCTCTCTGATAGCTTCAGATCAGCGAGTTGAATCAATTCATGGCGTGTGCCCGCTTTGTAATAAAGAATCTGATCAATATCTCAAATGGATTGTAGAAGCGGTGGAACAATGAGAACAAAAAATTCTGAATTTTTGACTTGTGATATATGCGGTAAACAATTCTTGAAAGTATATAACAGCATCTATGAAACTACGTTTCAAGGCAGGAAATGTCATTTCTGCAGTTATACGTGTTTCAGAGAAGCTCAAAAGGTACAAGAAGCGATAAAAAGTAATCATAGATTGGCCAATCGTAAATTTGCATAATACAAAATTATTCTAAGCATGCCTACGGAAATACTAAATGAATCTAAGTAACATTAGAAGAGAGGTTGCATAATGAAGCGAATCATAAAAAATTCTGTAACGAGCTCAAAGAGCACTGATGCTCAAAGGGAATATGAATATCGTAAAAATGTTTATTTAAAGAGAAAGCATGAATTTGAAACTCTAGGTGAAGATGACAACAACGATGTACTTTCCAGAGAAGAGAAGATGCGCATAGCAAAAGCTGAGATGAATAAGGTAGCACCAAAATTCGTTAACTCTGCTGCCGAATATTCAGATTATAAATCAGACAGACGTATTGGTGTTACAAATCAAAGATACAAGGGATATATGATTCGTCTAGACAGAGCTGGATACGGATACAATGTGTACGATAAAAATGGAGAGCTAGAAGATTCAGGGTACCCGTCTAAAGAAGCTGCTAGAAATTTTATTGATGAATTAGTGTCTGAAGCTGACGAAGAAATAGAAAGCTCTGTTGATATCGATGAAGAAACAGAAGATCCTAAATGGGTATGTCTCGATATCAAGCATGTAAGAGATAGCGACGGAATGCTTACAGATTATGCGCTTTACACTACTGAAGACGAAGATAAGTATATATGTATGTTTGGCGATGTTGATGCATACCCTCCGGACGAAATGTACGCAGATGCTGAATTTGACACAGAAGAGGAAGCTCTCGAATGGTTTGAAGATTACATCGGACCTGGAGATGAGGATGAAGACGAAGACTACGATGTATATCACGATGTTATTGATGCTGCAGAAGAACTAGATGAAGATGAAGATGGCTTAGACCATCCAGATCAAGAATTTGATTCAGCAGATACTTCAATCAACTCCGCCAAACTTCCTGCCATCTATAAGATGATATCTATTCCTAAAGGGTCTGTGGGAATTGATTTTGGTGGTGGAAAATGGGACAATGCAATCGAGCATATAAGAGATCTAGGAGCTACTCTGTGTGTATATGATCCGTATAACAGATCAAAGGCATATAATAAAGAGACACTGAAGACGTTAAGAGCCAACGGAGGAGCTGACTGGGCAGTAACTTCTAATGTTTTGAATGTTATCAAAGAACCTAGTGCAAGAAAAGCAGTTCTTGAGAATATCTCAAAGATAACAAAGTCAGGCGCACCTATCTACATTACTGTCTATGAAGGCAGAGGAGATGCAAAAGAAGGCGTAACAAAATCTGGTTATCAGCTTAACAGGAGGACTGCTGACTATCTAGACGAAATAAGGGAAGTATTTCCTGACGCTACTCGTAAAGGAAAGTTGATTGTCGCTACTAATTCAAGAACAGTCAATAGCTCAACACATGTTACATCTGAAATTGAATTGCCTAAAAATATATCCACAATCATAAAAAGTACTATGCCGTCTGTCGATAATGTAGTATTTGATTATGATATTGATGAATACAGCATAAATTTATATGCACATTTGTCAGATGATTTTGATTATGAATATGAAGACGAGGACTTAGACGAAGACACTATATATGCAATAGAGGATTGGGCAAATGCAATTGCAAATAGCGTAGACGATGAAGAATTAAAAGAGTGCATACTTCGAAACACAGAATATGATTGGTATTCTGGAATGACTTTCTACGGCGGAGGAGATATGCCCTTCACATATTCTAAGTTCGTATATCCAATAGAGCTAGAAATCTAAAACAAAGAATTATACAATTGAGCAACATGCTTAGTATGAAGATAGTGAACATTATAAAAGTCATTTAGATGATGGGTGGCAACCCGTTAATTCAAAATGAGGAGCAAAAATTCATATGAAAAGATATATTAAAAGTTCAATAGAACAATCAACAAATATCAAAGCTTCATCAGAAATCGTCTGGGATGATCTAGATTGGAATCAGCAGATTCAACTTATGAAAAAATATATTAGAAATTATAAAGGCACTAAAATATTTGAAGATTTTGCAGATTATGTCAACAAGCCGGTTGAAGATATAATTGATGCATTCAGCGATGCAGAATATCGTGGAGACATAAGAATTCCCGAAAGAATGCAGCTTGATTCTGAGTACAGAAATGATGATATTTATTCATCTAGTTCAATACAAGCAAGAAACTATGGTGGAGCATATGATGTAGATCCTGAACAATATTTTACAAGAGAAGACCTAGTAGAATTTGCACAAGATGTTATTGACTATATTGCAAATAGTCAAGATATTCTACTAGATATATCTGAACTTAGTATTGACGGAAATACAATTACTCTTGGATTGACAAATGAATTTGATAATGGTGGTTTTGAAGACACTGTTAGATTCAATGTTGATATGAGAAAAATCAGAAAACCTCAAGATTTGATGAAGTATACCATGCCAGTAGCAATTCAGTTCATCCATGCATATCAGACTGCAATTTCTGAAGACATTGATTCGTCATCTAAAATTGAATCCTCTCAATCTTATCTGGATAGGATAGAGGAATTGATGAACCAAGGGTTAGATGAAGAAACAGCTTCAAGAGAAGCGTATGCAGAATTCTATCCTGACGAATATGATGTAGATGATTATGACGAAATATATTCTTCTACATCATCTAGCAGATACTGGTATTTTACTCGTCACGGTGTTCAGCCAGGTTCAGTTCCTAAGTATGTAAACATCTTAGATATTGTAGACACACCAGAAGGTACATATTTCCTTGCTGACGGTGTTATTCTCACAAATGATCTCCGTAACTATGAAATTCAGGAGCGTAGGCCAGAAGGTGAAATATATTCTTCTAAACAATCCAACAGCAAATTAAATCAGATTAAAGATAAAATCACCAAAGTTGTTAAGAATGTGATGATGTCAGCTGAATTTGGTTTTCCTGAAGATGAAGTTGAAGAGTACAGTGTTGTAGAAGTTGACCCTTCAGGTAAAGTAGAAGTAAGAGCTGAAGTAGATTACGACGGGCTCATGACACTATGTGATGCCCTCAATCCTATTGTTCAGAGATATGATAAAGATAGTTATTTTGAGCCTGTACAGCCTGGAATCATTCGAGCTTGGATAGAAAACAAAAATGATGTTGTGGAGTCATCTAAATCACTAAATAGTGTTGCTAACAAATATCCGAAGTACATGAAAGTATCAAGAGGTGGGCAGAATTTTTCTGTACATTATAATTTGATTGATAATAGTCCTTCTGCAGATGCTCATCAGATGTGGTTAGAATTTCAAGCTTCTGTGTCTGCAATCAAACCTTATGACGATGCTGAATATGCTTGGGCACAGATTGAGAACGGTCACATCAATGTTATCAAAGGTGGTAAGGTAATTCAACAGTATTATTACTTTGATGCAGATGATATGGATGTTGAAAATAGTGAATGGTGCGATATCATAATTGATGAAGCGATTGATTTAATTGCAAAAATAAATAAAGATATTGAACCTCGAATGGTATATAACTCTACATCAATTGCAGCTAGAAACAAATCAAGTATCACGTCATCAGCCGATAAAACAATTCGACCTATCGATGAACTAAATGATGTAACAGATCAACTCAGAGATGACCTAATTCAGAAGCTTGTTGACGTGATGTCAAGTCCGAACTTTGGGTTCAGTAGAAATGAAGCCATTGATTATTCAAGAGTAGATATTAGATTTGATGACGATGAAAACAGAATTGAAGTTGAAGTTGGCGCAGAGGTTGACTACGACGGTCTAATGCAGATTGCTCAAGATCTTGATCCAATCATTCAATCATATGATAAAGCTGCCTATTTCGATGCAGAAGATGCTGGATTGCTTATCGCATTTATTCCATACGAATCATTGAGAAAGCACATGAAGGTCAATTCAGCTGCTGACCTTACTGAACCTTCCTTAGATCCTCCTGAATATGATGATCCAGAGGAAGTCGATGAAGATGTAACAGTCGAATTCGACATGGACAGAGTACGAATTGATGTAGATAAATCTGGATCCTGGGAATATGTTGACGATTCATTCTTAGACGATGTGCTGACAGATGATACGCTTTATTCTGACGAATACGATGTAGAGGTGAGAGACCGAAACGGCCTACTTGAGGATCTAGATGATATTCTTAAATATGATATTCCTGTAGAAGCGGGTGAATATCGTATCAGCTGTCATATCACGTTGGTGTATCACATAACTGGAATTGAGAAGTATGATGAATATCCAGATGATAACTACGGTGATTCTTCAGAATATTCAACAGAAAACGCAGAGGTCAAGTTCGATTTCCACGATAGTTATGTAGAGGATTTTAGAATTGTTGACTAACATGGCTTTTGCATTCTAGAAACTTAATCGTTATATAAGACGTAGGAATTCATCCTGCGTCTTATTTTTTTTTATTGTTCAACAATCATTAAATATTAACGAATTATTAACGATAGTTGAAATTGTCATCAAAATCGCTTATAATATAAGCATAAACAAATACATGTTTCGGAGGTCATCCACATGAAAACATTCAGCTCTGTATTGTCCGCGATTTTTACTATTCTGTCTGCACTGTGCTTTGTATTCTGCTTTTCTATAGATACTGAGCAAGATTCATGGTTCATGTATATGGGACTTGCGTTTTTAGGATTTATTATTTCTATCGCGTTATCTGCGATCGCAGGAAACTTATATAAGTTGACTGGAAGCGTTGTTGCATTTGTTTCTGTTATTGCCGCATCAATTGAAATGAAACGCCACCCGAACAGCCGCCGCACCAAGGCGTTGATCAGCACATATACTAATCGTAGAAATCAATTCAATTATAGCAAACTTTATCACAATGCAAAGCAAGTTTATTTGAAAGGAAATAGATGATGGCTATATCTCTTACATCTCAGCAGCAGACAGCAGTAAATAGCACCAGTTCTAAGATACTGTGTTTAGCAGGAGCAGGAAGCGGTAAAAGCCGTGTTCTTGTAGAACGTGCTCATAGACTTGCATCAGAGAGCAATCCTGAGTCCATACTATGTTTGACGTTTACTAACGCAGCAGCAGCTGAAATGAGATCAAGGTATAAAGCATGGTATTCAGACGATATCTTACCCATATTCAAAACATTTCATGGATACTGTTATGATCTAATATGCAAAGATGCTAGAATTCGACAAGTGTTAGGGTACTCTAGTATTCCGACCATTCCGAGCGATCATGTTTTATCTACAATCAAAATAAGCAATTTACTTAAGTTAAGTATATCTGTATCCGAGCAGACATTGAAGAAAAAATCCAGAACTGACATCAAATCTAAATATAAATATGACATGTTTTTGAAATCTGTTTATAAGGAATTGATTTCTAAAAACTATATCACATTTGATATGATGACGGACATGGTAAGTGAGCTGTTTGAGAAGTCCGATGCATCTATATCCATATACAAAAAACGTGTGTCTAATATACTGATTGACGAGTTTCAAGACACTTCACCAGACCAATGGAAGTTCGCTAGCAGCTTTTCAGACGCTGATATATTTGTCGTTGCTGATGAAAGACAAGCTATCTATGCGTTCCGAGGTGCGGATAGCTCAATCACAAAATCTTTGTTTAAAGACGATGCATTTGAAAAAATATTGTTGGATCATAATTTCCGGTCTACACAACAAATCTGTGACTACGCCAATCAAATAATTAAGTCGTCCGGAGAGCCGCTTCACATTGCGCTGAAATCTTCTGTTTCTGGTCCATCTGTGAAAGAAATTCGATCAGATAGCGCACCCTTTGTATATCCGTTAGGTAGTAACAATATAGTTAGATTTTTATCTGAATACAGTAAACTCAAAGGTTCAACAGCTCTATTATTCAGAACAAACAAAGAAGTATCAGAAGCTGTCAGCATGTTATCGGATAATAATATAAAGTATGATGCATACAGAGTAAACTCAAATGATGTAAAGAATTATCTTAGATCTATAATAGATGATGAGTTTGCTGTTTCGTGGCTATCTGATATTCTGCCGAATATAGCTCAAAGCGAATTCATTCGGCTATCTAATATAGTGCCTCCAGAGGATTCTAGATATGCTTTGTTTAGATCTAACTTCGCCACGAATGATCCAGTACGTCACCACTGCCAAGTTATTGACAAGTTGCGACTAATATATAACAGTGATACGTCTACTTCTACTAAAATGACAGATATATGTGCAGTGTTGAACATCAAAAACATCTCAGAGTTTGACGAAAACATAGATAAAAATATTGAATGTTTGATTGATAGTGTTGAAAATCATGATTCCAATATCGGCAATGATTCACAATCGTTATATGTAGGTACAATACATAGTGCTAAAGGGCTTGAATGGGACAATGTATTCTTATGGAATGTCAATTGTTATTCCTTCAAACTTAAATCCGAAGAGGACTGGAACTTGTACTATGTAGGTGCTACAAGAGCAAAACAAAATCTATTTGTATTCAAAGGAGAAAACATGTGACGATTTGTAGTAATTTATCGGAGAACAGCAGAAATACTTATAATCTGCTAAGATGTATCTCAAGTAGACTATCTAGTCGAACTGACTGCAAAGGCATAGAATACGAAGTAACAATATTCGATGATATGTCATTGAACGTAGTTCCGAATGTCTTGATATTTCCCAATACGCATAGCCGCAGACCTTGCGATACGATAAGCATCACGCAGTATGCAATTCTCAGCTGCTTATCTCCTGTCTCTATCTACATCTATCCAGATAAAGTAGTATTGAGCAAGCACTGTCTCGTTCCAGGTAAGTATGTATTCAAACTGTCCGCGGATAAACTAAAACGAAAGTGGATCAACATGACGGAGGTAACATATGAAGTTAAAATCGGTTGATATTTGGAATATGCACAGCATCAAAAATAAGCATGTTGAGCTGACAGACAAAAACATTTTAGTCGGTAAAAACGGATCGGGAAAATCTACTGTATTGAATGCTATTCAGCTAGCGCTGCTTGGCTACATTCCAGGTACAAACAAACAGAACAGGGATATATTCAACCATGCGTGCGCAAGTCCGATGAAGGTTATGGTAACATTTGATAATGGATACTATATCTGCAGAACGTATACTAAGCAGAAGAACACAGTGAAATGTGATGTAGATACGTTTCCTACAGAGCTTGACATAAAAGCTATAGTATCTGGTCTTGAGCTTCCGATATTTAACTTCAACGAATTTGTAGCGTTGAGTCCGAATATGCTGAAAGATAGATTGATGGAGCTGATCCCGAGACAAAACTTTGATTTAAGCATAGAAGATGCGATATCTGACGAAATGGATAAGTTATCTGAAGAGACAAAACGCTTGATGACAACAGAACTTGCATCAATTGAAACTGACACTGATATCTTATCAGAAATCAAAAAGTTACATAAATACACAAAAGACATTGTTTCATTTAAACAGTCTGAAGTCACACGTCTTACGAATTCAATTGAATCATCTGTTCAGTATACAGATGTAGACAGCTCATACAACTTAAAGGATGTACAGGCAAAGATCGACTACTACAAGAAGCTCAGAGCAGATTCAGCTGAAGTATATAGATGTAATGAAACTATTCAGGCCATTGAAGCTCAGCTTGCTGATTTTTCGTTAAAAGCGCCGAAGGAAGATAAGTTTCACGATGACAGATACAATGAATGGTCGTTTGAACTCACTTGCTATTCGAACAAACGAGATGTGTTGAAAAACGATCTATCTCGTGAAACTGAAAAGATTGCGGAACTGAAATATAAGAAGCGGAACCTAGAGCAGAGCCTGAATGCTTCAAATATCTGCCCTATTTTGCATGACGTATGTGATAGATTGACCATAGATAGAGGCGAGTTAGCAGCACAGCTAGATACCGTTGAGACGGAATTGCTTGCTGCGCAGTATAGATACGCAGATATTACAAGTACCATCAATGATTTAACTTCAAAGATTGACAAGTTGTCAAAAAATCTAGACGTCTTAGCTACTAACTACGATGTTAAGCAGCAGCTAATCGATCATAAAGCCGCTATCAAGTCTCAGGTGAGGGATATGGTTGCTAGTACTGGTCTCAATGCCGAATTTATCGAATCTGAGTTAGATAAGCTTGATAACATTCGAATCAAGCTGCTTGCTAACATGGAATACGATAGAATTATGTCTAAAGTTGTTAAAGATAAGTATCAAGCGGAACTGGATCTGGCAGTACTGAAACGCATTGCAGATAAGTTAGGTCCAAATCAGCTTCAAGCTGTAGTATCCGCCGCACCATTCGAGTCAGCAAAGAGGATCATTTCAGATAATCTCAAAGCGTGCGGATTGCTCGGAGATGCGTATTTTGTTACAGATGGAGGCAACAATTCATTTGACTTTGGACTTGTTAGAGATGATTTGCATATCTCTTATAAATCATTGTCATCTGGTGAAAAATGTCTGTACATGTTAGCATTTATGACAGCATTACTATCTATGAATGAATGCAGTATCAATCTTTTGCTGTTAGATGATGTATTCGATCACCTAGATAACCAGCACACACAGTTAGCTTTAAGATACATCAGCAATGATACTAATGTGCAATACATTTTTGCCGGCGTAAACAATGTATTTGTTGAGCAGAAATTTGACAACATCGATGTTGTAAATATGTGAATATAGGAGCAGCTAAAATGACGCTAGAAATCGGAAGTATCTACCATGTTAAGGTCATCAAATTGCTTGATAAAGCTATCATAGTTAGATTACCTGACAACTCAACAGAATTGATTCATGTATCTAAAATTGCTAATGCATTTGTCAAAGCACCAGAAGAATATGTGTCGATAGATGATGAATTCGACGCTGTTGGAGTTAAAGGTCAGACCAAGCCAGTTGAATTATCTTTGAGACACTTAGATCTGAAGAAATTTAATGCTACGATAGTGGAACCGAAGCTTATAGACCCTATCAGCAAACAGAAGCCGAAACAGCATAGTAAGCTATCTCAGAATGCTAGCAATCCAACGAAACCAATACATTCTAAGATCGACAGGAAACTGTCCTTAGATGAGATGATCAAGAAAAGCAACAAGCAATTTGAAGATAAGTTTAGAGGTAGGAAAGACTTCACAAAGAAGAACAAGAATCGGAGAAAGAACAAGCAGCCTTACAAAGAAGACTGATCCTGTATTTCTTTCTGATGCTAAAGTAACTGAATCGAAATCTAACAAATAGGTGTTGGCTGAGGATTTTTTATCTTCAGCCAATATAAATATTCTCAGAAATAGTTATCAAAAAAAACTAAAATTGCAACGATCGTTAAATAAGTATGTAGCAGAAGAAGGTCAAGGATTTCGGAAGGAGCTGAATGGTGATGAAGTCTCAGTCCACTAACTATTACGATCAGATTGATAAAGCTATTAAGTCTTACGAACAATCTAGACCGTATCATCCTTTGGGTCCTGATAAAATCTGCGATAAGATTGATTGGTGCTGGAAATGGAGAAAAATTTCTGAATGTCAGATGCACAGCCTAGTTGATCGAATAGTGTATCTGATGGACAATAACTTAGTTTGAATTTAGTTTGATGTTACGGCGTCGCTAAGCACTAAAACATGGTAGAAACCTTTATTCTATATGATGTTGGAGATTGGAGTAATGGCAGCACATAGGTCTTTGACACCCACGGAGTAAGTTCAAATCTTGCATCTACAGCCAACTGTCAATACTTAATTGACTGATGTCAGAGTAATCAGCTAATCTGGCAAAGAATGAAAATGATTGCTGAAAACCGCTACTAGTAGTAGACGAGGATCTAGCGGCAAGCTGAGAAATCAGCAGGAGGTAGCTATCTTGAAAATCAGAAAAGAACCTATTTTAGGGATGGCTAACCTATATCCTAAACGAACTCATCTTCCTGTTGTAATATGGGTAGATAACTTAGGCTCTGCTAGAAAAGGAAAGCATAATGAACCTAGAATCAAGGTTCAAAATGTAAAAGGTGACAAAGCAGTAGACGACACTTTTAGCTTGTCAATAAGCATGAATCATAAAATTCTTGCAGGAAAGTGCAAATTATCGAATGATGACTACAGAGAGATTGTAAATTTTGTTTCAGAAAATTACGATGTTTTGATGAAACATTGGAATCAAGAAATTGATGAAGATGAATTAAAGGAAATTATTTACAATCGTTAATATGAGGGAGTCAAATGAAAATTCTTCGTCGTCAAAACATAGAAGGGATGGCGAGAATTGGATTTACTCCTGATAATTATGAAGTATACGTAAATACAGATGATGGTGGAAAGATTCCTCATTTTCATTACAAGATGAAAACAGATTGTAATAAGTTTCATACTTGTATACAGATTGAAAAACCTGAATATTTTCACCACACAGGAAAAGAAAGCGTGCTGAATTCTAAACAAATTCGGTCGTTGATTCGATTTCTTAAGTCACCTGTAGCTCTGTCACAATATGCTGAAAAATTTTCTTCCAATTTTGAGTTAATTATTTTCCTTTGGAATATAAATAATTCAGATGTCATAATTGATCCTGAAACAAAAATCCCAGATTACTATCAACTAAATTAAATCCAATCGTTAATTAAGTATGTAGCAGCTAGCAAGCTATTACATAGGAAGCTCACAATCCTGCCGAAATAACATCTAGAATATTTCCGCACAAATTGGCTGAAAAGAGTGAGTGGCAAGGAATATGCCAGGAATGATTCATACTATATGGAGGATTAAGCATAACTGGTACTGCGGCGGTCTTGAAAACCGTTCACGTGAAAGCGTGTGAGAGTTCGAGTCTCTCATCTTCCGCCAGGTCTTGCATGCAAACATGCAAGTGGATTGAAATGAATCTCACTCGCGCCGCCAGGTCTTGCATGCTTGCATGCAAGTGGATTGAAACCATCTAGATGAAATAAAACCAACTATGCTGGCAAGTTGTCGGTGGGTTGAAGAGCCACAGAGTCTAAACTATTCTACTCTATCTTAGAAAGCGTCGGAAAGCTAGGTCCCGTTAGTAGCAGCTGAAAAGTATCCTAAAACGATAAGCGTTAACACATGTTTTATAGGTGACACCTCGGAAAGACGAGGATATGCGCTGGTGTCCCATAGAGGTTGATTGGAACGGTCTTGTAAGCCGTCGGCTATTGCCCACGTCGGTTCGAATCCGACCACCAGCTCCATCGCAAGAGAGTCACTGGCTCAGCGTAGCACATCACAATGAATAGGAGGAAGCTTCATGAGAAACGACGCGCATGCTTTCTAAGTCTTGAAAGGAGGACTTAGAAATGAGCAAAAGCTATAAGAAAACGCCGTGGAGCGGAGACAGGAAAGGCAAATGGAAAAAGCGCAGAGCCTCAAAGGTTGTGCGTAGATATCTCAGGCGCCATCTCGAAGATCTGTGCCAAGGTGCGCAATACAAGAAAATTTACTGTTCATGGAACATATGCGACTACGGGTTCTTATATCCATGGGAAGAGCATTGGACGTATGTGCAGGCAGAGAATTCACATGCTCATGCGAATGAGCCAAAACGTTCGAAAGAAGACGAGTACCGTCAGTGGTATCAAGAGTACAAAGCAAAATAACAATCGGCTATGCGCTCTCCGATAAAAGAGCGCACATGATGGGCTATGGTGAAAAGGCAACACATCAGACTTTGACTCTGACATTTGTTGGTTCGAGTCCAACTAGCCCAGCCAAGTAAAGGAAAACATTTTTATCCTCTTTATCTTTCTGTTTGTGGCATCAGGACAAACAAAATGCCACACAACATGGGAATGTAGCTCAGTAGGTTAGAGCGCATGACTACAGGTCATGAGGTCGAAGGTTCAAGCCCTTCTGTTCCCTCCAAAGCCTATATCAGTATAGGTCTTGAAATGATAAATAGACCAATGCATTATCTTTAGAAAAGTAATGTATCTGATGAAAAGAGATCATCAACTCTCGGCGAAATTAAAACTGTTGTGACGAATGTGTCGTTTGACACATATAAATAGCAGGTTCGTCGCTGCGCTTAATCTACTGAACTGCAATGTTGATGTAAGCAGTAGTAAAGGTTCCCAAACCGATTCAGGGAGATTAAGAAAAAGTTAGCTTATTTAGTAGAAAGAGGGTTGGAGGGGCACAGCAAGTAGAATAAATGCAATAGAGCAACAAATTTGAAAGCTAATAAAGGATGTGCTAAGGAGTAGAAGTAACTACCTCTGTCTACTGTGTATTTCTACTAAATGAGCTTAACTTTTCATTAAGGAGTTTCTAGTATGCGAACATATACTTTTATTTGTTACGATAAGTATCCAAAAACAGTTAAAAAGTTCCACATCTTTGAAAAGAGGTTTTCTTCGTTATCAGATATTGCTAAATTCTTAAAATCTGCAAATAAGCTATATTTGAAAGATCCGCTGAAACAGCTATCTAAAAACGAATTAGCAATTCTGTCAAAGAAACTCCGATCGTTAAATAACATGTAGCGCAGCTGTTAGAGCTAACACCTTTAAGCAATGAGTCGTAGGTTGAAGTCTAGCAACCAGCTACATTTGATATGCGGATATAGTGTAACGGTAACATCCGACTCTTCCAAAGTCGTGTTGCGGGTTCGAGTCCCGTTATCCGCTCCAGAAGGAAGTATGCATCCTGCTACCCACCTAGTATGTCGACTATCTTGATGGCGCGAAATTGATAAAAAGAGCATATATGCAAACTTGTCGCATAAGAGTACAAGTAAGGCAGAGAAGCTGCTATAATCGGGTGCAAAACCATTCCCGATATAATAAGGGCCTTTAGCTCAGTCGGTCAGAGCAGCATACTCATAATATGAAGGTCCAGGGTTCGAGTCCCTGAAGGCCCACCACAATTGGTACAACACGACTGTAACGACTCTCGCAGTTTAGAGCTGTATCCCGCTTCTTGATTGAGGTGTGAAGTGTCAAGAGAGCCTCCGACGAGTCTTATGGGCACCACCTAACGGTGAAAAGATAAGACAATCGTCATTACGTCTAAGTTGTCCGGCAGTGTTAATGTCATTGAATCACGAAATTATGATCAAGCTGCCGGATGTATATCCTCTCGTAGTGTAGCGGTAGCACTGCGCCCGTCAAGGCGAAGGATCCGTTCGAATCGGAAGGGAGGCTGTCCGGCACAGACAGAGTGCGCTGTTGGCCTACAGTTGAAACTTGGCAAAGCTTCATAGCCGAAAAGTGGCGACAAATAGAGGCGAGGCAGAACAATAGTCTTGGGTCTGCAAGTAAGCCTATCGGCAACAGAGGAGAGCCTTATGCTTGCTAGGTGTTCTAGGCGCCTTTCTCCTCATCATATGCAGCTATAGTGTAATGGTAGCACTCAACTCCTCCAAAGTTGTATTGCCGGTTCAAATCCGGTTAGCTGCTCCACAGAAAGTCTACAGAAAGGGTGATAAATATGGCTATTTATAAATGCCCGGTTTGTGAAGGAAGGGGATTTGTTCCTTTCGGATTCTATACAAGTCAACCATATGATGGAAGCTCAATAACTGGTTCTGCTTCAACTGAAATTTGTAGAAGCTGTGATGGTAGAGGCATAATATTTGATGAATGCCTTAGAACAGCTTCAAATAATAGGCAAAAGATCTGTAGCAACTGCGAAATGAATGATGGAATGGTGTATATGTCTTATCCCCCTAAATACAGATGTACTTTATCTGGTTGTTTTAATGAAGGAACACATCTATGCGATATAGATGACGTGATGGATAAGTGAAACAACTATCCAATACAATGTAGAGATCGGTAGGACGCTGGCGTGTGCTGACCGAATCGTTCCGTCTGGGTGTGTCAACACCCGGACGGTTCTTTTTGTTGTCAGATGAATCAAATTATTAACGAATTATTAACGGACATTGAATTTTCCTTACAGATGTCATATAATATAATCATAAAGAAGATAGTCCGATCCATCACATCAAAAAGCTTCAAAGCTAAGGAGGACAACATGAAAGGATACATTATCAAAGTTACATACCTCACAGGCCCACATGAAGGAAAGTCTTATTTCCTCCAAAAAGGTGGGTTTGTAACATCTGATCCAGATAACCAGTGGTCACACAATTGTTACAAGACAGAAAATATCTGCAAGTCGGTTTGCAGACAACTTGGATGCAATAACAAGATTGACCACATGGTGGAGGAGAAAACCAGAGAGTTTCAGATTCAACACGGTCTCGATGTATCAGATTCAATGATCTACGAATTAGAGTACTACGAACCGTATTTCGTCAAAAATGTTTACAATTCGGATGTTTACTAAGGAGGTATTCAATATGATTGTATATAGCAGATCTGAAGCAAAAGAATTGTTAGATAGAAACTGCGAGATTGCAGAGCGCTCCAGCATGGTTGTTGTTACAGTCTTTCACACAGACTTAATTACAAAGGAAGTATGCGTTACAGACATATTCAGCCATGATGCAGTGCAAGCAATGATCTGGAAGTCAGATTACCTGAACCGACTCAAATCGCTAAAAGTTCCATATGTCGCATATATCAGCAACACTCTTGAATCTGCATATGACTATGTTGAATTTGAGGAGGACAAATAACTACATATGAAAGAAATCAAATTTTTACTCAGTAATCATGAAGTAGAAACAATGCGAGCAGCATTCAACAACTCCTTTTTACAGAGACCTGATACAGAAGCAACAGATAACGAAATCGATGACACAGACAGCGATATCGCAAGATTTATCATCTGGAACTACGTTAAATTTTACGAAGCGATGAAAGGTACAGAGGAATGACAATGATGGATAGAAAAGTTGATATGGCTCTGTTTTCTGCAAACAATTGGATCAATTACCAGCTTGAGATGCAGAAAGCTGCGATTCAAATGATAGGAAACGCAATTGATGAAACAAAGAAAGCTTACAAGCTTCAGAGCAAACAAAGCCTCGATAAAGATGAAGGAGTTGAATTTTTCACAAGCGCCGACATCGCAGAAATCTACAAGTTGCTCAATAGCTCAGAATCTGAAATTGAGTCGGTCATCTCTAAGCTAGAAGAAGCAAAGGAGATGATGCCTGATTTTGATAGGAGACCAAAGCATGAAGCGAGTAAGTAAGACATCTAACATATTGGGAATGGCTAAAGAACCATCAAGAGAGGTGTTTTGGATCGTTGACGGAAAAGTTCTTTCATTTCCGTTCTATCATGATACAACGTCTCTCGGCGTTTCTAAATCAAGATTAACACAATTTTTGTAAATTATAGCCAGAAGCAAGGTTCAGTTCAACAGTAGCTCAGTTCTGTTAAATGCGCGCTTATTGATAGATAGCATCTATGCGAAAGGAAGATGTAATTGAAACGACTACTACGCGTAACAGCATCTAACTCAAATAAGTCAAATGTAAAAATAATAGAAATTGAATTCTATGTGAATGTAGAGCAGACTACTAGCGCAAATTCTGCTAGAAATTCAAACTCTAAAGAAAACAAGCTAAACACTTACAAGAAGATCTTCAAAGCATTTGTGGACAATGCAATAAGACTGATGAAAGAAAAGCATAGTAAGATTGTAGATATTCATCAATCTAACCGAGCTAGATCAAATTCTTGGTATGTCTCCATGCACCCAGCAAATGCTAAAGGAGAAGTAAAATCGAAGTATTTGTTCATTTTTAGATTCTCTGATCACTCAATTTCTAACTTCGAAGAAAGATCAGCTAAATACAGAGATGAGCTAGCGCAAGCTAACAAACTATCTGAACAATCAAAGCAGCTAAACATTCCGTTTGAAATCGTTGTCAGGAAAGATAACAACGAAAATCATTTCAAATCGTTTGCAGAAGCACTGGATTTCTTGAAAACGCTGTTAGAAAATGAACAGTCTTGATTGATATATTAAATCAGATCGAATAGCTGAAAAGCTAAGTCGCTCTCCACCTGAGGAGGGCGTGGATAGAAACGCAGAAGCACTGGACTATGTAAACACAATATTAGAAAACGAACAGCGTTGATTGAACGTGGGAAGTTGGTAAGGGTATCAACAATATACTGTAGCATGGTGGGTTTGCTATAGACAAAATATAATCGGCTCTGCAGCAGAGCTGTTAACGAAGATTCGGTTATGCACAAGCATTTCCGAATCTTTTATTGTGTTTGTTTAGAGGTGATAAAGATGAAAATATTCAGATGTCCTGTATGCAATTCAAAAATCGTTATTTTACATGATATAGATACTAGATTTGGCGAAATCCGGTATCGTATACTTTGTTCAGATTACAGCTGTGTAATCAACGATGTATGTGCTTCTAGTTCAACTAAACTAGGTGCGTATAAATTATGGATAGCAATGAGGAGATGGGTCTTACGTGATCACAGAAGAAATTGAAGTATGGAAAGACATTCCGAATTACGAACCATATCAAGCTTCTAGTTTTGGTAACATCCGAATGAAACTAGCTGACGGTTCATACAAGCTATTAAAGCCATTCTTAAACATGGATGGTTACTATCAAGTAGCTGTCAAGAACTGCCCCACAAAGCTGCCTAACCTCCACAGGCTTGTAGCTTTTGCATTTCACGGTGTTCCGAAAACTAAGATGGTAGTAGATCACTTGAATAATATACATACTGATAATAGACCGGAAAATCTAGAATGGGTTACGCAGAAAGAAAATATGCGAAGAGCAAAGGCGATGGGACTATATACTAAGAAAACAAAAATCAAATGCGTGGAAGACAACATCATTTACGAATCTATCGCAGACTGCGCGAAGAAAACAGGTATTCGACCTGCAAGTTTGTGGAATACTACGAGAGATGGTACAACAATTCGTGGTAAGCACTACATCAGAGTTGCACAGGAAAGTATCTAAATATTAAAGAATTATTAACGATAGTTGAATTTACAGCCAAGATCGCTTATAATATAAGTATCGACATGTATATACAGATCCGGAAATCATAGATACACAAAGATTTGGAGGCACAGTATGGAGAAGAACATTGTAAATTCCGTAACAGATCAGATTCGAGTACTGCAGGAACATGAAGTCATTGCTTCAAAAGCTGGATTGCATTACGCAGTTATATTTGGTCAGCTAGATGATAAATCAGAGGTGTTCTGGTACGATATTTGGTCACAAGATAAGAATATACTTATGTGGATGCTAGACCAGCTTGAGGCGAGTTATGACGATATAGAAGATGCCGGTTATGAATCTTATGTTGGCACACATATCCGTAACATTGGTTCGAACGGATTAGCTTTTGGTAATTAACAAAGAGTTTACATCATGTCTTTGTAACAGATCAATTCACAAATAGATTTAACTGATGTCAATATTTCTAAGGAGTATCAATATATATATATGAAACTTATCCAGTCTATCAATGAATTTCACAATGCAAAAACAGATGTTATCAACAAAGCCAATATGATCAATGGATTCGCAGGTATGTGTTTCTTCACAGATCCAGTAACCGGCTACACTATTATGCTAGATGTAATCAGCTCAGACAGAAATGTAGTAGAAGATTGGCTGAATAACTGTAGCAATACATATCGAAGAACTCGTGAAAGTTTTGTAACGTATCTAAATGAAGATCTTTATTATGATGGTGTAAAGCGAGATTGGGTTTGGTCTTTACTTGGAAGCATCTTCCAGTTCGCATAAACATTGTAAGATACGTTCTAATTGGAGAGCAAACATGATTACTACAAAAGATTTGGCATACTTTAGAATTGCCAAGCAAGCAGCTAAATTGTCTACCTGGAAACAAGTCAGGTATCAAATTGGGTGTGTAGTAGTATTGAACCACAGAATAATCAGCAGCGGTTTCAACACAACAAAGACAGATACCCTTCAGAAGAAATACAACAAAGAGAGATTCGCAGAAGAATCGTGTCATATGGCTCATGCGGAGTTGTCAGCTTTGAAGCCGTTGTTATACGATAACACGATTGACGCTTCTAAGCTCAAAGTATATGTATACAGAGAGTTGAAAACGGGTAAACTTGGCTGTGCTCGTCCTTGTAAAAGTTGTATGAAGCTGATAAAAGACATCGGCATTCGTTACATATATTATACAACTTCTGATGGCTACGCAGAAGAAAAAATATTGTATTAAGTAGGTGATTTCGTATGAACACAAAATTAGACGTTGTAGTTAAAATGAATGAGCTTCAAGCTGAACTTATCCGTAGATATCAGGAAGAGCTCAAACAGCTTAAAGCTGACATGAAGAAACAAGATCAGTCATACACAGATTCTGAGTTAACTCGAGTAGGTTCTATATGCTGTGAGCTAGTTAATTCTAAGCGCAGCTAATAGATACGCAAATATATCAGCTTGATAGATAAAAGTTATATGTAGGAGGACAAAATGTCATTTAGCGCCTTAGAGAAAAAGATACAGGCAAATGCTCAAAAGTACTATACAGATGGCAGTCAAGAGCTTTCAGATAAAGAATTTGACAATCTTGTTGACAAGCTCAAAGAAGAAAATCCAGCTTCTCCTATGCTAAAAACAGGCTGGGGATACGATGTAAACTCAGATACAACATATGGACATAAAGTTAAGCATAAGTATGGAGAAGTTGGATCGCTCGATAAGGTCCATAACTGGAAAGAATTAAAAAGTTCTTTGAGGAATTCCGAGGTTGTTACTTCCTTGAAGCTAGACGGACTTTCTGTTGTAATGTATTATGAATCAGGACAGTTCAAATCCGCAGTGACTCGAGGAGATGGTGTAACAGGAATTGATATCACAGACAAGATCGGGATAGTATTGCACAGAACGACTCTGAATGATACCACATTCAGTGGGGGAGTTAGAGGCGAAATTGTTATGTCTAACGAACAATTTCGACGTTACAAATCGCAGCATGAAGATGCAAAGAATGCAAGAAATACAGCTGCAGGCATCATCAATTCTAAAGAATTATCAGAAGATCTAAATTTTCTATCTGTTGTAGTATACAAAGTTGTCGGAGGTAATAGAGCGTTTGACAATTACTCCAGTATGCTGAGTTGGCTTCATTCAAATTTTACCGATGTCGTAAGTTGTGATATAACTAAGCTGTTTGAAGATACACTAGATTCCAGAATGGTTGAATACAAAGATGCTTGGTATGATGAATATCCAGCAGATGGAATTGTAATTGCCAGCCAAACTTTAAAACTACAAGAAGCAAACAACGAGTATATCTATGATTTTGATTCTCAAGCGTTCAAGTTTCCCGCCGAATCGAAATTAACTAGAGTTAAATCTGTAGATTGGTCGCTATCCAAAACTAAATACATGATACCTGTTATCAATGTAGAACCCGTTCAGTTGTCTGGCACCACTGTTCAGTTTGCAACAGGATTCAATGCGAAGTACATAAAAGATCACAACATCGGGCCAGGAGCTGAAATTGAGCTTTGCAAAGCAAATGAGATAATCCCTTACGTGCTGAATGTCGTCTCTCCGTCGTATGACATGTCAATTCCTACGCACTGTCCGTGTTGTGATGCGGAGTTGATTCAAGCTGGTGTGAACTTGATGTGCCCCAACTATAAATGCACAAATTATCAAAAGACAGACCTTTTGATTTGGTGCAATCTGTTGTCTCCAGTTGACGGCATTGGTGATGTACTCAGAGAAAAATTCTTGTATGAGGTATTCGGAGATTTGACTACAGTCGATTCTCTCATGTCTAGATCTGTAGAGGATCTAGACATAGAATTCTCAATGTGCAATGGATCTGGAAAGCAGTTTGATCTATTCAAACATTCGGTATATATGTTGTTCAATCAATCTGTTGATATTGCAACAGCGTTGCAAGCTTTAAATATTCCTAGATTAGGTCTAGAAACTTCCAGAAAACTGTCTGAATATCCGGATGTAATTGAACGAGTACTCAAAGTGAGTTTAGGAGAAGCTCCCGTTTCCAATATATCGAATCTAGATAGCTTTATTGGCTACGCTAATGCAAATTCCATCCTAAGTCATCTAGATAAATTTGCAAGACTGAAATATGTATGGGACAGAATATCTTGGGCTGATACAACTGCGGATCGTGTTAAAGTTGCAATTACAGGTAAATTGTCTGTAAAACGATCTGAATTTGAATCAGAATTAAATCAGCATGGATTTGAACTTGGATCATTATCTAAGGACACTGCTTATCTAATTACAGATGATCCGAATAGCGGAAGTAGCAAGAATATTCAAGCTGACAAATATGGAGTATCTAAAATAACTGAACAAGATTTCCGAAATAAATTTATGGGGTGATAATTTGAAATTAGTTCAACCTTCTGTAGTGAGAATCGTAGAATCTGATCCGTTGACTCAGATCGAAAACGCCGCTAGAACTTGCTATAAGTCAGAAAGTAATAAATCTGCAGGCTCAGCAAAACGAATGTTTGATAATCTAGTTAAAAACAAACATACAGCGATGTTAGAGCATGCTAGTTTAGTTTTTCAAGTATTTGACACAGATTATTATGATGCGCTTAAACACAATCTTAGCAAGTACATGAATTTCACAGAACACTGGGTTATCAGCAAAGCTGATTCTAGATACATAACACCTAGATTTCTGATGTCTGGAAATATCAGAGCTATCAATGATTCATGCATTCGTCAGATATACGAAGCGATGATTCAAGCTGGACTATCTGATCTGTTGTATCCAGATAGCTACCCTAAAGAAAATGAAAACTGGCCAAACGATGAACTACTCCCAAACACTAGAATCAAAGTAGTTGATATTTCTGAAATAGAGGATTTATCAGAATCCGAGAAACTGAATCATGTTTATGCGAGCTTCAAAATAAAAACAGATAGAGCTGTATCACACGAAATTGTCCGTCATAGGACAATGAGTTTTGCTCAGCAGTCTCAGAGATACGTTAAATACAATTCCGATGATATCGAATTCGTTGAACCTAGTTGGTACAGAAGTTCAACAGACGACATCAAGCAGATATTTTGCAATTCGCTGCTACAAGCTGAAAAGGCATACAACGAACTAATGTCAAATGGTTGCACTGCACAGGAAGCTAGATGTGTGCTACCTAATAGTACAGCTACAGAAATTGTCGTTACAGGAAATCTTAAAGCTTGGAAGCATTTCATCAATCTTCGATACAAAGGTACAACAGGAAAACCGTATCCGGATATGAAAGTAGTTGCTGAACAAATCTACAATGAACTTAAAGTGGATCCGTTGTGTAAAGATGTGATTGAGTAATTTTCTACAGCGCATCAACATAACAAACATTAAATTATAATCACCTCTAGAACCTATAATAGAAATGGATAGGTCAGAGGTGATTTCTTTATGTGTGAATGCTGCAAGCTACATGTCCCGGATACAAATATCGACATAGCGAATGATAGTTATGTTAAACTCGGAAGATTTGATGCAACGATCTGGATAATTAAACATGGCTGGTATCAATGTGACGGAAATCGTCCACATTGCGGGGGGTATTTTCAGCAAAAAGATGACCCTGCTATGATAAAACCTGTATCATTGTCAGATCTATACGATATATACGAAATACAGTTGTAAAGCGAGGTGATATCATGAACTATATACAAATACCAGGTAGCATTACTAAGTTATACGAAGGCGATGTAGTAACTATCGAAACATATCCAGGAACTAAGTGGATTGTTCAGCACGGATGGTATATTTACAGAGGACTACAGAAAAACGGCTGGTATTTCTGTTCCGTAGATACTCAAACTACGTTACCTGCTACAAACGATGTGCTGCTCAATGTTTCAGACGTTTCAGGGTCAACTGGATGTTGTAAACCTGACACATCCTGTACATGCCATTGTCCTCCTCCGCCTGGCCCTCCGCCTCCGTGTCCTCCGCCTCCGTGTCCTCCACGTCCTATAGATCCACATAGCTTTCAAGTAGAACATGCGTTCATAACTGTAGATACAGAAGCAGAAAGAGACTATCTATTAACTAATCAGTTGATTCCTAATGGTAAGATAGTAAAAGTTAATCAGACTACTTCTGGAACTAAATACTTCACCTGGAATCAAGTAGCTTCTAAATGGGAAGAGGAAACATTTGGAATCACTCCAGATAAGTATGTAACAACCGAAAGCTTGCCAGACAAGGTAGATAAGATTATAGAATCAAGCGAAAAAGTTCATGAAGTTATCAAAGAAGTCTCTGCTGAAACTGTACAGTGGAGTAAACTAGAAGTAAGGAGTGAAATAAGCTAATGGCATCAAAAGTTCTTTTTAGTTATGGCTCAATTGATCTTTACAAAGCATTGTCGGTCAAAGATGAAAATACATTGTATTTTATCACAGACTCTCATGAAATTTATAAAGGTTCTGAGCTAATCGCGGATAAGACAGAACTCAATGTTAAGTTTGTATCCGCAATTCCATCTGCATCTACTGCTGTAGAAAACGTCTTGTACATTGCTACCGTAGAAGGAAAAACAACGTCCTGGATCAAGTCCGGTTCCACGATGATTCAAGTAGGTGGCGGAGAAGCTACTGAAATTGCAGACGGAGTTCTGAAGATCACCAATTTTGCCGAAGGCACTATCGCAAAGACACTAGATGCAGCGACAGACGAGCAGATTCCAACTGCTAAGGCTGTATCTGATGCAATCACTACAGCAGTTGGCCAGCTAGACTCTGCGTTTGTAGACGTAGTTACAGAAGCAGCTCCAGAAGGAACTGCAGGTACTGTACTCAAGTTTACAACTAAGGGTGGAGAAACTAAGTCTGTAACTATTGCAGATATTTTCCTTGCCGGTGCTGCATATGACAGCGCAAAGCACATCTTGACTCTAACACTTAATGATGCACAGCATTCTAAAGTAGAAGTTGACTTATCTACTCTTGTCGGATCTTCTCTGTCCGATGTATCTGTAGGTGAGGATGAAGCGTTTACAGTAGAACTAGGCGCTGGTGCTACGCTTGGTGGATTCAAGACAGGCGACAAGATTGCAAAGGATATGACAGTTGAAACCATCGTCAAGAAGCTTTTGATGAAGCAGGTTCCTCCGACATATGTTCAGCCGTCTGTTGTAATTTCTAACAATGCGGGCTCATCCGCAGGTAATTACGAAATCGGATCTACTTTGAATGTCAAACTTCGTGCTACGTTTACGCAGCATGACGCAGGCCAACTTACAAACATCCAGTTCAAGAAGAACAGTGTGAATGTGGGTGAAGCTTCTACATCTACTCCTGCAGATTACTCGGAAGAGTCATTGTCCCTCGTTTCTGCTACTACATATTCTGCAACTGCTACGTATGCAGAAGGTGATGTAAAGAACGATAACCTAGGACAAGCTTATCCGACCGGACATATTGAAGCAGGTTCTAAGGATACTAGCAATTATGTATTCACTCCGTACCGTATGGGCTACTTCGCTGGATATACTTCTGACGTAGCTGAATTGACATCTGCAGCAATTCGTAATCTTCAAACAAAATCTAACGCAGCTTACAGATCAGGATCATTTAAGATCACAGTTAAAGCTGGAGCTAAGCGTGTTGTCATTGCTGCGCCTGCAACTAACGCAGGTGTTACCAAGATTCTAAATGAATCTGCTTTGAACGCAGACGTCACATCTACCTTTGCTAAGTCCACTATTGATGTAGAAGGTGCTAACGGTCATGCAGCTATTACATATAATGTTTGGACATATGTTCCGCTTAACGCATACAGCCAAGATGCTGTTCTTTCTGTTACGCTAGGTTAAATTATAGAAAGGAGTGAAACTTAATGGCTACAATCAATAAAACAAATGCTTTCATGGAGTTCCCTCTTCAAATCAGCCGTCAGTATAGCGGTCCAATTGAAAGATATTCCGTATTCTACTCTCTAGAAGAGGCTACTACATATGCTACCACTAATCCGATTGCATATGTAGGTCAGATTGTAACAGTTGTTAACGAAGCTAAGAAGAATTCTGTTGCATATCAGATTTCTAATACAGATGGCGATCTAGTTGAAATCGGTGCAAGCAAGCCGATGCTGTTCGTCGACAACGAATCTGCTATGCTAGCTCTAAAAGATCTTGAAGCTGGCCAGCAAGTTTACAGAGAAGATACCAGCACGGTATGGATCTTTGCTGGCGGAGATGCAACTCAGCTTGTAAATTGGCGCGAATCCGCTGCACACAGCGATACAATCTGGCAGGGTACCGAAAATAAAGTTATTTTCAACGCTATTGCAGAATCAGCTTATAAAGCTCTTGATGCAAAGGATGTAAATACACTTTATTTTATCACAGATGCGGGCAGAGTTTGCAAAGGTTCAGCGGATCTAACGAAATCTGTCATTGTAACTGACACGGTACCAGCAGTAGCAGATGCAATTCTAGATAAGCTCTACATCAATTCTACTACATTTGAAGCAAAGATAACGACAGATAACGCAAGCTGGATTGTTCTTACTCCGGGTTATCTAACAGATGGTGCTAACTGGGCAGATGCTGATTCTAACAAGTTTGCTACTATTGGCCTCATCAAGAAAGGAATCAAAGCTGCAGTAGATGCGATTTCTCTTGCTACTACGTTTGATGCTGTCACAGGTAGTGTCAAGGTAGGCGAAGGTACAGCTGCTACTCTTACCGGTGTTGCTCACGGAATCACCTATGATGCGTCTACGCTTACTATCACTATTCCGCAGTATGGTTCTGATAATCTAGTTGTAAACATTCCAAAGGACAAATTCGTAACTGCTGGTAAGTATTACGAAGATTATCCAGAAACAGATCCAACACAGCATAAGGTCATTGTTCTAACTATTGATGGTCAGGCTGATCCTGTTATCATCCCTGCAGAAGCGCTTGTAAATATTTACAGTGCAGACAATACCAGCAAAAACGTTGTAATTTCTGTATCCGATGACAATAAGATTTCTGCTCAGATCCTCATCGATCCGAATACTAAGAATGCACTTACGTATTCAGATGCCGGATTCCTTGTAGACATTTCTGGTAAGCTGGACAAGCTAACTTCTGCACTTGGTGACAAGATTGTCATCAGTGATGCAAATGGAAATGTAGTTGAGAGCAAGTTCTCTATCCAGTCTGAGGGCGAATTATCAGTCTCTTCAGAAAACATTGCAACTAACAATGTTGTATCTGCTGCAATCGCTAAGAAAGTTACAGCAGTAGCTGGAACTGAGAACAACATCATTTCATTTGGCACAGATGGTGCTATCAAAGATTCTGGTAAAACTATGGGCGGTGCTACGCTTTCTGAAACAGTTTCTGCCGATACTCTTGCTTCAGAAGCTGCTGTATCTGCGGCAATTGACGAAGTAATGAGCTGGCGCGCTCTCTAATATCGTACAATAATCAAATATGTATGTTGTGTGTTCTCACAAGAATGCGCAACATACTAAATATATTTTAAGAAAGGGGCTAAATATATGCCTTCAACTTCAGGAATTATTGAATTTAAGTATGGTCTGCAGGCTGCGTATAACAGTGCAACCAAAAACGCAAACACGATTTACTTCACAACGGATGCTCAGAGACTCTTTGTAGGTGATACTGAGTACACTCGCCCAGTTTCTCACGGCGCTGCTCTACCTTCTAGTTTCTTGCCTCCGGATTCACTGTTCGTGCTAGAGTCAGGTACTGCTCGTTCACTCTACTTTAGCAAGGATGGCAAGACTTGGGAACTCATTGCTAAGCTCAACGCTACGATCGCTAATGGTGTAGTTGGTAACAACACAGAGGGCGCTGTTGACTTCGGTGGTAGCTTCAAGATTCCGAAGGTTACTTATGATGACAGAGGTAACATTACTGCAGCAGAAGATGTAACTATTACGCTTCCTGCAAAGCCTGCCGATATCAAGAATACCGTTAAGGTGGATGGAACCGGAAATGCTGTTACGGGTGCTACCTTTGATACTGCAGGTCATGCACTTACTCTCACAAAGGGTGAGACGTTTGCAACTAAGGCTTCTGTTGACGCACTTGCAGAGAAGCCGGCAATGGATATTACCTCAACTCAGATAACGAACTGGGACAATGAGGTAGGTGCAAAGGCCATTGCAAATGCTGCTGTAAGAGCTAATGCTGCTATCACCGGCGGTACGCATACTAAAATCACGTATGATTCAAAGGGACTTGTAACTGGTGGTGCTGATCTTACTGCTGCAGATATCCCGACGTTAACACTAGCAAAGATTTCAGACGCTGGTGATGCAGCTAAGAAGGGTGTAGCTACCACTGTTACAGCTGGTGGCACGGACCTCCCGACTGCTGGTGCTGTTCAGACTGCAATCAACTCTGCTATTTCTGGTGTAACGCAGTTTGAAATCGTGAAGGTCGAGTCTTTCGACAAGCTTCCGTCTACGGGTGTAAAGGGTGTAATTTACCTTGTTCCGCATACTCATGGATCAAACGATACATTTGATGAGTATATCTGGAACACATCAGCAGCCAAACCGGCATATGAGAAGATCGGCAACACGGATGTTGATCTATCTGGATATGTTCCGACCTCTCGTAAGATTAACGGTCAAGCACTTACTGCTGATGTCAACATTACTACAATTACAGGTAATGCCGGATCTGCAAATAAGGTAAATCATGCAATCACGATCGATGGACAGAAGTTCGACGGTTCTGAAGCAGTAACAATCAGCACCGCAAAGAGCGTCAGCTCTCTCACGGATACAACTATCACATCAGCTGCAAACGGCAATTCTCTTGTCTACAACGGTACTGCCTGGGTAAACAAGACGCTTACTAAGGCTGATGTAGGTCTTGGAAATGTAGACAATACTGCTGACTCTGCTAAGTCAGTTGCGTCTGCAGGTAAGCTGACAACTGCCAGAACTATCACGCTTGAGGGTGATGCAACTGGATCTGTTTCCTTCGACGGATCTAAGAATGTGTCTATCGCAGTAACAGGTGTTAAGGCCGCAGCAGATGGAGAAGGTAACAACATTGTAGCTACGTATGCTACAAAGGCAGAAGTCGCAGCTGCAGCGCTTAAGTGGCAGACCATCTAAGTTCCTGTAATCTATAGTTACTAGAATATGTAACATTTCGCCGAGTTGATTCAAATCAACTCGGCGATTTGTTTGTTCACCTTTAATACAACTGACGATAAACTACTACTAAACATATGTGGTGATAACATGAAAGATACAAAATTAGAAGATGTATCGTTTAGCCGAGGATCTTCGAGCACAATTCCAGAAACTAAGATACCTGGAAGATTATTAGTCGAAACAGACACAGGAAATGTATTTTTAGATGATACAAAAGAATCTAGAGTACAATTAACAGATACATCAAAGTTATCTAAACACGGTGATGTATTAGATGATAGAGCGTCAATGGAATTTAAATCGGGTGAAGATTTTATACGCATCTCAGGAAACTCGATTGAAGGCACAGCTTTATCCATCAAAAACATAAGAGAATCATTAGGGATTTCCGATAACAGACTTGTATGGACATCTACAAACGAGGAGAGATAACATGAACATGGATGAGATTCTGAAATACATTCAATTAGTTGCATCTTTAGTGTGCTCTATATCTGCTGCATCTGCAATAATTATCAAAATTCTCAAAAAGTCGTTGATAAAGGTTACAAAAGAAGCAATTGATACTCACATGACAGAAATCAAACGAAATCAGCAGCAGAATATCAAGTCACTAGAATCAAAGATGCAAAGTAAGTTAGACGACATTAAATCCTCAACTGATTCACAGATGACTGCTCTAACAAATCAACTACAAAGTTTGTCAGATTCTCAATCAGATACTAACGCCAAGCTTAAAGCTTCTTTGCTAGCATCTACGAGAGACAGAATAAATCAAGCTCATGACTATTACCTTAAAAAAGGATTCATAGGTACACACTCCTTATTTATTGTAGAAGAATTATATTCCTCTTATACTGCATTGGGAGGAAACTCTTTTATAACACATCAAATGGAAGATATCAGAGAACTTAAGCTTATCAGCGCTGAGATGGAACAATATGACAAAGAAAGCTAGTTGTTTCTGCTCTGCAATACTTTCGTCACCTTTTATCTAATATGTAGCAGGTGCTATTACATCAAACAATTTGTTGGAGGATGATTATATGTCGAGTGATAATACCATGATGTTGCCGATAGAAAACAATTCAATTAAGATCAAATTCGGAAGTCAATTGCCTAGCGCACCTGACAGAGATTGCATCTATTTCATAGCTGATGAGGAAACCAACACCTACAAACTCTATTTAGGAAGCTATGCTATACATGCTAACGTGTCCGCAATAACTGACACTGAAATTGACGAAATTTGTAAATAATTCTAGGTGCAAGGGGGATCATTATGACGTTTTTAAATAACACGGGTTTGGAGCGCTTGTGGTCTAAAATTACTGCAAAACTTAATTTAAAAGTAGATAAAGTAAACGGAAAAGGTTTATCAACGAATGATTATACAACTACTGAAAAAAACAAACTTGCTGGGATAGCCACTGGTGCTACTAAAACGGTAGTAGACACCGCATTAAGCAGTAGCTCTACAAATCCCGTACAGAATAAAGTTGTCAACACTGCTATTAGTAATCTTAACACTCTAGTCGGAGATACCGCCGTTAGTACACAAATTACTAATGCAGTCGCAAACAAGGTAGACAAGGTTTCTGGTAAGGGACTTTCTACTAATGACTACACTACTGCTGAGAAGAATAAGCTTTCTGGAATTGATACAGGAGCCAACAAAACGATAGTTGATAGCGTTTTAAGCACTACAAGCACCAACCCTGTTCAGAATAAGGTAGTTAACACCGCAATCTCCAATTTAAATACGCTTGTTGGCGATAAATCTGTATCTAGCCAAATTTCAACTGCTATTGCAAGTAAAGCTGATATTGGTCACACTCACACAAAATCAGAAGTTGGGCTAGGTAATGTTGATAATACCACTGATGCTGATAAAAGCGTTAAGTATGCAACGAGTGCGGGAAGCGCTGCGAGCGTTACTGGCATCGTTGGCGTTGAACATGGAGGAACTGATGCAACAAGTAGAAATGGTGGTTATTCAAATTTAATGAGTGGCGGAATTTATACCGGAAATTTGAATGATTGTCTAAATTGTGGAACATATATCTTTGCAACAGATAATGTAACAAATTATCCATCTGGAATTACAGGTTGGGCATTTCTAGAAGTGCAAACTTATTCAAGAGATTCGTCGGAGGTATTGCAGACTGCAACTTACGTGGATTCAAATAAAAAATTTAGTCGTACTCATATAAATGGAAACTGGAGTTCTTGGCAAGAAAATCTTACTATGCAAGACGCATATAAACAAAATTTCAAACTTATCCCATCAGGTGATGATTTAAATAATTATAAACAGAATGGTGTTTACGTTTCTGCTCAATCGTCAAATAAAATTAAAAATTTGCCAATTTATTTTGGTTCTGATTCTGCAGGAGCTTTTACTCTAGTAGTAACTGGAATATCAAACTCATCATACACAACTCAGATTCTCTATACAATTGGTGAACCACCATACATATATGTACGAAATCAATATAACTGGCAAACGCCATGGACATGGACAAGTTGGCATAGATTAATAAATGAAGAACAGATCTCATATAAATCTATTGTTAATATAAACGCTGAAAACAGATCTGTAGAACCTGGAATAAAAATGAATAGATACAGACCTAATGGAAATAAATATACTCGATTTTATGAAGCTGATGATGACAATGCCCAATTAGCCATTGCTCAATCTTTACCAGGTAGCGGTTCTGAAGGTATTACTCGCTTAAATTATAATGGTAATTACGCTTCTCTACGAGGAGATGTTCCTCTTTATTTAGGAGAATATTTTGCGCCTATTGCTCGATTTTATTTTTCAGATTATGGAACCTCATTACCAGCAGCGGGTAATAAAGGTAGAGTCTTTTTCAAGAAAGTATAACAACACACAATACTCAATTTATACATGAGGAGGATTCAAAGAATGTCATTTTTAGACAATCATGGATTATCCAGTTTATGGAACAAGATACAAGATAAATTAGCTACTAAAGCAGACAGTAGCCATGATCATACAAGTATATCAGGTACGGCTGAGAACGTGACCGGTGTAGTTGGTATTGCAAATGGTGGTACTGGTAGAGGATCTCGTACTGCGGGCTTAACAGCATTATTAGCAGGTTCTAGCATAACAGGAGATCTAAACTTCATAGATTCTGGAGTATATGCGTTCAGCACAAATGATTGTACAAACTGCCCACCATACAGCTCTTGGTATTTGCTGTTAGTATTTAGATATGCGGAGGGTGATAAAGCTTGTGTTCAAATTGCAACAACTTTGGGTAATCCGAGACATACATACATCCGCACATCAAGTGTAACCGGTACATTCACTAGCTGGACACAGCTTACAAATTTCACTGATAGTGATGGCGTCAAGCTGGAGTTGAATGCAGATATGCGGAATCTAGAGACTGGCATATATTTCAATCGAGGAAGACCCGCAGGAAACAAATACTCACTTATATATGAAGCTGATGATGATTTTCCAGAATTATCAATTCGTCAACATACTCCAACATATGATAAAGTTTTCCGTCTATGCTCAAACGCAGATTATACGTGGATACAATCGGATGGTTCATTATATATAGGAAACTCATCACACCCTGTAACTAGAATATACACAAATGATTACGGATCTACTCTACCTTCTGCGGGATCTAAGGGACGTATATTCTTTAAGAAAGTGTAATTTACATAGGAGGTAACCAATGGCTTTACAATCCAAAACAATTACTGGCAATGGTTCAAGAGGACATCACAGATTTACATTAACTGTTACCGAAAATAGTAAAAATGATAGTGCAAACACATCCAATATTAGCTATACATTTAAAATTTCACCTATTCAATCTGGATGGGACTGGAATACGCAAGGAACAAATATCAGTTATACTATTACAATAAATGGAACCAATTATACTGGAACAATTCCAAATTATAATGGATCAAGTACTGTTACTTTGAAGAGTAGCACTTTAAATGTTGCACACAGCGCCGCGGGCACAAAGACAATGAGTTTCAGTTTCAAAGTTACTGACCGTGACGGACTTAGCTATACTTGCGGCTCAGCATCAGCTAGCGGATCTATGGTATTAACACCAACCACTGGTCAGGGACTTGTTTATATCGATAATGGGTCTGGTTGGGATGCATATCAAGTATATATTGACAATGGATCATCGTGGGATAGATACATTCCATATATTGACAACGGATCTGGCTGGGACATGTATTAAGTGAATCAATGATAACAATAACTGTTGAAACTATTCAGCAGTTATTGTTATGTACACCTTTAATATCAACAACTGTATACAAATTCGTTCAACCATGATACTAGGAGTTGATTCATATATGCCAAGACAATTATGGAATGAAGGACGAGTTGTAGGCTTGTCCGCATATGAAGTCTATCTCAAACAGCATCTGTCAAAAAATCCTGATATAGAACCTGCTACTGAAATTGAATGGTTAGCTGCTTCGATTGCATCTGGATCTTCTATGATACTGAAAATATCTGCTCACAAAACTGCAGGTAGACACATAGTAGATTACCCATTACCTGCAGATAGTAGACTATGTGCAGCTAACCTGATTTTTGGTAATTTTTTCTCTGGAGATGTAGATATATCCGACGCCTCTTCTCCATTTGGTTATAGAATGTCATCTGTAGGTCAAACTGTTTCAAATACCGAGCACAGTCATCCGATTGGATCTGCTACAGACGCTACAAGTATTCCGAATCAAGTTGATGATACAGATTTATTTAACTCTAAAGCAAACGAATACAATAAAATTTTAGATGGTGTAGTCATTCAACCAGGTAACTGGGAAGATACAGGTGCGACAGCTCCTGCAGCAGATCTAGTTCCAAACATGAAACTTTCACCTACTGTCCGTATACTATTCAAAGACAAAGTAGATGCAGATTTCTATGTTATATTAACAGGATTCACGAATAGATCTGTAATATCGGGAGTAGCTGGAATGGGAGGATCTTTTGATCCCATTTCTCCGCTAGACGGAACAGCATTTGGACCCGCACAGTTCCCTTGGGCTGCTAAAATCATATTCAATACGTCTAACTATACATTAGATCAGGCTGTATTATCTAATTATTCTCGAAAGCTTCCTACTTCTGCAGCTGAAGTATCTGTAAAAGGCAAACCGATCATAGATATGGCTACAACTGACCCAAACAGCTACTATCATACAAATCTACCAAATGCGCAAGTTACAGAAAATGTCGTTAAATATAGCTCTCCAGACAATCAAATCAATGTACTAACTACATATACAAAGAAAGATAAATATCCGCCTGCGTTGTATGGAGGAGTAGTAACTAAAACAGGTGAAAACACTATAAGTCCAATAGGTGTTGTATCCGAAGGTTCTGTTAAGATATTTGACAAAGACGCAACGAAAGATGATATAAAGGATTATGAAGACACGTATCCAGGTACATCTGGAATTCGTAAAAACGATGACGGAACTATGGATACTCTAGATAACGCTGATAATCTAGTTAAAGTCGCTGAAGTGTCGCACAAGAAGCTTATCTACAACAATATAGTCGCAAGCGACAGCTATGTAAACGGTGTAGTAACTAAAACAGGAAATAAATCTGCGATATCTCTGTCATTATCACCTAACGGTAACGACACGCAATATACTCTAGGAAATGATGGAGATAACAACAAGTCCATCGGAAACACAACATTTGGAGTAGGCAACCTGCCGAAATTGAGTCCAAACTCTTCTAATATCACATTCCCCTATATACTAGAAGCTATGTCTAACAATAAGTCAATAGACATTCTAGGAGATAGCATGAAATTGCTGAAAGCCGGTCTAAATAAATCGGAACCATATGTCCAGCTTCCTAACGGACTTAGATTCTATATATCTGCAACAAAACCAACTGCAACTGATGTCCCAATCGGGTCTATTGGAGTAGGCTGGACAGAGGAGTAATCGTATGGCTACTTCAAATTTTACAACATTCAACAACGACTGGACTTACTGTGCACAAGAGGGCTATATATCTGCGGGCACATTCAAAAACACAAATTCGAGCAAGATTCATATTTCTAGCGTATCGCTGTGGCTTGGTACTCTTAGTGGATATGTAAATGCAGGCGATACGACTACTGGAAATGGCAAACCAATTTCAACCACAGTTAAGATTGGAAACACAATATCTACTGCAGTAAACGTAACAGCTGTAACTGGTACAGGTTACGATTCTAGTGTAGGATACTACCCTACGCATAAAAATAACCCCGAATATAAGTTTCCGATATCCGCTACCGTAAATCCAGGAGCTACAGTAACAATATATGTGCATGCTCCAAATGGAATAAATACCTCCACAGGAAATTGTTTAACAAAAACGCAAAACAAAGGCACAGTGACGTATGAAGTAGTTCCGGACTATTATACTGTATCCTACGATGCTAACGGAGGTACAGGTGCACCTGCTTCTCAACAAAAAATACATGATGTTAATCTAACTCTGTCCTCTACTGAACCAAAAAAAGCATCAACGTCTGTTTCAAGCTACCGTGTTACATTCAATGCCAATGGAGGTTCATGTGATGTAGCTTACAGAGACTCGACCAAAACAACTACTTACACATTTATTTGCTGGGCTGCAAATAAAGATGGATCAGGCACAACCTGGTTTCCAGGAGGTACGTATCGTCAAAACGCTTCCATAACACTATATGCAAGTTACGTAGGCGTAGAGACACAGGATTCAATTGGACTCCCGCACGCTTCTAGACCTGGATACGTGTTTAAAGGTTGGGCAGAATCACCATCGGAAACTTCTGGTGGCACACTATGGTACACCCCACAGAAGAATATTACTCTATATGCAACATGGGAGCGAGCTTCTATCACAATTACATATAACGCTAATGGAGGATCTGGAGCTCCTTCAAATCAATCAGGTGTACCGCCAATTACAATCAGCTCAACTATACCTACTAGATCTAATTGCAAATTTAAATGTTGGAATACTAGATCTGACGAATCTGGTACATCATACAATCCTGGAGATGCATACAATGGGTTCTCTAATGTCACATTGTATGCAATATGGCTATATAAATTCACAATAGGTGGAACAGATGGAACAGTGACGTATAGCGGATCTTCGTTATCTCTCACATACTCCGCAGACAATTCTACGCTTACTGCGTATCTGGATAAGGGTACACACATACCGTTATCTGAATTCAGATTCAATTGGGACTCGTACTCAGGAAAAACTTTACAAAGCTGGAACACTAACACATCAGGCAGTGGAACTTCATACAGCTTGACCCAGACAATACAATTATCATCTGCATTGGCATTGCATGCAATAGCAGCTCCGCTACACACATATACTGTATCATTTTACGATGGAAAATCTCCTGTAAATTCTGTGATCAGCTCTATTCAAAAACCATATGGATCAGAATTGGTTGATTCAGATTATCCTACTCCGCCTACTTGGCCTGGTCACAAATTTTCTGGTTGGGTAGGAGGATATTCGATAGTAATGAAAGACATGACAATAACTGCGATGTGGGGATCTTCTCCCGTATGGATATTCACTACATCTGGGTGGGTCAAATATTCACCGAAGGAGAAAAAATAAATGGGATGGGTAATGTCTTCAAAATTTCCTGGAAAAGCTATCATCTACAACTACTACAATCAGGATGTAGGTAGTTCAAAGAAGGGAACATATACGAAAGCGGATCCAGAATTCTTCAACTGGCAAATAGGTGAATACTGGCTCCAGCACGATCAATGTATAAAATATATCAACACTGCCGAAAGTGCGATACGATTGACACGTGTAGGAATAAAAACCATGTCATGTAACTCCAATGGTCAAAGTTACTGGTCATATGGAGGTGGTCCGAACCCGCCTGTAACTGGCAAAGGTGGAAAATATTATGCATTTATACAGCATTTTGATGCAAATGAAAACTTGCTAGATAGATCATATATTGGAGATACTAAACCTACGATTGATATTCCCAACGTCGGACCTAACATGATATGGGCAGGAGACGGAAGTACGCTAGGGCATACTGCAATATTTGATTCAACAAAGATGACGATGAACACATATGAAACACCAGATTGTCCTGCCATACAGCCAGGAGAAGGATTCTATCTTCATTTAGGCATCGGAGAATTCACTGAAACTTGGCTACCTGCAGTAAATATCATGTTTTCATTAGTGCCTGGAGATATGGATATATATATTGAACCTGCAGAACAGCCGGCAATATGGAGATTCGAAGAGGATAGAAAATGGCACTTAGTTAAACGATTATACAAGATGACAGGATCCGGATGGACAAGCATGTACGACAAGTAGGTGAAATCATGAAAATATTTACAAGCAAGACAACAAAATTAAGTGCTAATCAGCAAGTAAATAGAGTTGGTAAATACTTATTTAATCACATTGACAGCGCATACAACTATAAAAAATCTGGAAATATGTTTGATGTGTATATCACAGCATACTATCAAGATACAAGTAGACTCGACTCTAGTGTAGAAGAAATGAATATTGACATCAACATAACTACATACAGCAATAAGCTCCGAATAAATATTATCTCTTTAGATGAAAATGAGAAGACTATCGGATCTGATGTGTATACGCCCGAGTTTCTTGAGGACTTGCCGAAAGCTTACAGCAAAATAATGAACCGAATAAAGTACAGGATGTCTAAAGAGTTCTCGAAATACGAATTTATTTTCTAGATATGACATAAAAATATAAAATCTATAAAAATTACTTGACATTTCATATATTATCGCTTATAATATAGATATAGGAGGTAATTCATATGAAAGCCAAAGAAGTTATGCAGATTTTAAGGATCTCTAATCCTACATTATCATCCTATGTAAAACAAGGGTTCATAAAAACCACTACTATGCCAAATGGAAGATATAACTACGATGAAGAATCTGTATATGCGTTTTTGAATGCCGGAGTACCGAGAAAGGTGTACCTATATGGCAGGGTATCTAGCAGCAATCAAAAGAAAGATCTAATTTCTCAAATTGAAATGTTAAAGCAATACTGTTTTAGTAATGGAATTAAAATAGATGGAGTGTTTCAGGATATAGCATCTGGTATATCTTTTGAGAACCGAAAGGAATTTTTCAAATTGCTGGATGACGTTATCAACAGAAAGGTTAAAGCAGTATACATCACGTACAAAGATAGATTGTCGCGGGTTGGGTTTGATCTATTCTACCATCTATTTAGAAGATTTGGAACAGAGATAGTGGTTATATCTGAAGTAGGTTCTCCTAAACTTGATTCCGAAGAGATATTCGAGGAGATTGTATCCCTTTTACATTGCTACTCCATGAAGATGTATTCAAAAAGAAGAGTAGCAAAAATAAAAGAGGTGTTAGAGGATGAATCGCTTGATAACTAAATCTTATAAATTTCGATTATATCCGAATCAATGCCAGAAATCCATGATTGAAAAGACATTTGGCTGTAGGCGGTTCGTATATAACCATTTTTTAGCAAAATCAATCGAGGATTACACACAGATTAAAAGGTCGAATTCTTATAACCAGAATTCAAAAGAGCTCACTGCATTGAAGAAAGAACTAGGTTGGTTATCCGAGGTTGACAGTTGGGCTACGCAAAATGCTCTTCGAGATCTCGACGCGGCCTATCAAAACTTCTTCCGTAGGGTCAAGCAAGGGCAAAAACCAGGATTCCCGAAATTCAAGAAGAAAGCTAATAAACAATCCTATAAGACTACTAACCCTAACAAGTTTCCGCTTCCTATCAAAGATAATAAGGTAAGATTACCGAGAATTGGTTGGGTCAAGTTTAAACCGGACCGAGAAATTCTCGGACGATGGTTGTCGATGACGATTTCTAGAAATCCTTCAGGAAAATATTTCATTTCAATCAACTGTTGCGAAGTGCCGTATCAAGAATACGAAACAACTGGTTCCCTTATCGGCGTTGACCTCGGGATTAAGGATTTTGCTATCACTTCAAATGGTGAGAAATTCGATGATCCAAAATTTTTGAGGAAGTCCGAAGAGAGGATTAAGCTGCTACAAAGACGATTTTCCAAAAAGAAGAAAGGAAGTAAGAATAGAGAGAAAGCAAGAGTAAAGTTAGCAAAGCAGCATGAAAAGATTGCAAACCAACGAAATGATTTTCTTCAAAAACTTTCAACACATCTCGTCAAAAACCACGACCTGATTGCTCTTGAAAGTTTGAGAGTGAAAGCGATGGTTCGGAATCACAAACTTGCGAAGTCAATCTCTGACGCTTCTTGGGCAGAATTCGTGAGGATGTTATCTTACAAGTGCGACTGGAATAGAAAAGTTTTAGTGCAAATTGATACCTTCTTTCCAAGTTCTCAACTTTGCAGCGGTTGCGGGTACAGAAATTCAGAAGTTAAAGATCTGGGTGTTCGGGAATGGACCTGCCCACAATGCGGAGCACACCATGACCGCGACATCAATGCTGCGAATAATATTCTTAAAGAAGGCTTGCGGATAATTTGTGCTTAACCTTTTAACTTCAGGTACGGCGGGCTACGCCGGATTTCAAGCCTGTGGAGAGGTTGTAAGACGAAAGTTGAACTTGTGGTTTAACTTTTGCAAACCTCAAAAAAGCAGGAAACAAAATATCCATATTTCATATAAAATATAAGTAATTTTATAGGGATTTGAGTTATTTTGTATAGCATTCGTTATTTATATCGAAGGTGAATCCACAAATGAAACTGTATGTAACAATTCAATGGTAACAAGATGATTACAACTTTCTATTATTTTGCTTTATCTCGAATCGTTATATGAATATGGAGGGACAAGAACATGAAAAAGCTACTCAGGCATCCTGATTCAGTCATGTGCATGTCGAACGTGAGAGGTAAGTATGTTGTCCATCCGGGTCCATTGAAATTCTCGTTTTATTTTTCTGCAAACGATGGATACTCACACGGCATTAGAGTAAAGCCTGTATTCAATCCAGAAAAAATGCTTCCTAGTATGGTAGGTTCATTGAAACTGTGCGATGATTGGGAATATGTCCCAGGAAAACTAGATAAAGACGTATCTGAAAAAGATATAAAAAGTATGAAAGCGTTTTTCAGAAGATACGTTGTATTATTTTGCATGGTATGGGACGAACAATTGCAAGACGGCGTACTGGACTACTATTTAACAGGCAGAATACCATTTCACGATTTACTGGAAGACATCGAGTTTTACACACAATATAAAGCAGAACTTGACAATATTCAAGACGTATCTCAACTTGAACAATTCTGCCGAGATAATCACTTAGTTAACCTACGCGACAATTGAAATAACATCGACAATATCGATGATCACATAGATAGAATACCGCTTGTGTTTTGTAAGAAACCTTGACACCCACAAGCCCAGCAGAAATGCTGAAATAAACAAAAATAAAAGGAGTTAATAATTATGAGTAAACTACGAAAGATCATTGTTTCAGAAATTGAGGACTACAGAGTTCTCTTGCGCAATGCGCCAGCTGTTACAATGATCTTTTTCTGTGTATCCGTTATCTTAATGAACCTATTTGCGTCTAAAGAGCTACTAAATATTGAATATTTGGGACTAGATTGCGGATTCTTGCTGTCGTGGCTCAGTTTTCTTTGCATGGATATGCTGACAAAACGATTTGGAGCAAAACCTGCGATCAAACTTTCATTGTTTGCTGTTTTCCTCAACTTGCTTACATGTATATTCTTCTTTATAGTTGCACACATCGGAAACAACTGGGCAGCTTTCTATACATACGAAAATGACATTGCTAACTCCGCTATAAATGAAACAATCGGAGGTACCTGGTATGTGTTAGTGGGATCAATGACTGCTTTCGTTGTTTCGTCAATTGTAAACGCACTGCTAAATGAAGGAATTGGTAAATTAGTTAAGAGGAAAAATTTTGTCGAATACGCTCTTAGGTCATATGCTTCTACAATGATTGGTCAGTTTGTAGACAATCTTGTTTTTGCAAGCTTAGTATCTAAGATTTTCTTTGGGTGGACATGGAAGCAGGTAGTATTTTGCTCACTCGCTGGAGCTATCGCAGAACTTCTATCCGAAGTAATTTTCAGCCCGATCGGATTTAAAGTTTGCAAGAAATGGGAGAAGCACAATGTAGGCGCGGATTATATCAAGTACACGCTTAGCAAAGAAAGGAGATAATTAAACATGTCAAATAACAAAGGAGTAGTAGTTGTAACTGGATCTTCTGGAGGTATTGGAGAGGCCATATGTAAAAAATTTCTATCCGAGGGGTTTGAAGTTCACGGAATTGATGTAGTAACTCCTTCGACAGAACTTCTACATGATTTAAACTTCTATTCACACATAAACGATATTAGAAATTCTAATGATCTGCCAGACATTGACAAAGTGGAGTACTTGATCAATTGTGCAGGTACTCAAAATTCATACGATGATATCGGAAATAATCTTATCGGTCTAATGAATACTACAGAGAAATATGGACTTCAATATTGGATTAAATCAATTGTAAACATGGCATCTGTATCCGCGCACAACGGATGTGAATTTCCTAAATACGTCGCGTCTAAAGGTGGTGTGCTCGCTTATACTATATGGACAGCCAAAGAAATTGCTACATACGAGAATCACCCAACATGTAACAGCCTATCATTTGGCGGAGTACTGACAGCACTTAATTCGGAAGTTATCTGTGACAAAGAAAAGTTCAACAAGATTATGGACATGACTCCGTTAAGGAAGTGGGCTACAGCTGAAGAGTGTGCAGAATGGACATACTTCATCTCAGTTGTAAATAAATCAATGTCAGGACAAGATATCATTATTGATAACATGGAAACCAGAAACAATCAGTTTGTTTGGTAAAGTATTCAAAGAGAGTTTTGTATTCCTTTGAAACCCTCTCTGAAAATAAAAATAATAAGGAGAAGTAAAAAATGCTAAAATCAAACAATGGAAGAACATCCGAAGACTTATCAGGAGTAACTCTACTTGGTAATAACAACACTGAGTACAACTACGACTATACTCCAGAAGTTCTAGAAACATTTGTAAACAAACATCCTGACAACGATTATGTTGTCACATTTGATGCTTACGAATTTACGTCAAAGTGCCCAAAAACGGGGCAGCCAGATTTTGCAAAAGTTGTAATTAGTTACATTCCTAATGAGAGAATGGTTGAAAGCAAGTCCCTAAAGCTTTACCTCTTTTCTTTCCGCAATCATGGAGATTTCCACGAAGACTGCATGAACATCATCATGAAGGATCTAATTCATCTTATGGATCCGAAGTACATTGAAGTAAAAGGTATTTTTTCTCCAAGAGGAGGTATCTCTATCTTTCCCTTTGTTAACTACGCGAATCCGAAATTTAATTATCAGGATTTTGCAAAGTCTCGAATGCTGGAGGCGCTTAGAGATTCGAGCAATAGAACAGTAAGATACGATATGTGAAACAACGGGAAGATATAAATATAGTAAAGTCTGTAGATACGTACAGCAAAAAAAAAGCAGCAAACTCTAGAATAGATTACAATTACTTAGAAAGGTTAGATGAAAATGGAAAACAAAAGAAATTCAAACAAAAAAGCGTTGGTGCTCTCGTCAGGTGGAGTAGACTCCACTACTTGCGTAGGTATTGCTGTAAATGAATTAGGTTCTGAAAATGTTAGCACTGTATCGGTGTTTTATGGACAGAAACACAATAAAGAACTTGAATGCGCTGAAAAAGTAGCTGAATTTTATAATGTAAAGCACTATGTTCTTGACTTGTCTAATGTCCTTCAGTACAGCAACTGTTCTCTAATGAAGAACAGCACAGAAGAAATCCCTATGATGAGCTACGCAGAGCAGATCGAAAAGAATGGTAAGCCATCAACAGAAGTTCCATTGAGAAACGGACTCATGCTCATGGCAGTTGGCTCATTAGCTATGCAACTTTATCCAGAAGCTGATGTCGATATTTACATTGGAGCACATGCAGATGATGCTGCAGGTAATGCTTATCCAGATTGCTCTGCAGAATTCATGCAAAACGTAAAAGAAGCAATATTGATTGGATCTAGATATAAAGTTAACTTAGTTTCTCCATTTGTGAATCATAACAAATCAGAAGTTGTTAAATTAGGGTTATCTATAGGTGTTCCGTATGAATTAACAACTTCCTGTTACAATGGCAGAGAGAAAGCTTGTGGATTGTGTGGAACCTGCAGAGATCGTATAGCTGCATTCAAAGCAAACAATGCAATTGACCCAATTGAATATGAAATTGACGACCCATTCAAAGAAATGCGATGATATTCAAATGGAAATATGGCGACCTGCTAAAGGATATGAAGATAAATATGAGGTGAGCAATTTAGGACGAGTAAGAAATTCAAAGCATTATATCATGAAGCTACATCTACAAGATGATGGATATCTTTGGATACACCTTGCGTCTAAAACTAGTCCTAACAACACATCAATTCATAGGCTAGTTGCTAAAACGTTTATTCCGAATCCAGAAGGCAAACCGCAAGTAAACCACATAGACGGGAACAAAACAAATAATCGAGTTGAGAATCTAGAATGGGTTACAGGATCTGAAAATGTTAGACATGCTTATGCCAATAATCTAATTGCAGACAAATCTCCTGAAGGCATCAGAAATATTGTAGCAGCAGCTAGAAAATCATTGAAGAAATATTGCAACATCCCGATAATATGTGAAACTACAGGGCAAGAGTTTGAATCTATTCATCATGCTGCACTACATTATGATGTAGACGATACCACTATTCAAAACATCGTAAGAAACGTAACAAAAAGATCTAAAAAACTACCTGGATTGAAATTTAGATTCAAATATCCAGAGATTACTTGTAGATCACCTCATAGAAAGAAACATTTAATTAAATAGCTAAGGAGGAATAAAAATGTATACAGTAAAAACAAAAGTCTCTTTTGAAGCTGCACATCGTCTATACAATGTAGACACATATTCAAAAGAATGCAGAGATAATCTTCATGGGCATTCATACAAAGTAGAAATTGTCGTAGGCGCAGATGATTTAAACTCTGCTGGAATGGTTATTGATTTCAAGCTGCTAAAAACAGTTATTCGAGAAGAGATTGAATCTAAATACGACCATTCTTGTATGTTGAGAAAGTGCGATCCAATTGCAAATACTATCAAAGACAACTGCAAGAAAGTTATTCTTGTTGACGAAAGTCCTACTGCAGAATGGATGGCAAAAGAATTCTATGACATGATTGAATCTAAAGTTCATACGTATTCTTCTGATTTACATGTTGTTTCAATTGGAGTACAAGAAACAGAAAATAACATTGCGTATTATCTTCCGGAGGAATAAACATGAAAGTTATCGAATTATTTAATAGTATTGATGGAGAGGGCAAACGAGCTGGTATGCTCGCTACGTTTATACGTCTGTCTACGTGCAATCTTAGATGCAGTTACTGCGATTCCGCTTACGCTTTCGATGATAAGCTTGCTGAAGAGATGTCAATTCAAAGTATTGTAGCAAACTGCGACAAATATGATTGTCCGCAAATTACGCTAACTGGTGGAGAGCCTTTGATTTCCAGAGACGTAGAGCTACTTTTATCCGAACTTGATTCTCATGGATATGACGTCAATGTGGAAACAAATGGGTCTATTGATCCATCCGCATATCATAAATACAAAAATGTTTGGTTCACAATTGACTGGAAATGCCCTTCTAGCGGTATGGAGTCAAAAATGAATCCGAAAGCATTTGAAACACTTCGTGAGCAGGATGTACTAAAATTCGTAGTAGGGTCAAATGAGGACTTACAAGATGCGTTACACGTCATCAAGAAGTACAACCCAAAATGCTCAATCTATTTCAGTCCGGTATTTGGATATGATGCAAAAAATATCGTAGAATTCATGAAAGATCACAAACTAAATGATTGCAAAGTTCAGCTTCAAATTCATAAGTATATCTATGACCCGAATGCTAGAGGTGTATGATCAAAGAAGGTGTTGATATGAAAAATATTGATAAAAACAAAATTGAAGAGCTGACAAGAGAGTTCTTAGTAGCTTTAGGCGATGATCCTGACAGAGAAGGATTGAAGAAAACTCCAAGTCGAGTTGCAAGAATGTGTGATGAATTATTTGAAGGTATGACACATTCGAATCACGAGATAGCTGAAATGTTCAATACATGCTTTGAAGATGTAAAAACTGGAGATCTTGTAGTGGAGAGCAATATTCCGATTCACTCCTTCTGCGAACATCATCTCATGCTGATGTATGATATGTCAGTAGCTATTGGATACATTCCAAATGGTAAAGTTATCGGATTATCTAAGCTTGCTAGAATTTCTGACATGGTTGGAAAGCGACTTCAGCTGCAAGAACGAATCGGTTCAGATATCGCAGATATTCTCCACGAAATTCTCAATACCAATGACATCATTGTTGTCATTCAAGGAAAGCACGGATGCATGACAGCACGCGGCATTAAATCAAGAGAAGCAATAACTCGAACAGCTACACTTAGAGGAAGATTTGAATCAGATTCAGATCTACGGTCCGAATTCTATTCTCTCATCAAATAACTTACTGCTGAATACAGATAAATAGATTGAATCGTTAATGTAGACGTACTAAACTATAGTGCGTCTACAATTTTGTATACTTCGTTAAATTTTACGAAAATAATCTAAAGAAATGAGGTTAAATAATTGAAAAAGCTGATTAGATCTTCTACAACTTCTATATATTCAACGCGGATCTCACCGAAAATACTAGAAATCTGGGTTGTAGACGATGTTCGGAACTGCAACGCATCTGTAGCAGCTGCAGACGAAGCTGACGAAACTCATGAAGAACTAGAACCAGAGAAAGCATCGCAAGCTAAAAGTTCTAGAATACGGCGAATTGAGCCAAGTGCTGATATCGCAGAATTTCTAAATTGTATAAAGAAAGCTCCTATTCTATTTATAGAAAGATCTGCAAAAAATTCAACATTTTTGAAGCTATATAAAACATTATCCGGAAAATTGTTTGATGTGTCTGTAGCAAAAGAACTTCTGAATCAGCTTACAGTTTCTGATTATGTATATACTACGGAAAGTGATTCAGCTAATTACAAAGGAGATGAGTTAATTGTATTTGAACCTGTGCATGATCTAGTATCTAGAAAAAATGGAGTTGTATTGAAAAATGTCGTAATCTATATGAAAATAGATAAAACAGAGTCAAACGAAGATGAGACAGTTTTAGTATCATTTCATTCCGCTGAATTTGAAGATGACAAACCGTATAGTTCTGCGAACAACAAGGAGGATAGATGAGGTACATGAAAATTTTTGCATTTGCGGATAAGAAAGATAGCATCAAAGACAAATTGAAAGAGAAATCAGATGATTTAGTATATCACCTCGTGAAAGTATTTTTGTTCCCTAACTGCGAAGTGAAACCTCACTGGTGTCAAGAAATCTACGGATTTATTCACAGCGTACCTAAAACTAAAAACAAGAATAAGTTCCCAGACAAGACTTTCATCTTCAATAACACTTACGAAATCTGGGGAGATACAATTGAATCCTGTATCATAACTGCTATGAAGGATTATCCTGATATAGTGCCATTATTTGATCAGCACACCGGGTTAGCTATCTGCGAAACTGCAGTTAGAGAGTATTTTGAATGGTTATCCGAAGAGTTATCTAATATCGGAAGAGTCGCATCTTCAGATGTATACAAGAAGATTGATGAGCTGATCGAAGAAGTAGTTCAAAAATTGAATAACACAACATATACACTATAAGGAAAAGAAATCTGAACTGAATCATCAAAACGATAAGAATAAAGGAGAAGCTTGTTTATGTATGTTAGGAAAATTATGACGGACACAACAAAGCACGCAATGGAAACAATGATGCGAAACATTGGAGGACCGTTTGGAGCTGCAATTGTTAAGAACGGTGAAGTAATCTGTGTAGAATCAAATTCGGTATTAAGGGATAAGGACCCAACAGCACATGCGGAAATGAATGCTATTAGATCTGCATGCAGAAAGTTGAAGACTTATGATCTAAGTGACTGCGAACTATATGCAACTGGCAGCCCTTGTCCTATGTGCTTAAGTGCAATCATTTGGGCAAATATCAAGACGGTGTACTATTCTGGTACGTACGAAGATTGCAAGAAGATCGGATTTAGAGATGACTTCATTTTCAATTTCATCAAGAATGATTGCAAGAACGATGATATTGTTAAACTAGAATTGCATGACAATGATCTGGCAAATACACTATATAATGCATATGAAACATTCTCAGGAGAACTATACTAACATGTACGATATGCAAACTTCAGAATTTAATCTAACTGAACACTTGAAGCGATACGTCAATTACACAGAGGTTGTAATCTTTCCAGACGGACACATTGAATATGCGATTCCTTCGCACCAAGAGAAGCTTATTTCTATACTGTGTAATATAGAGCACAAATCGCGTCAACAAGTAATAGACGAAACACCTCCAGAATATTATTTTGATTGGTTAAACTACTTGCTTAATAAAACCGGATGTATTTCAGTTTGGTTTGATTTCATCATCATTCCGAAGCAGATGACAGATGCTCAAAATGATACAATCATTAACTTGATACAAGCTGGAGCAGTGAAACTACACAAGAATAAGAATGAACCTAGTATTTATTTGAAATATAGCAAATATGCAAGAAAGTGATTCTTATGAAAAAACGAATAATAGAGATTCCTGAAATATCAAATTTCGCATTTGTGCTCAATTCCTCCGAGATATTGTCTTCTATATCCACTCGAGACCTTCTCAAAAATATTGTAAGATGTAGATCATCTAACATATGGGGATACGGTATAAATGTCAAAGATAAAAAAGACAGAGTCGGAAATATGATCATTCAATTCAAAAACAAATACGGCGGACCTGACGATGTATACATGTATTACGATGTACCTATTGAGGTATACAGAAGGATGATAACCGCACCAAGTAAGGGTCACTATATGTGGTACAATATCCGTAACAGATACAAGTATTCAAAGTTAACTGGAAATAAGCGTGGAGTTTTGCCTAATGCGGTAAATTGAGGGAATTGAAAACATTAAATAAACAAGAATCGTTAAATACATTGCAAGTAGATCTATTCAAAATAACTTGCAATGTATTTATTATTTTGAGGAGATGATACAGGAAATTTGAAACGATAGCATAGTCAATATAAGAATAAATATCAAAACCGTAACTAACGATCTGCGCCAAGCTCGCAAAGATCGCAGCCTATCAAGAAAGGAACATTTATCAATGGATGTAGTAAAGAATATGCGTGGAAGTATTTGGTGGTTGAAAGACGAATTTGATAAATACAAAGGTGAAAGAGGTATCCTTAGAGGTTCTAGACCGGTTATCATCATGAATAATCCAGCAAACGAATATAATGATTGCACTATTACATATTTGCCGATTTCTAAGTGCGAATCTCATGCTGGTGATGATAGTCGAATTCAAATGTTTTATCAGGTACCTATTCAGATCCCTGGTAATAAATCTAGTTATGTATGTTGTAACAGCATCATGACTACAACTACTTCACATCTTGGAGAATATGTTGGGCAGATTTCAGAAGATAAGCTAAAAGAAGTCGAAGCCGAACTTATGCGTTATCTTTCCCTTTCTGAAAAAGTCGTTACACGAGAAGTAATAAAAGAGGTTAGGGATACAGACAAGGCAACGAAAACAACTTCTTTTTCTATTACAGACGCTGTCGCTTGTCCAGAACTCAAAAAAGTATATTCTAGTTGTACTGAAATGGCCAAAGAGCTTAACTGCTCTCCTGCGTCTATCAGCAAATCGAGTAGATGGGGAAGTAAGCTGATGCACAAATACACGGTGTTTAAAGTAGCAACGGCTACTGGAAACTATGTTTGCAAAACTAAGGAGGAAATCAAAAATGAGTGAGCTACTTAATATTCCTGGAATTCTTTGGCAAGACCTAGGAACACGAACTGATTCAGAAAACACAACACTTGACAGCTTGATGACGAAAGCAGGTGCAAACTACACTGTATCGGCGTACAAGATGTATACAGAAGTAGCAAACAGCGTACAAGGATATCATGCTATTTACAGAAATGACGACAAACGTCTGATGTGTGTAGTAAATAATTTCTACCCTGAACTTGTTCAGAATAACATGACGTTTGCTCTCATGGAACCTCTGATGGCTGCGGGACTTGTATCATTTGAATTTTCGTCTGTAGCATCAGGTGGACTGTATCACTACGGTGTGTTCAAATCTAATAAGACATGTAGGATCTTTGACGAAGATATTGAACATTATTTTCTTGTAGTGAATGATCATAGCAAGACTGATAGAAAAGTTTCTGTATTCAATCTACCTGTACGAAAAAAGAATGAAACTATTCTTTTCTGCTCTATGACAAACAGTGCTTATAAGCTTCGTATGCCAGTTTCTGAAGATAACCTGTCCAATGAAGCTGCTGGCACTATGATCATGTCTTCGATTGATGACGCATTCCTTTGGTGCGAAATCAAGCTAAAAAAGCTATATAATAAGAAGATTGAGCTTGAGTACGTTGATAAGGTCATGGACGAGTTGTTTCCTTACGTTTCTGCTTCAAACGGAGAGCCTCTAGATACAAAAGCAAACGAAAAAGTTGACGAACTAAGAAGCACCTTCCAAGAGTGCATTGATTCAGATGACAATGATGAATATCGTCAAACTGCACTATATCTTTACCTTGGTATGCTAGATTATACGCAGCACTACTGGGCAAATGCAGAAAAAGGATACGACATCAACAAGAAGATGACCGTAGTACCTGGGTTCTTTACTTCGATTGATACAGAAGGTGCTAAAGTAGCTAAGCTGCTGAAAATGTTGAAGTAGTAAAATACAAAGTAAAAATTGAGCCGAAGCGTAACAACTTCGGCTCTTTTATTATTGTAATGAGAAAGTTTCTCTAACGTTCATAGACGTGTGCAATCTGTTGTAAAGCATGGTTTCTGCAGTTTTTAGCTTACTTTTCACCGTTTTGCTATCTAATCCATACATATCACATATTTTAAATATATCAGAATCTGTAAGTTTGTGCTCTCTATCTATCATCTCTCTCATCAGAAGTTCTTCAATAGTATTATAATTATCAGAAGATAGGGAGGTTAATTCAATCGACGGTATGTCCTCAGAAGTCAAGAAGGGTTCATGCTTATCAAGATCAGCTATGTATAAGGTTCCAAATATGGCTTTTAATGAATCCATCTTATCTACAGGTAAATGTAGCCTTGGATCGGATAAATCTTCATATTTAACTTGACCCCAATGTTTACCTAACTGTTCTCCGACTTCCATACATAAAGATCTACGAATGGAGTATTTAACTTCGTTCAACTCTCTTTCAATCATCTCTCCTATACGAAGTAGATAAAATACTGAAAACGATAGGTCTTGTCTATATCCTTTATGCGTTTCATCACCCTGCCATTTGTACCACCAAAAGCATTCACAAAAATGAGTCAGAGCCGATTGAAGTTTGTCTTCATATGTAACAGTAGAATTGTTAATGAATGTTCTACTTGCTACATATCCAAAAAACGCATAGTTAAGCTCTATTATCTCATCGCGTTGTTTGAAACATTTCATTCGCTCTGCTTTGTTCTGCGGCATAGTCGAATATATGTCTAAGGTTCGTTGTTTTATTTCCTCATTAGTCATTTTCTAGCACTCCCGTATCAATTGATGAAATTCTGAAATATTGAAATATTTAACAAACTAAATAATGTGTAGAATATTGCGAAAACGAAAATATGAACCTTTGTTAATCTTACATGTAGAGGTATGTTTAAATCTACAAATATATTATATGAACTTAGTTAGCAAAAGTCAATATAAATTAGCCAATTTATAGCAAAATTTTTATTGAAAATAGAAGATTTTTCAGAATCTTGAAATTTTATAGAACTTGATCAAAATAGGAAGCTAGATAGGAGATAACTATAACAAGCTATTTGGCATATAGATATGCTATAGCAAGAACTGAATGACCTCATATAGTTGATATTGCGAATTCACACAATATCCGAAATTTAGAAATATTGAAGATTTGTATATGGATCATCTTAAACATTGAAATCTACAAAATCTACAATATCTGAAATTTTGAGATATTGTAAAATTGAGTACTCTAACATACGTATATTGAATGTGCTTAAAAGATTAAATTTTCGTAAATTATTTTATTTATAGTTAAAATTTATGATTTGTTAATATTTATAAACAGTATAAAAGTGATCTATTACTATAAGTATCACCGTCTAGGTATATATGTATTCAATATATCATATAGTAGATATGTAAGTATTATATAGCAAACACATATCAAAATACTATAGCAAGCTAAGTTATATAGGTAATCCCTATATCAAGGTGTAATATATATACAGTAATCCCTCACAGCGTAAGTTGATCATAAACAATGAAATTGAGACATATAGATATATTATCGCTATATACCTAAACAAATTGATATAGTATTGACATATAGAGAATCACGCGGTGTTATAGCAAACCTTCACAGTTCTGAAATTTCTATGTAACAAAATCAGTCAGAAAACATCAAAATTTGAATATTTCAGAATATTGAAATTTCAATAATATGTAAATTTTACAATCTTTCAGAATCTTGAATATTTCAAAATATGAAAATTTCAACTTTCCGCTAAAATCACCAGAATTTAGTAAAATTGAAAGAATATGAAAATTTGATGCCTTCAATCTTTCAGAATCTGGTCATTTGGTCGCTTTAATATTATTAAAGAAATTAAAGTTATTAAAGCTATAATGTTATTAAAGTTATTTTAAAGGAATTAGCCAATTAAAGTAAAAAAGAATTAAAGTAAAAACTCGCAGGCTCGTTTTTACTTTTTGGGTTTGTAATCTGAGAACATAAATTCTGTTAGTAGATACCTCTATGCTGAAACGCATTGACGTACTTTTATGCGATCATGCGAAACACATAGACGTGAGCGTGACCTAAACACTACAGTCGATACTACACATGGTCGGTTCAAACTACGTAGTAGTTGAAGTTTTGAGTAATTTGGTGGCGATTGCGTTGAATATCCGCCTTCGTCTCTTGTATGCAACGCACGTATGAGTCTCATATGCAAAAAAAAATATTCGCCAGCGCATTGGCAAATATCGATTAGATTTCAAAAATTTTTAAAATTCGGGGTTGACTTTTTGAAGCAGATACCTTATACTATGGGTGTAGGTTCACCTAACAAGTTAAAACTCAGTTGAGCGTAGCACCTCGACTACTTCCTACTTCTGCTAGACAGCTTTAGCTTGCTTCATGATAGAGTCATCGAAAGATCAGCGAAGCAGGTAACTTGTTAGAAACCGAATCGTTAATGTACTTAGCAAACCGCCACCAGGTAACTCCTATCGAGCTTGAAATTGAATAATCTCAAGATTGGTCAACAAAATCTTCTTTCAGAAGAGGCGCCAGTTTTGTACTCATCTTCTACTCACTTTTCGATAGGGGTGCTGGTAGTTGCTAAGCTATCAGTTTAGGTTTGCTAAAGTAGAAATAATCATCTACGTGAATTAGCCGGTATCTAGAGATCGCTACTCGACGGTACGACGTTGTAGCATGCGTAGAAGCTGCAGCTGATGTGATGAGTGCAAAACTGACGCCTTTCTTTTGTTTATTTAGTAGTTCGGAGGGCTAAAGCATACATGGATATCTACACCGCAATGAATTCTATAAATAAGCTTGAAAATTTCATTATCAACGAATTTGATTTTGCAAAAGGAATGTATAGATCTACAATGACTAAGCTCAAAGAGATTGATAAGAAATGTAACGCAATTTCGACTAAATTGAACTCTTCTTTATCTGATGCAGGTGTAGAAGACAAAGTTAGTAAAGCTGTCGAATTGACAAATCAGTTGAATATTTTGCTATCTGAGTTATCTGCGTCAGAAATTGAAAGTTCTAGAGAATTGAAAGAATCTTTCAAGTCTTGCGCAGATATTTTTGTTATAGACGAAGATAAATCTCCAACGACTGATAAGAGACTAGAAAATAAGCTGGATGCAATTTTAGATATATTGAAGAATTCATCAATTTCTGATAAATTTACTAGTATTGAATCTAATCAATTTAATAAGCCTCTTGAAATTACAGAAAATGAGGATTCTAATGCGGTTGTGAGCAGATCCAGCGTTGCTGCAGATCAAATGAACGCATCTGAGACAGATTGCACTACTGCTGTCGATGTTAATCCTGTTTCATCGTTTAACAATGAAGAACACACAAGTGCTTCCAATTCATTATCTTCAGAGGTCAACCGGCGTCAGATATTCAAACGATTTGTCTCTACAATGGAGTATGCAAAGACTCATTCTACAAATTATCCATTGGCTGACGTTGCAAAAGACTTGATTGTAGAGTGGTTTCAAGCTAGATTTTGTGATCCGACAACGCATTTCAAGTATAGACATCGAACTATTATAACTGGTATGCTGTCAATTACACTAGAAGTCGCTAGGAAGTATGCGTCATATTGTAAAGAGTCTTGGAGACAGATATTGGATGTTTGGCCAAAGGTTAAGACGTCTGATATCTTAAGTGTCTCTTCTTTGATATCTGATATTCGTTCAAATAACATGCAATTTGCTTTGAGTTACGAGCTACAGTCTGCTATGTCAGATCCTGATGTTTTTGTTGAACGGTATGGTGAATATAAATTTACAGCGGTATGCGCTGAATATGTTTGGTACATACTTACTACTACAGTTTTTAAGAAAATCTGTGCCGACGATGCGTCTAACCATTTCGGAGTATCTGCAAGCTACTATATTACAAAACACAGTTTATGGGACTTGCTACTTAGCCATGAGGATAGCATCTATTTAGGTAATAAGGATATGTGTGATGTAGATGGCTATATATTTTCACCTGAAGGCATAGAATTCTGCGAAGACATGGAACTTAATCCGCATAGAATGGTTACTCATATTGAAACTTATGACGCAGTCGATAAACATGATAAACATGTTGCAGCTAAGCAGTCTGAGAAGTTGGAGGAGGGCTTGATTTGAAACGTATATTTAGCGAAGCGGGGTTAGAGAACTACTCGCCTATTCAGTTAAAACGGTCTCCGATGCAAATGGTAATACGAGACGAAATAGCTCGTATTATTCAAAATTTTAGAAATACTCAGAAATACAAAAAATCTGCGTTGCGTGCACTGAACATATTGATGTATGCTACATTCTCAAACTCGTATCCGCCTGGTTGGAGCTCTGATGATGGATCTGCTCCTGTAGTATCATATTTTTCTAAGTTATCTGAAGAAGATATTCGAGCAGAGATTGGAGATTACTATTTAGATTATGTGGATGTTAAGTGGATTGATATTCCAGAATCTAATAGTTCTGATAACGCAAGTGTAGCGACTACGAAGTCAAAAAAGCTTGCGCAGAATTCTATTGATAATAATTCTAAATCTGATAGTAGTACTTCAGATGACAAAATATTTGACAGCTTAGAAACTATTGACCTAGATGAAGCACTTAGCGCATTAAATGATAAAAGCACTTCAGCGTCCAGCAGTCAATCTAAAGAAGCTGGCAGCACTTTAGGTAGTAATCATCTTGATACGATCTATGATGAAGTTAGACCAAACTCTAAGCCGGAAGATCTTTGGTTGAATGGGCCCGCAGTACCACAAATTGATACGTCTAAAATCTGGAGACGAGGTATTGTAGATGATACTGAATTAGTGATATATCATAGTTTACCTGAAATTCCTACACGTCAGTGTGAAATCTCTATCACTACAGATTCTAGTAAATTAGCTAAGACAGATCTAATGAAGTTATATCCAGACTGTATGTTTTATACTAGGCCGATGATATTATATTCCGAATCTTGCGGATTGAAGATGCATAAAACCTTTGGTGGCATAATACCAATCAAAGGCTTCACACAAAAGCAGATCATTGATAATATCGTAAAATACCCAGTAGTTACTGGTATGACTAGAGAAGGCAAAAAGCACGGACGGTCTATATTTGTTGAATTTGAAAAATTCATCGAAATTGACGGTGAGTTGTATAAGACAACAGACATGATTGATAAATTACCTGACCTGAAAACGCTGAAGCCTTCATGGTCAATTATCGCTGAATACGTCGTTCGTCGTTATTTACTTGAGAGAGACATCTTACATATAGACCATAAGTACAAGATGTATGGAACGCTAGATCCATACTTAACATTGTTCATGCCGTCTCAAGATTATGTATCTGCTGGACACAAAGATGTTGTAGCTATTGCAAAACATTGCGTAGAGTCTAGAGTAAGCTATCTCCAGAGTAGAAGTCCCATCATTCGGAGGTTAGAAGAAAATGCATGATTGTATATATACACCATATTGTACATACAAACAATGCGACTTAGCTTGTCCTAATAGAGCTGAGGTGAATTGTTGGTTCAAACGATGCCGACTTGATATGTCAAATAATTGCTTGCATACTAATATCCGAAATATTGAGAAAGCCGAGGATCTACTAAGTAACAAGTATGGAGAAACTGTGTGGTTTCCTACAGATAATCCTTCAGATGCAAGCGACACTATTTGCTACGTAGCTATTTGCAAATATGGTAAAGGTACTGCTCTTGGAAACGGAATATACAATCTGGATTTTGCAAGATTTATAGATATGATCAAGGAGTCCTGGAATACGCATTTTGAAACAGATAACTTAATTCAGATGCGTGTGTGGTCTTTGTCTGCAAATTACCTAGTTATCTCAAATTTAGATTATGTTAGATTTCAAGATTTTGAAAGTCAAACGCTGCTAAGGCTTCTGAATGATCGAAGAGATTATACAAAGACAACTGTAGTAGTTACTAGTAAAGAACCTTTGGTCGGCAGCGGAAATTTCTTTCCTAGATTGACTTCTTTGTTAAAGGGGGTCAAGAGCAATTGACGAATTCAGTAGAACTTCAAGTTATTTGTAAAATTTTAACAAGTCAAGATGATTCTGAAATTGATAGGCTGTGTGCGTTTGATGAATCTTATTACGCAGTATTCAAAGATCAGATCAAATTTATTCTAGATCATAGAGAAAAATATCATACTGTCCCGGACTTGTTTACGTTCCAAGCTCAGTTCGAAGACATTGTTTTGATTGATGTGAACGAATCTGCAGATTTTTTAGTAGACGGACTGCGGAAAAACAAGCAGCAGATCATACTCTTGCAAACATTCAATAAGCTGTCTGAGTTAGGTTCTGCAGACGTTTCTGAAGCTTGGGAGTTCTTGCGATCTCAATGCGACAAAGCTGCTCAACTTGATAATTCTAACCCGATGGATATCATCAAAGAAGCTCACAAGCGAAGTGATCAAGTTTTATCTTTAAGTAATCAAACAAGAATTCCTACAGGATTCAAAGAAGTAGATGAAACAATGTATGGAGGATTGTCAACTGTTGAAGAACTTTGTCTTGTAGTTGCTAGAACGAACACAGGTAAAGCTCAGCCTCTTTGGAGTAACGTCTTAACACCTAATGGGTGGAAGCGTATGCGAGATATTCAAGTAGGAGATATTGTATGCGGTAGAAATAATGACAATGGTAAAGTAGTTCAAATCTTTCCGCAGGGTACAATCGACTACTATCGTGTAAAGTTTGATGATGGTACTTATACGGAGTGTTCTGCAGATCATCTTTGGGAAGTCTTGGATAGTGAACGAAGGAAGCACGATCGAAAAACTTATGGTCAGTATCTTACATTGACTACTAAGGATATTCGGAATCATATGTATCGCAGATACTCTGTTGATATGTGTGATCAAATTGAATTCGAGAGTGATTTTGATACAGATAATGAACTTGACGGATATTTTTTAGGCGCATTTATCGGACATGGTAGGAATGTAGGAAACAAGCTATATATTCATTCATTGTCAGATGTTTCGAAGCAACGTATAATTGATGCACTATCTAAATATCATTGCCAGTTTACAGAAAATGATCCAAACACACTTGTCATTGAAGATAAGAACGATGGTAAACTTATTAGAAAACTGCTAGAATACAACTTGATGAACTGCAAAGTCATTGATCGGTGCATTCCTGCTGTATATTTTCATAGCCCTGTAAATGTTCGAAAAGCTCTGTTATCTGGTCTCTGCGACACAGACAGTACAATGGCACCAAAAAATCATAGAGGTTGGATTTTCGTTACATCTTCAGATCAGCTTAAATCTGATTTTGTTTATATTGCTAGGTCTTTAGGTGTAAAAGCAAAGGTGATGCCTTCAAGATCTGGTAGATGGGTTGACGCAGGTGTGTCGCACGTTGCAAATACCTATCACAGAGTTATGTGCAACTCAAAATTCAATCCGTTTTATGGTTCGCCAAATTACACAGAATTTGAACGCAGGCAGGATAAAACTAAATCTAAAAATCGCAAGCGTGTTTGTAAATTCATTGATTCTATTGAATACGTAGGTAAGACGGAATGCCAGTGTATCATGGTAGACAATAAAACGCATACATACATTACAGATGATTTTATTGTTACACATAACACCTGGGTTACTACTAAGATGATGGAGTCTGCACAAGCGAATGGATTTCCTGTACTATATTATAGCCCAGAGATGCAATCTGCTTTCATTGGCACACGATTTGATACCTGGAGAGGTCACTTCCGAAATAGCGATATTCAACGAGGTAAATACAGCGAAGACTACATTCAGTACATCAAAGACATTGTTAAAGAGGAAACTGGTGCATTTGTTGCTGAAGACAAAGATATGCCAGGAGGAAAAACAACTGTCAGGTCGATTGAAACTCTAGTCAAGCGACATCATATAAAGCTTGTTATAATTGATGGTCTGTCTTATATGGCAGATACAGAAAAGTCTGATAGCGATGTTATTAAGTATAAAAATATATGTACTGGACTATTCCGAATGTCTAAAACATATGGATGTGCTGTAGTAGTATCTGTACAAGCTAATAGAGATACTAAATCTAATGTCGATGACAAAGGAGTCCCGTGGCCTGATATGTATTCGATTGAAGGCTCAGACCATCCAGGACGTATTGCAACTCAAGTATTTGCGCTCCGTCAATTGTACGAAGAACATACACTAGAAATAAAGCTGTTGAAGACTAGAAATGCGAAGAATGCAAACCCTACGTTCGCATATGTATGGGACCCAAATACCGGAAACACAGAATTCGTTTCAGATGATGCATCGGCTGCTCCACCTTCTGCTCCTGCACAGCCTAGCAAGTTCTCAACGCCGACAGTGTCAGCAAAGATTGTACATACGGATATAGATGATAATCTAATCGATGGTAGTACAGATGACGATCTAGATGACGTTGAGTTTTAATATACTCCCGCCGAATACTGATTCGGCGGGTTTGCTTTGGCGCGATCGTTAGATAAACTAAGAAGGGAGTTAATATGAATATTGATACCATAATTGATAAACTTTCATCTCAAGGGTTTATACGCCTAAATAGGCATATAGGCGACTACTATAGCTGCTATTGCCCATTTCACAGTGATGGAAAAGAGAAAAGGCCGTCTTCTGGTATATTGCTAAGAGATCAGTATCGCAATGGACAGCACTATCCTGCTGGATTCTTTAACTGTTTCACCTGTCACCATGCATATCAACTGGAAGAGTTCATCACAGAGCTACTGAAAGTTAATTCTATCCACATGTCTGGTAGAGATTGGCTCATCAAGAATGACCCAGATTATGATCCAGATACAGAATTTGAATATCTCTTACCTAGAGATATGATGCAGTCTGTTGTGAATTCTTTTGCATTAAAGCAGATATCCAGTAAGTCAGGAGTTCAAAAACCTTCATTCATATCTGAGTCAGAACTTTCTAAGTATAGATACACAGTACAGTATATGTATGACCGAAAACTTACAGACACTGTGATCGACTTATTTGACGTAGGGTTTGATGCTAATTTCGTTCCAGCAGGAAGAAAGAAATCAGTTCCATGCGTCACATTCCCGGTAAGAGATGTCCATGGAAATACGCTGTTCATCTGCAGACGATCGATTGAAGGAAAATCATTCTATCTACCGTCAAACATAGAAAAATCTGTATATGGGCTGTATGAATTACCTCAAGGATGTAAATCTGTCATCATCGCGGAAAGCTGCTTTAATGTTCTAACTTCTTACGTTTACGGTGTACCTGCTGTAGGTTTATTAGGTACTGGTACTCCTCATCAGATTTCTCAGCTTAGAAGTTTAGGTGTAAATGAGTTTGTATTAGGATTAGATCCAGATGAAGCAGGAGATAGAGCTTGCAAGCGATTGAAACGAGCACTCGGAGATATTGCTATTATCCGACGCATGAATGGAATACCTGAAGGAAAAGATATAAATGATCTCACTAAGTCTGAATTTTTAGACATATACAGAAGTAGAATGTGATAGATCGTTAAAATTAAATGTACTAAATACTTAGGAGTGATATGTTGATTACACTGAATATTAGAAATTGTAAGATTTTAGACACTGCGACTTTATCTAAATTAGCAGCATATATTGATAAGTTGCAAAATAAACTTGAAGCTGCTGAGATGGTTGAATCGCAGCAGAATATGTTAATCGACGCGTTGATCGAAGAAAATCAAAGACTTCATACTTTAGTAGATACTGGGAGGGATATCAATGAAACTAAACAAACAGCAAGAAAAGCTAATAGATCTATCGTTTCTGTCCGATATAAAACAAGCTCAAGTTATGCAGACATGCGATAAGATTATCGAAGATTTGACAAGCAACCACTCTAGCATTAGACAATGTTCTGATAATATAGGAGTGCCTAAGTCTACAATTCATCTTTATATTCACACTTATATACGAGAATATTATAACAGCGATTATAAGGAGATCCAGCATCTTTTGCAATTCAACAAGAGATACAGATGCAAATGTAGAAGATGCTGGACAGAAAGGTACTGGTGATATTTTGAATTATGCTTGGATGTTGAGGCAAGACGGTACGGCATTCAGCTGCACACATCATTTATATTGCATGGATGACGACGATTTATCTTCTGAAGCAGAGTGTGCTGCATTTATTTTAAATAGCAACTCTAAAGATTCTAAATTAGCTGAATTGATTCTAGACGCTTGGATGGCATTAGGGATTGAAAACTCTGTCAACTACGATGCAGATGAAGAAGACATTGAAAATGCAATCATCAAATTTGCAAACTCCGTTCCTTATCATTTTCAGTTTGAGTTAAAGTTAAGCAAGCTGTTACAAATTCACAAATCTTCACATAATTATAGCGATGTGGACAGCTTGTATGAATTCTGTGACTATGTTAGATCTGAGTTATCTACACTTCAAAGACAGATAAAACATTCTATCAATCAGCAGTTTTGTAGAGTTAGATTTGGAGGGCAGTATGACTCAATCAATCCTACTAGCACACTTTGGTTTAGAATCTCTAGTGTAGGATTCAATTGGGCTGATACTATATACATTTTCGCTTCGGAATGCAAGAAGTCTTATCATGTAGCATACATTACTATATGTAGAGATCACGAATCTGACAATGGTATAGATTCAGACGCAGACGAATATTTCTACAAGGCTCGAGATGGAGCTATCTATTACAACATGCCGATTGAAGAGTTCCTTGCTGAAGAACATGAACATTCTTTAGTATTTTCTAATAAGCAGATAAATGTCATGAAGGGCTATGTGAAGACTATTAGAGATTGCTTCAAGTTTGGTAAAACCGAGCAAGAAACTGCGAATATTTTATTGTCGCACGATATTAACTATGATCCGATGATGTGGGACAGATTGAAGAATAGGGACAGAGCGCGTTTTTGTATTGCAGCGTCACAATACTTTGATGAGGCAAACAACAGGACAAAGAACCGATTGAATAAGATTATGAATATGATCATCAATCGCTACCCTGAAATCAAATCTGTGGATATTGACTACAAATACAGAGACAAGGTGCGAGGTAAAACACCTGGATGCGAATATCTATTCTATTTGACATCTAACTTTGATGAAATTGATAGACTAGAAATATCAACTGTATTTAATCGTCTAGAAACAAACCCAGATATTATCTTTAGAAGATTCAAACAGGAATATGAATCGTATAAAACATACTCAAACTTGAATATCTAAATCTAAATATTAACGAATTATTAACGAACGGAAATAGGTATTGACTTTTTAGTCATTTTATCATATAATAATAGCATAATAAGTCAACCAAATAACACATATCAAAACACATCAATTGGAGGATTTACAAATGGCTAAGAGAATCAGATTCAACGATATTTCCCGTTTCGACAAAAACAACAGAAGAAGAATTGCTCATGGCTCAGATCCTATTCCGGTTGTTAGACCTTTCCGTGCAGCGTATCTGATGTTCCGTGACTACCTCGACTATGACAGACCGCTGACTTATGATGAATGGATGAATCGTCCAGAAGCAGATAAGGCAGCGGCTTTATATGTTCAGTTCTACGACCAGATTCAGCTTGCTTGGTACAAAGCAAAAAGTTTCTATGCTATCGAAGAAGATGGCGTGTCTACAATGATGCAGTATCTTATGAAGAATGTTCCTGTCATCAACAAAGACGAAAAGCGATTCACACCTCGTTATATATATCGTGTAGCCTACAACTGCTTGTATTGCATCTGTCATGACATCAAAGTTGATAAAGACAGATGGGAGTTGGAGAGCAGCAATATTACATCTAATTCCGATGAAGAAGAAGTAGATGTGTTCAATTTCATTCCGTCTAATTTTGACATTGAGCGAATGATGAATGAAGAAAAATTCTGGAAGGCTATCATGTCTCAGGACGAAGATACAATTACATATGTGGATTGCGTCATCAATCATACAAGATTTCCTGCGGGTATGAAAGCTAGGAGTCCTAAGATCATCGCAAAGTTAAAGGTAGTTCTTTCAGAACTGGCTGATGAGGAGTTCTAAGATGAAACGTACTATCACTCAAAGTATACGAGTAGAGCTCAGCTATCTGATGAAGCTAAACGGAAAGCCTCTATTGAATTCACATGCCTATCGAGTTGAAGCTACGATTTGCAATAATTCTAACATTGGCAGGATGATGGATTTCGAGGATATATCAAAACTACTGTTTGAGGCTATCCCAACGAATTCATTTCTCATTTCTACATCAAGCGAAGAAGCTGAGTTAGAAGTAGCTAAAGCGCTGAAGCAGTTTGGGGTTCCTGTAATTGTATATTCTGAAGAGCTCTGCACAGAGAACTTGTTGATGCTATTCGTCAAATCCATAAATCAGAAATTAGTAGAATATTCAGACAGTTTAAGTTCATACGAACTAGTAGAACTTAAGCTTTGGGAAACAGATAATTATTGTGCTACTTACGTAGCATAATGAAATTTATAGCATATCTAGACATATCAAATTAGGAGGCAATAATATGGCATTCAAAACAGTAGATAGCTACAACGAAGCACGATTTGGTGGATTCTTCCTTCTTAGAAACGATGGAGATTACGCTGATGTAATCTTCATGTATAGAAGTAGAGAAGATGTACTTGTTGCAGATACACATTACATCAAGTCTGCTGACTATCAGGGATACGTTCATTGCTGTGGTAAGGGTTGTCCTGCGTGTCAGAAGGGCATCAGAGTTCAGACAAAATTGTTCATCCCTCTCTACAACATTTCCGAGGGTAAGATTGAATTCTGGGACAGAACAATGCGATTCGAGCCGCAGCTGATGAACGATGTATTCAAGAATTTTGCTAATCCTTCCGAATATGTATTCAGAGTTACGCGACATGGCGCAGCTGGATCTATTGATACAACATATGAGATCCAGGCTATTTCTAGAAACAACGTCATGTCTTACTCAGATATCCTTGCATCTAACAATGTAACTTCTCCTGAGTATTATTCGGAAGTTTGCAAAGAAGTCGATAGTTTCCATCTTTCTGACATGCTAAATGAACGAGCAGATAATGTATCTACTCCTTCAACTGCTGCGTATAGCGCAAATCTTCCGGATTATCAGATTAAGCCTAGAGCGGTTGCAACTACGTACACTGATCCAGCTCCTGCAATTGAAATTCCAGACGACAATGATGCTAGCTTAGAATCTTTAGACGAAGACGATGTTAATTTTTGATCTAATCTAAGCTATCAGAAGCCGATTCACTTTTCATTATCAACAACAACAAAATATTTGACCTGTAATCGTTATATATCTTGAGGAGGGCTTCACACATTAGATAAACTTAATTGTGTGAAGCTTTTCTTTATACAAAAATAAACTGATAAGGAGGACATTAAGTTGAGTTTATTTACCAAGTCACAAATGGCGAAATTCAATGAAGTTGCCGAACGAAGTAAACAGCTTAACAAAGAAAAACCAAAGTCTGTAAATGTATCTACAGTAAATGCGGAATTGAAGTCGATGTCAGATTCTGTGCTAGAATACTTCAAAGACTCTCCCGCTATCTGCATTCGAACTGCTGATCAGCTACATGAATACATTGATAAATGTATCGAAGCTGGATACGCTGGTATAGATACAGAAACAACGGGACTAGACAGACAAAGAGATTACATTGTAGGCGCGTCTTTATATTATCCGGATGGTACAGAATGTTATATTCCGATGAAACATAAGATCCCTATTTTCGAAACTCCTTACAAAAATCAACTGTCTTATGAAGAAGTAACTAAAGAATTCAAACGACTAGAAAACAGCAACATACGACTCATTTTTGCAAATGCTGACTTCGACTTAGCAATGATCTACAAGGATCTAAAAGTTGATTTCAACGATAGATTCTATTATGATGTTATTCTTGCATGGCGTTGTTTGAAGGAGAATGAGTTACACAATGACTTGAAATTCCTTTACAATAAATATGTATTGAAAGGAAAGGGAGATCCTAAACGTTTTAGCGATTTCTTTTCTGTAAAGCTGTTCCCATATTCTGATCCTGAAATCGCTAAATTGTACGCAGCAACCGACGCAAAAATCACATTTCAGCTGTTCAAGTGGCAGCTTCCTTATGTTACAGAAAGTCATCCTAAGTGTCAGAAAGCTCACCTAGAAGCAATATCTAGACTCATTTGGAACATAGAGTTTCCACTAGTTAAAGTCTGCCAGAATATGTTTAGAAGAGGTTCATACATTGATTCTAATGTTGCTAGTGTTTTGAAAAAGCGATACAGAGATGAATACAATGTCGAAGTCAAAAAGCTACAAGACATGGTACAAAAAATCATTGATAATACGAATATAGCATATTCAGGTAAACGTCCATTTACTAGAGGAGCAGATTTCAACCCGTCTTCACCTCCTCAAGTTAAATATTTGATATACAATCTACTTCAAATTCCTAAAGGATCGTCTTCTGGAACAGGTAAAGAAGTATTGAACGAACTTAATCTGCCTGTAACAAATCAGATACTGAAGGTAAGATCTCTATCTGTACTTATCAATACATTCGTAGAGAAGCTACCAGCTGCCGCAAGTCTGGATCATAGAATTCATGGTCAGTTCAAGCAGGTGGGCGCTGCATGCATTGTAGGTAATAGCATAATTCCTACAAACTCTGGGTACTACACGATAAAAGAACTTTGTAGCGATGCGGATAATGCATCTGATGGCGTCTTCAATGAAGTAAACAACGTACAAATATTTAATATGGATCAATCGCTAGAAAGCGCAAGCCACTGGGTTAAATATACGGATGTAGATACTGTTAAAATCACCACAGAACTTGGGCTTGTTATTGAGGGCACACCTAATCATCCAATAATGGTAAGTAAATATACTGAAGCAGATAAAGCGAAGTATTTGATGTACTATTACAAGGGTGAATATCCAAGACTTTCAAAGATGTGGGAGGGTCGAAGATTCAAACGACTTGATGAGCTGTCAGTTGGAGACTTGATAGAGGTGCCTTGTAACTATTCATTTGATACTGAATATGTACCTACAAATCTCACTGTTGTATCTTCTCGCAATAGTAGATTTCATGATGTAACTATGCCAAGCATATATGACGAATTATTTGCAGAATTCTTAGGTATGTATCACGCAGACGGTTCATCTTGTCTTAGAGACGGAACATATACAATAACACTATCAAATGATGATCCAGACGTATACACTAGATTTGAATTCTTGGCACGAAAATTGTTTAATTTGCCAATAAGTCAGTACACGAAACAGCGTGAATTGAACGAAGTAGACAGTTACATAAATTGTATTCAGATTAAGCAGATCGACAGTATATTGTGTAAAGGTATTAGAAACAAACGAATTCCTAAACAAATTTGGCACTCGCCTGTTTCTGTTATAAATTCGTACATTCGAGGAATGACGTTAGACTCTACCGTATACCTAGATGAAACTGGTCGAGCTAGCTTCGAGCTTTCAATCATAAACGAAGAGGATGCTAGATTTGTGCAGCAACATCTACTGTCTCAAGGTATATACAGTCATATAACTTATAATGTTCTAGGAGTACGAGATCAGTTTTTACGTCTTTGTTTCAATGCAGACAATTACATGTTGTTTAGAGACTGTATTGGATTCATCGAAACTAAAAAAGTAAAAGACACTAAGCCGTGTTTTCGTAATCAATATTGGCATAGACGGGTAGGAAATTCTCTCTATGTGAAAATAGCTAAAATCGAAATAAGTCGGAACGACGTATATGATTTTACTGTACCAGAAAGTCATTCATTTATTAGCAATGGTATGATAAGTCATAATACAGGCAGATTGTCTTGTGCTGAGCCGAATCTCATGAATATCCCGTCGCATGCGGTTGATATTCGACATATGTTTAGAGCAACTCCTCAGAAAGATTACACAGTTGAATCAGAAGTAGATGACAATAACGAAGTATCATTCGTTATTGATAATGGACATGAATTACAAACATCTGAAGGATACAAGCCAGTAGTAGATATTGTTCCTGGAGATGTTGTAATGTTTGATGATAAGGAGGTATCAAGCTTAATTGTCAAAGAAGTTGAAACTAAAGGTACGTCAACCCGAGTACGTTTTGATGTCATCTGACTATAGTCAGCAGGAACCAAAAATTTGCGCATACGTAGGTAACATCAAAGAACTCTGCGAAGGTTTTGCAAACGGAAAAGATGCTTACGCGATGATCGCAGCTGTTTCTTTCAATAAGTCATATGAAGAATGCTTAGAGTTTCACCCTGTTACGCATGAATATCAGCCTGAAGGTAAAGCAAGAAGAACAGAATCGAAGTCCGTACTTTTGGGTGAACGTAAAAGTTATGCCCCATATTTCAAGTTCTCGCATTAAATTTGCTTGAAATATGAAAATCTTGTGAACTACATTGCTCATAGGTGTTGAGAACACGATTAGGATATACAGGAAATGGTATATAGGTTCTCAGCTAACTGGGGATACTCAAAAGAGTGAATCCAGTGCCAAGCATCAAGTCTTCACGGAGTTCTATACCTTATATCATATCGGAGGTGTAGAACTTGAACAATTATTCATCATACATCATAACTTGTAAGGACAATGGAATGCAATACATCGGAATAACTTCTATTGGTTTAAGAAATAGGTGGTATGCACATGTTTCATGTTCTCGAAATTTAAGTAGTAATAATCCAATGTATAAGGATATGAAAGAATTTGGAGAATCCTCTTTTGAAATACATGAAATTGAATCTGGGTTATCAAAAGAAGAAGCCGATGCGCGTGAAAAGGAACTAATAAAGATTTATAATACAAAGTGGCCTAACGGATATAACTTAACAGACGGTGGATTCAAGAATGATGGACAGTTATTACCAGAAGGTCGATCGGCTAGAATATCTTGTAAGCTACGCGGAGTTCCTAAATCAAGCGAGCATAGATTGCATCTAAGTCAGTCTAGGATTGGAAAATACAAAGGAGCAGACAACGCCTTCTATGGTAAACATCATTCTGATGAAACTATATTGAATCTTCAGAAGCTATTATCCCACGGAAAGGTTTATCAGTTAGACAAAAAATCTAAATTAGTTGTAGGCACATTTGATAGCGCAGCGTTTGCAGCAAGATACATATCTGAAAACAAATTATCTTCTGCAAAAATAGATACTATAAATGCTAGATTATGCGAAGTTATGAACAATGATAATCGTTCCGCATACGGTTTTATGTGGAGACGCGATGAAGGTCAATCGACTAAGTATTAGAGGAGAAAATAGAGCTACTCTTCGAAGCGCAAGACATTAAGCGAGATAATGATGATATAGTCAGCGCCACAAGTGATTGTGGACTAAGTGGTACTTTACGGACGTTCTATTCCTTCAATTGCTGATCAGTTATATGGCAAACGAGACGATATGACAGGTGAGCAGAAACTAAAAGCAGCTCAGAAGGTGTTTGACGCAGTTATGGGAGCTTTTCCTGGACTGAAAAATCTAATGATCGGGTCTCAAGATTTTGCAAGAAAGCACGGATATACGGAAACAATTTTGGGTAGAAGACGACATATTCCAGATATGCAGCTGCCTGAATTTGAATTTAAGGCGATGAAAGGATATGTTAATCCTGATATTGACCCGACAGATATCACTACGCTGGAAAACAAAGATGAGATCCCCGAAAGAATTGTAAACGAGCTTTACAAAGAATTTAAAACGTACAAATACTACGGTCAAATCGCAAAGCGTACAAAGCAGCTATATGAAGAAGATCATATTAGGGTGATAAATAATAGACCTAAGATAAATGATGCAACTCGTCAGTGTGTTAACTGTGTTGACTTCGATACTGAGATACTAACAACAGACGGATTCAAAAGATATGACGAGGTATCTATAGGCTACACGATTATTTCATATAACTTAGCTAAAGACTGCTTAGAGGAAGATGCCATTGAAGGTATTCATATCGATGATAGAGATGTTAAGGGATATGAATTCAATGCGCCGGAGCTATCTTGCGTATGCACAGATAATCACAGATGGGTTATTCAAGATACTCTGTATGAACACCCTGAAATCGTGACAGCTGAAGAATACGTCTGTGATTATGGTTGTCTATTCCCGATTTTAGCATCCGCTGGATCTGAATTACCTGGATCGTTTGGAGAATATTCTCAAGCAGAGTTCGGTGTATTAGCATATCTACTTTACTACAATGCAATCAGGTTAATTGAAAACGGTACTACGTGGCTAACATTCAAGTGGAATAGCCCTAATCAGAAATCGTTTGATTCACTTATTCAGTTTCTTCGTAGCACAAAGTTTGATTATCAGATAAGTAGCACAGGTGATCCAGTATGCACAGAAGTAAAGATTGCATACAATACATTTTTATTCGATGTGTATACTAGCCTCAAGGGCAACAAACTAACCAATGAGTTTGTAAGCTTATTATCCGGTGAGCAAGCTTCTCAGCTTTGGTGGACATTTGCATACCTGAAAAATCCGGATTTAAAGCTAGATGAGAATATTTCAATTGTTTTTGACAGCTTGTCTGACGCAGATGTATTTCAGCATCTCTGCTATCGAGCAGGACATTTTAGCAGATGCATTCCGCTAAAGGATATGATTGATGCGGTAGATGAGCCACACATTGAAGACAGAATTCAGGAGCCTTCTAACAATCAATATGTAGTTACTACATATCAGCATAACACTGTCAATATGTGGGACAAGCGATATGTAAAACGAACAACATTACACGGCTGCTGGTGCGTAACTACTAACAACGGAACATGGGTTGCTAGACGAAATGGTTCCGTATTTCTCACAGGCAACTCTATTATTCAGGGTAGATACTTGCTGCCCTTATCTATCTAACCTCATTGCTCAAGGGTGTGCTCATATATTTGAGTGCTAACGGTATCAGTGACATAAGACTGCTTCACGAAGCGAGAGAGATGTGAAGCTCTTCTACTAGTAGAAGATCCATAGACGAATCAGCTGACTAAGAAATCCTAAGGTCTGATTATTCAATTAGATAGCTGGTAATACCGTGTCAAGTGCACCTTATACAGGGTGTAAAGATGTATCGACTAGCTCGCGTTGTTGCGAGGGTAGGTCTGAAGACGAGCTGCAGACTGAAATGGTAGACTGCAATTATTTTGCAGAAGATATAGTCAGGTTGTATGGAAACATGCATTGCTGCACGAGCGCGGCGGAACTTACAAAGATGGCTATTTTGAAGCTTGAGAACAACAAGGAATGGCAGAGAATTGGAGGAAGATTACTGGTACCTATCCACGATGAATTGCTGACAGAAGTCCCTGCACGTTATGCTGAGGAGGGTGCAAAAATCCTATCGGATTCAATGTGTGGAGCTGCAGATTTCATGCCGTTTCCAATTACATGTGACGTTGAGACTACTTATCGATGGTACGGTATGGCATATCCTTGTCCTTACAAGAAACCAAATTCTATCGACACGAATGATGAAGATGAGATAAAGTGGATTCAGTATCATCTAAGAGAATCCGAATACCTGCTGCCAGTACTGAAGGACGAAAACGGTGAAAAACCTAGAGGTGATGCAGCCAAGGGTGTAAACGGTGTTAGAACCCCTGAAATGGAATCTGCTATTGAAGATTATATTAAATCTCGACATATTTTAAAAGAAGATTTCATTGATACTATTGATCGAGAGGTTGACATCGGCGGATAGTGAATGTACATTTACAACTATCAAGTAATATAGTGTAGATCAAATCGTTAAATATCTTACACAATCTCAAAAACAAGGAGAATACTAACATGAAATTTACTGTAAGCACAAAACCGTTTTCAGAAGGTTTGAACCTCGCAATTGTCAACTCCAATGTATCTAAGTTCAGCCAGAAAAGTAACATTGCTCAGGTGACTGTAAAGAATGGTATGCTTGTCGTGAATCTTGAATGCGACAATGTCAAGACAGAAATTAGATTCAAGGGTGGAGTAACAGAAGAAAACAGCAGCATTGCAACAGTAAGCTGCTTGGTCTTGAAGCAGCTTGTGTCTACATTCGACTCTGCTGTAACTGTTGTAGAATTTGATGAGAACGGACTTATTTTAGTTTCTGGTAGGTCAAGATTTGTATTGCCTGATATCATCAAAAATACGGACATGGAACTAGATAAACCAGATATGGATTTAACACATCTTGTAGCTAATCCAGTTCCGATTAACAAAACAAATTGGAAGTTTGTTGATGATCATCAGATGTTTGCCCTTAGCATGTCATTTGTAAACCCGATCTATACGAGATGCTGGGTAGGAGCTGATTCAGATGTACTCGTAGGCGACATGGATAACAGTATCTTCACACACTCTAACAAGGGAACTTTGGGTGAAACTTGCTTGCTTAGACCTGATATCATCAACATGTTTGTAGCATTGCCAGAGGGTGCTACTATTGGAAAACTTTCCAACAGCTACATTGTGCATACCAATACAGACGCATATGATATCTATTCTGAAGTAGTACCAGAACATGAAGATGATCCAGCTTTCGGCAGTTATAATTCTGAAATCATTATGGATATGATGCAGAAAGATATGGACAATGCTATTAAAGTGAATACATCCTCTATTCTTAAGGCAATCAATCAGTCAGATTTGTTGTCTACTGAAGATAAGTCTAGTAAAGCGCTTTTCATCGATGTAGATGGTTCTGTGCTTACTGTAGCTGATGACAATGTTGACTGTAAAGTAGACGTAGAAGGTAATCCGGCTATCAAATACAATATCAAGATGAAAGCACCTAACTTCAAGTCTGCGATTTCTAACATTGATAGTGACTCTGTATATATTTCCCCTGTCACTAATGATGAGAGTGAAGAGCTTGTAGGATTGATGATGTGGACAGATAACATGTCTATTCTAATTGCAGGAGCTGATCAGTAATGGCGTTTAGGTCAGCAGCTGCTATTCGTGCGTCCAGATTTAATTCTGCTACAAGCTGTAATTTTCTTGAAGATTATGAGGAATATATAGAGAAGAAATCCGAATGTAGGAATATCGAGACTCCTAGTAAAACTTTTGCACCTTCATCTTTTAGATGTATGCGAAAAAGCTGGTTCAGACTTAGAGGAGTCGATCCAGACAAAGATAGAAAAGCTGATGTAATGTTAGATTTCGCTGCTGATATGGGAACGGCGTGCCATAGAATAATTCAGTCAAATCTTTCTGACATGCTCAAAGAGAATTGGGTGCCTGTTGAGAAATTCTTGACAGACACTCATAATCCTCATCAATATCAGTTAACTGCATCTGAAGACAGCTTAGAGACAAAAGTCGAATTTTTTGATATTCCTATTAGATTCGCCGTTGACGGTATACTCAAACTAAACAACGAATACTATCTTTTAGAAATAAAAACAAGCGAATTTTTGTCATTTAGTAATTTGACGCAGTGGAAATCTGAGCACGAAGCTCAAGTTAAATGCTACATGACTTTGTTAGGGCTGAAACATTGTTTGTTCCTATATCAGGATAGGCAGCATGGTCAGCTAAAGTGCTATGAGTTTACTCTATCTGACAGAGATAAAAAAGACGTAGAAGACAAATTTAAAACTGTGATGAGGTGTGTTGAAACATGTATTGCTCCAGAACGTCTTCCAAAAGGAGATAAATGGTGCTCTATGTGTGAATACAAGAAATCATGTGACAGCTGGGGGTGAAGATATTGCCATCATTAGCAGTAAAGTATAGACCAGCAACATTTTCAGATTTAACTGAACAGTCTACTATATGCGAGATACTTGAAAACATAACGAATTCTGATCCAATTCCAGTACGGAATTTCTTGTTTGTAGGTCCCGCGGGGTGCGGAAAGGCTCAACCGTTGTATAGTAAAGTTCTGACACCTGATGGATACGTAGAAATGCGAGATATCCATATCGGTTCTGAGGTGTTTACAGGTAAAGGTAATATAGGTAAAGTGTCTGGAGTATATCCACAAGGCGTAAGACCTATTTATGAAATAACTTTACAGGACAGAACAAAGATAAGAGTATCAGATCAACATCTCAATGTATGCTATCGATACAACGAAGATAAAAAATGTAGAGAAGACTTTACATTGACTACTTTAGAGTTGATAGATTTATTTGAGAGTAGCCGGTTCAAGTTACGAATAGATATTCCTAAAGTTGATTGGGACAGCGTTGATCTACCTATTGATCCTTATTTGCTAGGAGCGCTAATCGGTGACGGATCGCTTTCAAACAATTTTGGATTCTCTAATTCTGAAGAAGATGTGATTGACAAAGTAGATAGTATCTTGAGACGAGATTGGAACAAATGCTTGAAAAAAGTTCCCGGAGATAATTTTGATTATCAAATAGTGAATGTTAATTTTGTATCTCATAAATATACCTTCTTATACAAAGGTGAAGTATACAATTCTACTTATGCTATTCAGGCTAAACTACTTGAAGAGGGTTATCCTAAATTTGATAGCGAAACTATAATCAATATAAATAATCCGTGTGTAGATTCAACAATACTTAAACAGTATCCAGAATTGACGGATGCTATTGAGATGAAGCTGAATTCTGAATATAAATCCTGGACAGAAGCAGATGAATTCAACCAAATACTAACAGAATTAGGATTATTTTGTAAATCTGTAGATAAACATATACCTAAAGTTTATTTGAATTCCAGTTATGCACAAAGACTGGAGTTACTTAGAGGATTATATGACACATATGGATATACAGATAAATCCGGTTCAACATGTTTTACTACTTGTTCAGATAGATTGTCTGACGATTTTAGCTACCTTGTCAGGTCTTTAGGTATTAGAGATACTATATCGAATTATCCAGCTAAGTATAAGGTCAACGGTCAATATAAATACACAGGATCAACTGCGCATGATCATAACTTGAAATTTCCTAATGATATGTGTTACTGTTCATCAGAAAAACATGTAGCTCGTAGGCGAATTCGTCAAAATGACCCTATGCGAAACATTGTATCTATTGAATATGTAGGAGATGAAGAGTGCCAATGTATAATGGTTGATCATCCAGATCATACTTATATCTCAGATGGATTTATTCCTACACACAATACTACGCTTGGACGAGCACTGGCTCATAAACTAAATCATAATGATTCAAATATCATTGAGGTAGACGCAGCGTCTAACAATGGTGTAGATAGCGTTCGTCAGCTTATTTCTCAGATGCAAACATATCCAGTAGGAAGTAAGTATAAAATTTTTATACTTGACGAGTGCCACGCATTCAGTCAAGCAGCCTGGCAGATATTTTTGAAAGTCTTAGAAGATGTACCCGCAAATACTATCAACGTATTTTGTACGACCAATCCGGAAAAAATTCCCGCAACTATACTATCACGTGTACAAACATTTCAGCTATCTAAGATAAGCTTATCTGGTATCACTAACCGTCTTAAGTATGTACTAGATAGCGAAATATCTGAAGGTAAGGATATCCGATATGATATGGACGCAGTAGGATATATCGCAAAGCTTGCAAACGGCGGTATGAGAGATGCATTGACGTTGTTAGACAAGGCTCTGACATACAGCAATGATATATCGCTAGAAAATATTTCAAAGTCTTTGAATATTCCAAATTACGATGATTATTTTGATTTATTGAATGCGTGTGCAAAGAAGGACAACGTCAACATTACAAGGATTGTAAACAACGTATATAATTCGGGTGTAAATTTTGTCAGCTGGTTCACTGGATTTCATTCGTTCATTATCAACATAATGAAATACATCTTCCTACAGGACATCAAAGAAACAATGATACCTTCGTACTACGAAGATAAGATATCGAAGTATAGTATCAAACATTCTGCTGTATGTCTTAAACTTGCAAGCAAAGTGTTGAAAATGAACAATGAATTGAAGACAGCTGTATATCTACAAGAAGTTGCTCTAACGTATCTTTGCTCTTGAGGTGATGAGGTGAACTATGAATTTATCTGATGTACAGAATCAATTTTCGTCTGAATTAAATAGCATGGAAACATGGTGCAAAGAACTGTACGATACAATGTTTTCTATGTACTTCAAAGATCATAGGATGCTTGCAAACAAACTTAGATCTCAGAATACTCCAATTTCTGATGAGCAGTTAGAGTGGATACTTACGCAAGTTCCATTAAATCTGTTTGATGCTTCAGAGAAGCTGTCTACATTGAGAACTAGATATGAAGTTATTCGACTTTCATCTAAAGAAAAGGAATACGAGGCATACAAGCAGTCTGAAGAGTCTACAGAATCTAAACGAAGAGAAGCAGCTGCAGTAGCTACTACGGAAGATAAGATATTGCTGGTTGCGTTAGAAAATATCCTTAATCGTGTAGACAAGGAGATGTCATATTCGAGAGAGTTGATAATGTCAGCAAAGAAAATCTATGACGGACGCAAACAGACTGAACGGTCTAACCCTGTGTCAGAAGTACCTACAAAGACAGATGATTTACCGGAATACTATTCAGAAACAATGTCCGGCAGATATGCGTGAGGTGAAACATGTCAGCATACGACGACATCATAAACAGAAAAAAGAAGGAATGGGCAGCCGAAGATTTGATGGAAGGAGCCAAGCATTCTAGAGGAAAGAAAATTCCGTTTTCTTCACCTTTGATGAACTGGGCTACATACGGAGGCATTCCAAGAGATAAAATTACGGAATTCTTTGGTGAGCCGTCAGGGGGTAAGTCGACTTCGGCTGTAGACATTTGCAAGAATGCTTATCCTATCTTCAAAGAAGAGTATGAAGCTAGAATGAATGAGCTACGTGACATTGCAAAGACTGGAAACAAATCCGCAGCAAGCGAGCTAGAAGATTTAGAAGAAACCGGACCGAAGAAAATCCTATACATTGACCTAGAACATTCATTTGATAGCGCATGGGCAGACACAATCGGTATAAAACCAGATGAAATTGAAATCATGCAGCCGCCAGATGTTGTCGCAGAGGACATTCTCCAGACTGTTCAAGATTTGATAAGTACTGGAGAAGTCGGACTAGTTGTACTTGATTCTATTCCATCGCTTGTACCTAGAGCTGAACTAGAGAAGAAATATGGAGAAAGAACTGTAGCATCACTGGCTGGATTGCTAACTATTTTCTTTAGAAAGATTGTTCCTATGTTAACTCGATATGGGTGCACACTCATTTTTATCAATCAGATTCGTCAGAACATGGATAATCCATATGTAGTAAAGACTCCAGGAGGTGAAGCTCCTAAATTCTATGCGTCTCTTCGTATCCTGTTCCAAATTGGACAGCCTGTTGACTTCTTAGGAAACGAACTTCCAAAGAGTTCAGAAAACCCAGCTGGATACATTGTAAATGCAAAGATATCTAAGCAGAAAAGCGCACCGAATGATAGACGAAATGCTTCATATTTCTTGATGTGTCAATCTGGTATCCGAGAAGACATGGACTTTGCGAATCTTGCTATGAAGAAGTACGGCATCATTCGCAAAGGAGGTGCTTGGTTTGGTTTTGTCGATCCATATACTGGTGAAGCTCTTGAAGAGGACGGCAAGATTGTAAAAGTAAACGGTATGACAAAAGTTTATGAATACTTAAAGAGTAATCAAGCTTACTATCAGAAATTAAAGAAATATATCATTGATGATATAAATGGGACAGACGAAGCAGTGTCTCGAGAATCGGATTTAATTTAATCAATATAGCGCTCATCCGTGGGCGCTATAATTATGCTATAAGCTGAGGTGACGCTTAATGAGCACTAAAGACTTCTCCAATATACAAGAAACCACTATTGCAAAATACTTGAATTGGTCGACTGTATCTGGTAGCGGAGCTACGCCTTTTCATAAAGGAGACGTGTATTCCAGTACATGGTTAGGTGAGTGTAAGACTCGTATGAAATCCTCTAAAACAATCGTGGTTTATATGTCGCATCTAATTAAGATATCAAATGAGGCGATGTTTGATAGGAAGAAATCGGTACTGTTTGTAGATGATGGAAGCCAATTATTGCCGTTTACCTGGGCAGTGTTCTATCCTCAGTCAATATTTCCAATATCTAACTCCATCTGTTGCATTAAAGTGAATGATCAATTAAATATAAATGAAAAGACTGTCACTTTCGAGCACAGCAAGCTAAAATCGTTATATGAAACATTGATCAAAAAATTTAAGCACGTTGTATTTGTACTAGATTGGAAAGCTAAACAAATCTGTTTAGCTCCTATATCAGAGTTCAAATACATATCTGAGGTAGCGAGATGAAATCTATTCAAGATGCGGGAAAAGAAATATTATCAAAACACCCATGTAAATTCTATGTATTTATAGGCGAAGAGTACGGAATAAAGCAAAGATATTTAGATATACTGTCTACGGTATATTCTAGAACCATAACATATGAACATGTATCTGATATCATTGCGATGTGTCAAACAAAACGAATCATACCTTTACCTCCTACTTTATATGTTGTTCGATACGATGAAGAGTATGTAAAATCGCTGAATGAAAAATCAGAGCTTCAGATGAAAAAATTGAATTTACCTGGAACACTTGTTTTGATCTACGAGGATAAGAAACAAAGCGATAAGTTAGAAAAATATTTACCTTCATATACAACATCTATTGATAAAGTAGATATTAAATTCATGATAAAGTATCTAAGACAAGATTATCCAAATCTCTCGGAAAACGTCTGTAAGTATATATGTGATGTATGCAACACATATGGTCAAGCTAACATGTTTGCAAAATGTCTATCGGCATTACCTAGTAGTCGGCTATCTGCATTATCTAAATCTAATGTGCAAAGCATAGTTGGATATTCTGCACAGTCTACAGATAGTTTAGTGAAAGCGGGAGTAGCTGCTAGAGATGTTTCGTACCTTCTTAAGATTATAGATATCTATGAAGGCGATTACAACAATATATTCTACGATATATTATCTACTATGATTGATCTAGATAAGCTTAAAACTAACCCGTATTATGACTGTGAAGCAAAGCCATATAGCAAAGGTTGGTCAGGACCGGATATTTACAACATGTTTGTGCTAACTTATGATACACTAAAGATCTCTAGGAGTTACGGCCAAGTTGATACAAAGGAGCTTATCATATCCTTGATATCAAACTTAGCTTTCAGCCCTATTCCTAGTTCCGGGAGGTACGCATCTTGATTTTTCAGAGTCAGAAGTCTCAGCTTACTCAGTTATCAGAATTCTCTAAGTCCAAATGTCATAGCATTTTGATTCATGGGCCTAAGGGTTCAGGAAAAACATATCTGGCCAAACAATACGCAGGTATGCTCTGTATACCAAACTTTCAAATAATCAAATGCGATGTGGCTACTATACGAGAAACAATAGACAGTTGCATCTCTCTGAAGTCTGATGTTGTCTTATGCTTAGAAAATTTAGACACTGCTGTTCTTTCTGCATCTTATACAATATTGAAATTTTTGGAAGAACCGCTGCCCAATGTATATATTGTAGTAACTTGTCGAAATATCGAACAAGTTCCTGATACTATACTAAGCCGATCCGTAGTAGTAACATGTAGCTGTCCTACCGATTCAGATATTGAACAGTACGCAGAATCCGAAAACTTGGCTAAGTTCTCTGCAATAAAACATACAGACATTTGGAGAGCTGTCAAGTCTTTTTCCGATGCTAAGCTAGTACTTGGTATGTCTTCAGATCAGGTCAACTATTTCTGCCAGATAGATTCGTTGATGAAGTTCCAGGACTCTGTGTCTAATATCGTCTGGGCGCTAGGACATTACTCAGATAATACTGAAACGCCTATCCAGTTTGTGCTACAATACATCATGACGAAAACATCTTCTAAAACAATAAAGCAAGCGGCAATGGCTTGTATTCGAGATTTAGCTCTAAGTAAAGTATCAGCACATGCTGCTTTATCTCGGTTTGCATTTGAGGCTAAATATGTCGAATGATATTCAATACAAGTCGATAAATGGTTCAGACTACTACGCATGCACAGATGGACATATTTATTTCAAATACGGACTGGATGACGGATATAGCAAGCTACACGAACGACTCCATCCTGATGGATATCTTGAAGTAGCTAAACCATTCTACGCCAAAGGTAGCAACTATGTTCACAGAGTAATTGCAATTACATTTTTAGGATACCCTAAAGATTATTATGATAAACACTACGTAGTAGATCACATTGACGGAAATCGTCTAAACAACAAACTAGATAATTTGGAGTGGATAACGCAAGCTGAAAATGTTAGACGCGCTAAATCACGAAGACATAAGAACATGAGTGTGATGTGTATCGAAGATGACAAACAGTTCGATACAATCTCAAAAGCTGCTAACTACTATAATATCCGATACTACAGTATCTACGGATCGTGTATCACTGGAAAACCAATTCACGGAAAGACTTTCAGGCTTGTTTCAAAAATAATTTGATGTAGGTGTTCAACCTTTTTAGCATAGTGCGCTACCGGTGAAAACATACAAAATGCTATTTACAAATTACTCTAGAATCGTTAAATGTATTATCGGCAGAATATCACAGACAAGCAATGTAAAAATATTTTCGTTGGATTAGAGCAAAAATTATGGAGGTTCCAAGATGGACAGATATTACTTCAGCGGATCGTTGACGCAGCAGATGCATGACTATTTGATTGCAATGCCTGACTTCAAACCGCTTGACATTTTGATTTCTCAGCTCGACAAGAGTGCAATCACAAAAACTATTCAGTGGAAGAGAGAAGGCTTCTGCCGATCCCTATTTATCGACAGCGGTGCGTACTCAATACATACTGGAAAGGCAAAAGTTACGGTAGACGAATACATCGATTATTTGAATTCTATAGATGATGATATTGATGTATGCGCACAACTTGATACTATTCCTGGTCATTTTGGTAAGACAAAGAACAAAGAAGACTACGAGGAATCAGCTAAAAAGAGTTGGGAAAATTTCTTGTATATGCGAACAAAACTTAAATCTCCAAACAAGCTGATGCCTGTTTATCATCAGGGCGAAGATTTTTCTGCTTTAGCTAATATGTTATCGTGGCGAGATGAAAACGGGAAGCAATTAGACTACGTTGGAATTTCTCCGTCCAACGATAGAAGCGTCAAGATGAAGGACATCTACCTTAAAGAAGTAGAGGAATTCATTGCACGCTCTGACAATCCAGATGTAAAAACACATCTATACGGATACACTTCCATGCAAGGTCTCAGCAAATATAAATGTTATTCCTGCGATAGCATTTCGCATAGGCACATTTCTGGATACTGTAAAATCTTAGTTCCGGAATTTGGAGTCATTTCCGTATCTCAGAAGTCTAGAACTTCTAAAACAAAGTCAAATATGAGCTTCCTTGACACTGCGGATGAATACAACAAGAAAAAAGTAGAGGAATATATCAAAAATTTAGGATTTACTTTAGATGAAGTAGTAGCATCTTCTTCTGTTCGTGTAGCTATCACTATACATGCAATTCGAGATATGCTAGATGATAAATATGTATACAAGAAAGAAAACGTGCTTAGACCTAAGAAGTTATTTAGTTTTCAAGCGTAAGGAGAGCTAAAAAATGAGTTTAAATGATACTGGAGACCGTACTAATTTTGAATCTGGTGCTGTTCGAGAGGTGCTGGATACCAATGGCAGATGCGACCTAATGCCTCTCGGTATAATTGCAAAATTATTTGAAAGAGATCCCCCTGCCACTTTCCATATACTAAAAGCACTTGACGTATATATTTACACAGGAAACCAAAACTGTCTTTATGATGCTATAAATGAGTTTATCTTCAACGACAAACCATCTTGTATTTTAGACTTGTCAAAACACTACAAAGAGGCATTAGCTAAGTATCCAGAGAGAAATTGGGAAAAGGGGTTGCCTTCTCATTCATTTATTGATTCAGGTGTTCGTCATTTGATGAAAGTTCTTCGGGGTGACGACGATGAACCTCATGATCGAGCGTTTCTCTGGAATATGTTAGGTCTACTGTGGAATGATGAGCATCATCCAGAACTTGTGGATCTACCATTTGTAGACAAATTGACAGTTCCAAACAGATATGTCAAGGGAGACAAAGATTGCATCGGTTGCGATGAGTCCTTCTCCTCTGTTCTAGCTTATCGATAACCTTAGATAACTTTGATACTAACATACACAGTCTATGTTTTACATCTTGTATCACGTCATCTGTAGAGCGTTGATACATATGGATTTAGCATTTGGAGGATATTGTAATATGGCACTGATTGAGAAGTCTGACATGGCTACACTGAAATCAAGCGCAGAAGTTGCAGAAGTAGCAAAGTCGGCGAAACTAATACTCGAAGAAATGTCTGTTGCATCTTTAATAAATGAAGCTGCTAATACCGGTAACACTGAAGTATATTGCACTCGAAATTTATCATCCGTTATCAAAGATAAGCTTGTTTCTTTGGGATATACAGTTGAAGCTGTGCCAGAAGCATTGCCTATGCAATATTGTTATCTGATTAGATGGTGATTTCATGGATAATACATTTTCAGTAGTATTATGCAAGGAGTCTGAACTGGTGGAATGCAGAAGAGTATTCAGTGAGTCTGAGATAGCTCCTGTACTTTCTATTCATGTTCCGCATGAATACTTCACTTATTCTAGGTATGCCATACATCAGATATCTGATTCTAAGCATGCAATTGATATTTCTAGGTATGTCAGACCTAGATGCTCACCAGCTTGGTTAGATATTTGCACATGCGGATTAGATGTATCACCTGGTCAACATGATTATGTTGTTCGATACTATGATCATAGTACTCAGTCGTATGCCTGTGCATATTTCGGCTACATTATTCAAACTGAAAATACTAACAAGTCATACCTGTACATAAATAGAGAATAATTCCAGCAGATTCGAGCACCATTACTAAATATGGAAGTGATTGAGTTGAATTATATATATGGAGCTAAATTATTTAGATCTAGCTGCCGTAAAGAACATATCAAAGCTAACATAGCTAATCCAATCAATACTGAGCTAGTAACTCAGCTCAGCAGCATGATAGATACTGTAGATGACGATACAGATGAGACTATTGTTGATTCTATTCCTGAGGATGCCGATTCAACTGTAGAAGAGCCTGATATGGTTGATGATGAAGATGCTGATCAAGCTGGTTCTAGTGATGAGTACGAAGACAATAGTTCAGCATCTGAAGAAGATTTTCCAGAACCCGATGAATCGCAGCCTGACAATATAGACTCAGAAGATTCAACTGTTGACGATATAGATAGACTCGAATCTGCATTGAACAGTAATTCGAACACTCAAGGTGTAATTCGCTGTGCTGAAAAAGACGATGAAATCTGGGTGTATTACAACGATGACATAAATATCAGCAAAATATTGCCGGATATCATGGATGAACTTGATGCTAGCAACATCACAGATATGTCATTTAGTAGAATTGCACGATCTAATAACGCTATCGTGTTTGACAGAAAATGAGAAATTACCATCCACTACCGATAACAGAAGAGCTTGACTTCCATTATCTATTGACTCTGATGCCTGTGTTAAAAAATCTACCAGAGTACTCAAACTTACCTGAGTTGTTTTCTATCATTGGATACTCCAAGTTAGTAGACCTGTGTAGATACGCCGGAGGGGAAACTATTGTTGTACCTACGTTAGAAGAACTAAGTAAATCTGTGAACTCAATTCAATGGTTTTACGATGTATATATTAAAAAATGTAAGCAGGAGTCAGATATACCTTCTATATATGTAGACGAAGTATCAAAGATAAAAATTGAATTTAATAAGAATATTTGATGTTAGAACATATAAAAGCCAGAATAGAAGCTCGAAACAAGAAGAATGCGTTTAAATCGTTTTCAGCATTCTACACAGATTTTGTCTGGAGAATGCAAGACGTTCAAATAGCTTCAGAACTTGAATACTTGATATCTTACAACAGATTAACGGCATTATCTTTAGATAAGCTGATTGCAGCTGAAATGAATAGGAAGGTGATATAGCTTGATAACTGCGACAGACTTACAGCAAAGTTATATCCATTTATATAAACAACTTAGAGAATACTTGTGGCCGTTCCACACAGTAGAACTCATTGCAGAGCTTGAAATTGAATGCTATTCATCGTTCCCACAAGTGAATAGCTTGAGAAATATATACAGTAGACTGAAAAGTGAAATCTTTTCTGAATACATTTCTGACGACGATGAATATCGCACTCTTAAAGATGCTTTCAATAGATTTGATTCTACATTAGCGGAAGCAAAAGACTTCCATGATATATATGCAAAAATACCGTCAATGCGTGAGGTGACTCGGTTTGAAAATAAGTAAGAAGCTTGAATCTTGTGATAGCTGTAACGTAGTTACAAGTGCTAAAGATGCAGCTATCTGCAAAATCAAAGAAGCGATTGAGCAGCTTGCTACATGCTGTGCAGACGATGAAATCGCAAGAGATTCTATTGCTAATCTCAGTGTTGTTTTATTTGATTTACAAAGATAATATTTTATCTAGGAGGTAGAATATTTTGAAAGACCTCAAAACTGTTGAGGAGAATCAGAATCTTCAGATACACGATCCTAACTTGAACTTTCAGAAGGAGGCCGTCGAACGAATGCGGACCTCCTTATTGTCATGTACGATTGATTCAAATAGCAAAACTGCTACAGCCGCGCTTCAGCAAATTGCAGTAATGCGAATATACCATCAAGTAAGTAGAGTGATAAAATATCTTGACTTGATGGATAAGCTTGAAAATAAGCTTTACGAGTCTATAGAAACTTCTATGGATAATATGTCAGCTGCAAACCCTTCTACTTGGGCTATGTTACTGCGAATACAGTCTCAGCTTCAGTATAACATGGTACAATCTCAAAAGCTACTAGAGCCTTACATGAACATGGATACATTTCATGTTCCGGATTTCTCCTCAGATAAAGACTACATTGACGCAGATGCTAAGCTTATTCCGCAAGAATCTAGAGAGAAACTACGAAATACTGCACAAGCAATACTAGCAGAGCTGAATAGTAGTACTTCTGGAGGTGATACGGATGAATCTTCCAGCTGATTTGCCTGAAAAGATAAAATCTATATATGACTCTGTTTCAGAAGCAGAAAAAGCATATTTGAGAAAAATACTAGAAGAGCTAGCAGAAACCGGGTATTCTAGCACATATGAGAATATTTGGTTGACCGATTTTAAATCCGTACCCGTAGACATAGATACATTTGTTTGCGATCCTTATTATTTAGGTTCCGTGAATAGAAATGGTGACGCTGTATATCCGTTTTGGCGTAAAACATTACGAGAAATCTTCAGTGCAGGTAACAAGTACAACGAAATCATATTGAGCGGCGCAACTCGTATCGGTAAGTCATCAACAGCCATTATCATAATGGCCTACATGTTATATCGATTGATGATGTACAGAAACCCACATACATACTTTCAGAAAAAGGAGATATCAAAATTTTCTATTGTATTTGCAAACTTGACTAAAGATCTAGCATTAGGTGTTGCTTACAGAGAATTTCAAGATACATTAAGAGCATCACCGTTTTTCAATGAGCATGGATCATTCACCAGAAGTGACCGAAATTTCTATTATGTGCCAGAGGGTAATAATATAGAAATAATTGCCGTATCTGATGGTGCACAGGCATTGGGAAAGCAATGTCTTGTTGGAAACACTAAGCTATTGACACGTGATGGATATAAGCTGATCAGCGAATGCGAGGGTACAAATCAAGTAATCTATCAACTTTTAGAGGATGGGTCACTGGAACCGACTGAAGCAGATGTTGTTTTAACTAAATATGTTAATGAGACTATCCGAATAGAACTAGAGGATGGATCTGTAATTGAAGGTACACCAGACCATAAAGTGATGCTGTCTGATGGAAGCTATAAAGAGCTTCAAGAATTGACAAGTTCAGATGATCTACTAACCTTAGATATTAGTGAGGTGGATCAAATGAATTTCAATTGTTACGACAAAAAATTTACAGTTTACATGCATGTATCTCCAAATGGTAAACGATACATAGGTATAACTTCTCAAGACCCTAAATTGAGATGGGCAGGTGGAAGTGGATATTCAGATAACATGCACTTCAAGTCAGCTATAGATAAATATGGGTGGAATAACTTTGAGCACATAATTGTTGCGTCTGGACTTTCTCTTGAATCTGCGTGCAAAATGGAGTCAGATCTAATATCTAAATACGATACTATGAATCCAGATAAGGGATACAATCACACTACTGGAGGAAACTGGTCTACTCCGGATGCCGAAACAAGAAAAAAGTTATCCGAGCATAGGAAACTACTGGTTAAAGATGCAGATTTTATGACGAAATTATCCAATAGCTTAAAGGGGCATACTTGCTCAGATGAGACGAAACGGAAGATATCTGAGGCCAATAAAGGTAGAAAGCTTTCTGAAGAGCAAGTTGCTAAGCGAAGAGGAAGAAAGCTCAGCGAAGAAGCTAGAATGAAGCTGATAGGCAGACCTAGCTGGTGCAAAGGACTTACAAAGGAAACCGATGACCGGCTACTTAAGCTGTCTCAAAGTCGTAAGGGAATACCTATGGCAGAAGCGACTAAAATTAAATTATCAGAAATTCAAAAAGCTAGATTTGTTAATGGCTTTGATCCTGTATGGATAAATAACGGAATAGTTGAAACTGTTATTCAACGTAATTCAGAAATGCCGGAAGGGTTTTGCCTAGGTAGATTGAATATATTAGATACTTATGTGTATAGAGATTCAGAGAGCAAGAAAATTTGTAAATCCGAAATAGATAAATATATATCTGAAGGTTGGAAACTAGGTAGAAATCCAGAAGTAGGAAAATCAATAAAGAAAGCAAAGCAAAAATACTATTGGATGTATGAAAACACAAGATTTGATAGCTCTGAAGAGCTAGCTGAGCACCTAAGACTCCATGGATATCCTAAGATAGTAGGATCTACAATACTTACATTGTATAAGAAAGGATTCAAAACATCTAAGCAATACTGTAGCTTAGAAGATAAGATACAGAGGGTTGATGTATGAAGATAAAATCAATTCAGAAAATACATCATGACCAAGAAATTCCAGTTTATGATGTAGTGAATGTCCAGCCTAATCATAACTTTGCAGTCTTATCTAATTCTGTTCTAATTTCGCATAATTGCTGGTGTTGCTTCCTCGATGAAGTGTCGTTTGCGAAGTCAGGCGTTAAGGATATCAACAAAGCAAAAGAACATATGAAGAGATTGTATGATACAGTCAATGCTCGTGTTTCTGGTACGTTTAGATTGGGCGGAGAGGTGTATGGAAAGCTAATTGCAGGTTCCTCGAAGAATCAAGACAACGACTTTTTGTCTACACATATAGAAACTCAGCTGAATTCTGGTAATACTCATTTGTATATTGTAGATCAGCCTCAATGGAAAATACTACCGCCTTCAATGTTTAGTGAAAAGAAATTTCATTTCACAGTTGGTGACAGATACAAACGAGGGTTCGTGATTCCAGAAGAGAACGATGATGATGCTCACATTCAAGAATACATCTCTCAAGGGTACAAGATAGTTGAAGCGCCTGCAGAATTAAGACGAAATTTCCTCGCTGACTATGATATATCTTTGAGAGATATTGCAGGTATAAGTGTTGTAGGTGCAATGGGATTTATAACACAAGATGCAATCACACCAATTGTTTCTCAAGATAGGCATAATCCCTTCTATACCGATACAATACAGATTGGTACACGAGATAATTCTTCTATTGAACAGTACTTTCATATAGAATCCGTGCCAAGCAATCTAAAAAACTGTTATATGGCTATACATCTTGATTTAGCCGAAATCAGTGACCGTCAAGGTATATGCGGAGTATGTGTAGACGGAAATAAAGTAGTTGAAGACATAAATGGAAAGAAAGTATCTTTACCATTTTATAGAGAAATTTTCTGTGTTGGTGTAGAAGCCCCTAAAGGCGATAGAATGTCTTATCAGAAAGTAGTAAATTTTCTGCTATGGCTTAGACGACAAGGATTCAACATAGGTGTTGTATCTACTGACCAGTTTCAGTCTAGCTACATGCGAGAGATATTGTCTCAGCAAGGATTCAACACCAAGAAAATTTCTGTAGATAGATCAATGGAACCCTACATTGGATTGAAAAATGTTATATATGATCAACGCATAGAACTTATCAAACATCAGCTACAAGAAGACGAACTAGTTAACTTAAAGCGGATGAATAACAAATTTGACCACGATTCTGAACACTCAAAAGATTGCTCCGATGCACTATGCGGCGCAATCTGGGACTTAGTTGAAGAGAAGGTAACACCTACACCAGCGCCTAAATCTATAGCTAAAACGATAGCAAGTATAAATGGAAGGCATGCCACTAATCGAAGTAATATAGCTGGATTTAATTTTCCAGCTATTAAACACTATTAAATATAAGGAGTCGATAAAATGTTCGTAAGAAACTGTCTACGCGCAGGAGACTATCTGGTACCAATCCCTTATGGAGTTCCTGTAACTTTGGAGTACGACGACGGGAAGCTAAGTAAAATTTACAGATACTATGATGATGAAAAACAAGCTGTATCAGCAGAGGATTATACAGTATACTCCGAGCTTGAAGGTGTAGTAAAGAAAGTTCCTATAAAAGTAGGAAGAACTTGGGTCAGAGGTGTACTGTATTCTGGCTACCATGCAAAATGCGGAGGATATGTACCTGCTGATGTAATGGCTGATCTATCAGAAGACGTGAAGACATCAAAAAACTACAAATTCTACGCAGCTGATGTGCTCAGCAATTCTACTGCATTTCACGGTGCGGGTCCAGTTCGTCAGTGGCTTAAGATGGCAGGGTTTACAATTATTGCAGGGCAGCTAGTTCCAGCTAATGTTGATCAAAAAATATTTGACCAGATGTGGGATAGTAGATATCCATTTGAATATCCTTTGATGACGTATTATTTCATCTGGAGAGGTTCCGATACATTGATCGTAAATACATTTTTACTTCAGGAAGTTTGTAAAAGTGTGTCAAAGTATCTCACTGAAGATGGTTTATTGCGCGGTAAAGTATCATGCGAAACTGGAAATACCGTAGATCTAGATTATTATCAGATATATAAATACAATATCCACAAAGGCGTAACATTCATAATGAATGCTAATCATATTGTATATAGTTCTTGTAATGATAAACAAGCTGGTATAACATGCTCAGTTTGTGGAAAACGATATGTTCCAACTCAATTCTGTCATTGTGATGATACACATTGCCTATCATTAAAATTTAAAACTGCTAACAACTTGTTGTCTGCTTTTAACGCGCATCCAATCACGTTCGACAGATATAAGCAGCTGATAAAGAACAAAGAGATTCTCTGTGTAGGGGATGTATTGAATACAGATGAATATTTAGAGTACAGTTTAGAAACTTCTCTATATGCTATTCTTCGTGCTCTAATTGACATCGACATTGTTAGAAATGATGATCTGATAACGTCATTTGTCAACTATTGTAACAACAACATAGACAGCTTAAAGTATTATATGGATAATCCAGATAGAGCAGTAATTGATTTTGATCTAGATGAATCCAAGTATTTTGACCTATTGAATTGGTTCAAAGATGCACAAAATGTGCAAGATGTGGTCAATGTTATCGACAATCCAAGATACAATGCGTCTTACGTAAACAAGCTGTTTGATGGCCCGCCCATCTTTAGAGATAAGAAAATCTATATTACAGGTAAATTCAAGCATGGAAGCACAAATGATATAATCAGCATCTTTAACAGTTACGGCGCAGCGACTACAAATACATTCGATACAGACGTAAATTGTGTAGTAATTGGAGATATGCTAGAAAATATCGATGGTCGTAGCGTAAAATATGCTAGAAATATGAACATCCCTATTTTCTCAGAAGAGAAAATGTTTGATCTGTATGATATTGATGCGGATATACAGCAGAACCTTCAATAGAAGAAAGTGGGTGACATAGTTGGCAAATAAGTGGATTGAACGATTTAGACCTAAGCCGAATAAGCCGGTTGTATCTTACTTGAGAAGCGTGCTGTCTGGTTCTTTTTTCAAGATGTCTGATATCCGAAGGAACTCGGCAATTGACGACATAAAAAGTAGAATAGTTGCTATGCGAGCCCTTGCAAATGATTCTCAAGTAGCTACCGCATTATCTTACTACGCTACAGATGCAACAATTCCTAATAGTGATGGTCAGATAATTTGGGCTGTACCTATTGATAAAAAATCTAAAGATGCTGCAGACATCGTGAATGACTTATTCAACCGATGGAATATAAACAGCTATGCTAGAGATCATATTTTAGAGTTGGCAACTGTTGGTAACTTGTATCTACCTACTACCGATATCTATAAAGAACCTTTATCGTTTTATCGAAGAGAAAACATAGCACTAGACAATAATACTATCCCAGACGCGGGATACGATATAGTACCCTCATATAAACTACGTCCTGAAGACATTATACATCTATTTTATCGAGGTGTAGATGAAGGTTATCTGTATCAACCGGATTCAGCTGATGCATCTTCAGTAATACGATACCCGAGCTCTTCTGTTATCCATTTTTCATTGGGAGGACTACTAGGAGATTATACTATTAGATTAAAAACTTCTGACGGTGATACAAAGGACTATGACATTAAATTTGCTAGCCCGCTCATGGAACAAGCTGCACAGCCTACTCAGACTTTAGGCTTGTTAGAAGACGCGCTGCTATTATCATCCTTGACTCGCGTAGTTAGATTCATCAATGTAGAATGTGGATCTGCAGAAGAAACTGAACAACGAGATGCACTTCAGATAATTAAAGATGCAATTGAACAGCAGCTTTCTCTTAATACATTGAATGGAGATGCGCAAAGCTATGTCAATCCTCAATCTCCTAATAATTTAATATTTCTGCCTAAAATCAACGGCCAGGATGCTATCTCTATCACAGATCTAAACATGTCAGATACATCTGAATCGGATTCTAAGCTTCTAGAGCATTATCAAGATAAGAAATTGTCTGTGTTAGGTGTACCTAAGGAAGCAATGAACTTTTCCTCTAATGAAGGTCTAGGCGGCGCTGGATCTGTATTATCACAAAGATCTGCACTGTACGCCAATTCTTTACAGCGTCTAGAAACTGCGTATATTTCTGGCTGGACTGATGCAATAAATAAATATTTTATGGCTAGAAACATGTCTGGATTTGTAAACAAATTTAAGCTTCATATGCAGCCTATAATCACTACGATGTCTACTGTAGTATCTGAAAAGCGTGATGCTTCCGTCAGTCAGGCTCAAAATCTCATCAGCTTACTTCAGTCTATTAAAGTTGACGGTAACGAACCATATCTGAAAGCGATTCAAGAAGCGCTTAAAGAATCATTCCCGCAGCTCGGATCGCAGATAATGTCCTGGTCTATAGAGCCGGAAGAGAACGGAGGCAACGAAGGTGGCTTCTAATTCAGAACTAATTAAATTGTTTTTTCATGACTTAAAGACATATAATTCTAGTAACTTCAGAACGCTAGAGCATGCGGATTTAACATCTCAATCACCTACAGTATTTAAGTCTTGTAGTAGTGTAGTAACACGATATTTCATATTTAAAGAACGTCATCCTGAATTTTCCGATGAAGATATGCGATTGCTATACTACAGATTAGGAATTGATCAAATTGCTAGATATTTTTCTGAATACCCTTCCGCTTGTATAGAAGATCTAAAACCATTCCAGCAACAGCTTATCTGTCATGTAGAGCGTGAAAAGCGAGCTGAATCTAATGAGGTGAATTAACATCATGCCTGCTCCATTACGATATAGAATATCTAAACTAGATGATTTACCTAAATGTGTATCAAACAACAGCAGAGATCTGAAAATAAATGTAACAAATTTTCTGCAGAATGATATATTAGTAGGAAAACGAATCTCTATCTTTCATAGTAGATTCGGAGTGTTGTTTGCATGTACACTGAATTGTCATGGTAATCTTGTATCTGTAATGGACAATGGAATTGATCCAGATATTTCGTTATCGGATATTTTGAAACAATTTGCTAAATTTGGATTCTTGATTGAGTACAGACCAGATAGCCAGTTGTCTGGAGATCAGTTAACATATCTCATTAGCATCTCTAACTTAAACTACGACAAGATCCGGATAATGAATGTGTACGAATACAATAAAGTGGGTGAACGTGTTAACACTCAATATGTTGTAGCATTCATGTCAATGTGCAATCCTTACTGGTTAAACGCTAACTATTCTTGTTCTATGAGTGAGTTCAAAGAGAGGCTTGCACATGGATCTGTAGCAAATTTAACTAGAGTTAGTCAAGATAACAATTATGATTGGTCTTGGTTACAAAACAATATAGCAAACATTCAAGATATTCTAGATAATAATTCGAGGTGTCTAGAATGAGCAGAAATCTAATCGGAAAAGATATTATAATGATGCGGAAGCGTTATGCCGAAGCGTTACATATGCAAGGAGTACCTTGTAGATATCAATTTCCTATACTACCTGACACAAATCAGAATGGTGAGCCTGTAGTTGATAGCTACTCTGACATGATTGATACTTATATATTCTTTGAAGGTTCGCCTAAAATAAAGACATTCAAGCGAATGGGATGGGTAGTTGAAAATGATTCAGATCTACCATTCCTCATTCATTGTAGTTTTGATTTACCAAACCTGCAGAAAGATTCTATATTCAGAATAGCTGGACAGTATAGCGATGTAGATGAGAGAGTGTTTCGTGTAACACAGCTTTCTTACGATATACAAGCACCTGATCATATTGTGTGCCAAGTAATTCCTGTATACGATAACAACATCGTAGGACGAACTGATAAGGAAGTAGAAAACACGTTCAATACTTCAAATCATTTCATAACGCAGCCAATCGACTACAGAGGTAAATATATCAGTGAGCAACCTGGAGAGCGGTGAGATAAGTGATATATCTATACGACAAATCTATATGCGATGATCTAAGGCGTTCCTTCAATCCTAATAATATGCCGAATCCTGTTGTTAAAGTTGTTGACACTTCAGACTTCTTGTCTATAGGAGCTCAAGTAAAAGACGATAAGCTTTCGTTTCCTATAGTAGGGTTGAATCGACCGGATAACTATGAAATAGATACAGATCGTACAAATTTTACTTTGATGCATTCAGGGTGTGTAGTCGCTTTTGATGATAAAGAAAATAATCTATACAATGAACAGGTTATTCCAATAAAACAAAATTACGATCTACATGTACTTGCAACTAATCAAGCCGATATGGACGAAATACTTCGAGAGCTGATATTCAAGTATACTAACATGTATTTCTTGACCATAAAACTTCCGTATGAAGTGAATAGGAAAATTCGTTTTGGGCTAGTGATTGATGGGCAGGTAGAACGAACGTCAGGATATTCACAATATGTTGAATCAGGTACATTATATGAATCAGTGATTCCACTTCGGACAGAAGGACTTGTGCTAGTTAACTACAAACCAATACGTCTAACTAGAAATGAATATCAAATAGAGTTCAATTAAGTGTAGCAAATAAACGAAGACGCATCACAATGTGCGTCTTCATTGTTTTACTGAACTACTATAACAGAACCTGAACCTTGTATACTTCTAGAAAGAGGTGAATACTGTTGATATATTATAAGAATACATCATCTAGATCACTTACATTTTACAATGTAACTTTTGGTCCAGGGGACATCAAACCTGTTCCGGATTACATAAATAGATCATGCATGATTAGATGCGATGAACCCAAGCAAACTTCTCCTAAGCCTAAGGCCGCAGCTGAAAAGCATGCATCTACAAAATCATAGATAACATCTCCTTTCTTATATTAAAGAGTAGCTAAAATCAAGGAGGCACTTTCAGATGACCAAAATGATTCTGAAAGCTTATAAAATAAGGATATATCCGAATAAGCAGCAGATTGAGCAAATTGCAAAAACTCTTGGCTGCTGCAGATTTGTTTATAACTACTATCTTGCTAAATCCATCAAAGATTATGAAGAGGCAAGAAAGTCAAATACATATAATCAAAATTCTGCAGATCTGACAAAGCTCAAGAAGCTTGACGAATATTCATGGTTGAAAGAACCTGAAGCAATGGCTTTGCAATCTTCTCTTAGAGATCTTGATACTGCGTATCAAAACTTCTTTAGAAACGTGAAGAATGGAAAGCAACCTGGTTATCCTAAATTTAAGAAGAAACTTTCGAGCAGACAGTCATACAAAGCTACATACTCTACACCTGCACAATTTCATTGTTTAGATAACAAGATCTTTTTGCCTAAATTGAAATGGGTTAAATTCAAAGGAAACTTAGATATCAAAGGAACTCCGCTTTCGGCAACCATCTCAAAAACAGCTTCCGGAAAATATTTCGCAAGTATCTGTTGCAAAGATGTTGAAATTGAAGAGTTTGACAAAACCGGATCTGTTGTAGGAATTGATCTCGGCATTAAAGATTTCGCAATAACTTCTGATGGTGATAAGATCAAAAATCCAAAGTATCTATCAAAGTCTACTAAGAAGTTAAGAAGACTTCAAAGACAGCTCTCGAAGAAGCAAAAAGGATCTAATAACAGAAATAAATCAAGAATCAGACTTGCTAAACAATTTGAAAAAGTATCTAATCAACGAAATGATTTCTTGCACAAGCTGTCAACCGAATTTGTCAAAAACCACGACATGATTTGTGTTGAAGACTTGAGAGTCAAGAATATGGTCAAGAATCACAAACTAGCAAGAGCAATTTCGGACGCAAGCTGGTCAAAATTCGTTGAGCTGTTGACCTACAAGTGCAGCTGGTACGGAAAACAACTTGTCAAAATAGACGCTTTCTTTCCGTCTTCTCAAACTTGTAGCTGTTGTGGATTCAAAAATGCAGAAGTCAAAAATCTGGAAGTCAGAACTTGGACTTGTCATAATTGTCAAACAACACATGATAGAGATATCAACGCAGCAAAGAATATATTGAACGAAGGCTTGAGAATAGCTTTCGCTTAAAAAAAATAACAAATACCGCTGCACAAGCGGAAATTAACGCCTCCGGAGATCTAGTAAGACTTGACTTGTCAAGCAAGGTCGTTGAAGGAGGAACAGGTTAAGAAAAATAAATATGTTTAATGTTTATTTTCAAATCTGATGTGATCTGCCGTAGTAGATGTAAAGTTCAAATCTGATAAACAAATTGAGCAAGGAGGAAATGCTAATGGCTCAGATAAATATTTCTGAAATTAGTCAAAATTATAGCTATAACATTGGTACAAACACATACTGCTGTGTAGCAATGCCTATTACAGCGTGTTGGGGACCCGGGTACGTTGATCCAACGTCAGCAGGAATTACTGAAGACGAACTCATGGATGAGCTCCGATGGGAGAGATTCAACGCAACTCAGCAAGGTCTAGAAAGCTTTGTATCTACTTACAGAGGTCCTGCGTCACTGTATAGATCTGCGAAAGATTATTCCTATCAAATGGCAATGACGCTTCTTACTGCTGGATATGACGTACTTATCTGTCGTGTGTGCCCAGGTACATCTGCTCAGGGTGAGCTTAAAATTCAGGACGAGAACAAGCTCACTATCAAGGCCAAGTACGCTGGCACGTTTGGTAACAATCTTCGTTGCACATTCAAAAAGCTCAACTCTATCTTCCTAGTAGATGGAAAAGCACAGAGAGTAAACTATTGGAACTGCATTGTATACGTGCTAGATTCTTCTGGTACAAAGACAGCAGTTGAGAATCTAAGCTTCGTATTTGAGTCTAAGAATTCTAACGACTCACTCTATCATATTTCTGAAATTGATTCTAATTTCATCACATTTGCCGGATACGATGAACTCAAAGATTCATTGACACTTGACGGATCTGTATCTATAGACCTTGCAAACGGTTCAGACGTTGCTAACCCTAAAACTGCACAAGAAATGATTACAGCTGCAACAGAGTTAGCAAAAACTCGTTATAGCAAAGTATATACCGATATAAGTAATGTTTCTTATCTGACAAAGCTATCTAGTTTGAACATTTCTGATATAAATAAAGCTGCTGCTATTCAATATAGAGAATGGTGCTGTACTGCAGCATATTCCGTATTTGAAAAGCTCAAGGATAAGTTGTCATACAACTACAATAGAGTAATTGTTCCAGGTTGGGATGATCAAGATTTCTCCGCTGTAGTACCTGATTACGTATACAATGATGTGGACACAAACTTTGTTCTATCTCCTCTCCATATCCGATTGATGGATGTCGCGTACAACAGCCGTTGTGGTACCGCATACATTGACATCCCGAAGAGCCTTCCTAGATCTCGTGTATGGGACGAAGACGATAATAAGGAAGGATATGCACAGAAGCTTGCTAGGTATGTACCTACAAACAACGCATATGATCTAAACGCAAGCTTGTATACTTCGCATTCTGCTCTATTTGCTCCTTGGGGACATTATACGTATGTCGGAACTTCCAAGCAGAACATCGCATCTCCTTCGTTCATGGCTTTGATGATTGAAAGAGCAATGATTCTAAATCAGGCAAGCCAGTATGAATGGGCACTACCTACAACAAGAAAACATACACTTAAGATCGGCAAGCTTGATTACAGCGTAACAAAGCATCTGCTTGATGACTGGCAGGGTGAAGAAGGCGTAGGTGTAAACGTAATCACAGATATCCCAGATATGGGTATGAGCCTATGGGGAAATAGCACATTGTTCGAAGTTCCTGTCGGAACCTATCAAGCACTAGCAAATCTATCAACTCGTAAACTGATGAACGCTGTTGAAGATCAGGCATACAGATGCGGAATTAACATCACGTTCCAGTACAACAACGAGCAGGCATACAGTAGTTTCTACGCTGGTATGACCCCACTGCTAGACACAATGAAAAATATCGGTGCTATCAGTGATTACTACATGGTAATGTCTGCAGACATTGATGGTACAGATAAGGTTCGCTTAAATAGTATTGTGGGCCAGATCTTTATCGCAATCCACGGTGTAATTACAACGCTGAGTTTAGATTTGATTGCACTTCCAAGCTCAGTTAATCTAGACGACTACAGGGCATAACTCATATAACAAATCGTTAAAATAGACGAGGAGTCATTTCCTCGTCTATATTTGTGTTGAGGTAATATATTGATGTCAACTAAGATATGTAAGATATGCGGTAAATCATTTGAGTCCAAGTCATCTAGACGTTCTATTTGTTATGAAGATCATTATCATCCTTGTCCTGTTTGTGGTAAACTAACTATAGGAAATGATATGCAACATTTGAATTCTTGCTGCTCAATCGAATGTTCTAGGAAGAGAGCGTCTAATACCACACATGAAACGTATGAGGAATGGCCCTCAAATTCTGATAGTGCAAAGCAAAAGAGAGTAGAAACTAATGTGCAGAAATATGGAGTAGATAATCCTTCTAAACTATCAGATGTGAAATCACAGATATCTAGTAGTTTGAAAGCTACGTGGCAAACTCAAAAAGATGACATACTATCTAAAACTGAACAAACTTGTTTAGACAAGTACGGTCAAACTCACTACATGAAATCTGATGAAGGCAAGCAACACGTATCTGATGTATTTACTGAAAAGTATGGAGTTAAAACCAGCTTGCTGTCAGATATTGTGAGAGATAGGATAGAGAAAACCAACCTGGAAAAATACGGATCTATAAATCCATTTGCATCTGCAGATATACAAGACAAAGTAAAGCAGACCAATATGCTTCGATACGGATATCAATACTCTGCTAGTTCACCCGAAGTTAGAGAAAAGATGAAATCTACTATGGTGAAACGATACGGTGTGAAATATCCACTTCAGTCTGATGTGATATTGAAACGTGCTAAAGGAACATTCTCAAGTCATATGGAATCTGAAGCGTTTAGGCAGCAGAGACGAGAGAATACGAAAGCTACTAACATGATTCGATATGGTACTAAATCTGCAATGTCGAACATTGAAGTTCAATCACGCATTCAGTCCACTAATTTGTCTCGATATGGTGTAGCAAGCTATACATCTTCTGATGATTTCAAACAGAAACGCCTGAAAACTTTTAGGATAAAATATGGATCAGATAATCCAATGAAGTCTGAAGCAGTCAAACAACGATTATCAGAAACGATGAAGTCTAGATATGGTGTTCAACATGCGAGTCAACTAAACATGTCAGACATATCTAAAATTGACGAGTTGATTAAGTTTAGGTCAAATCCTGCTCAATACATATCTTCATTACCCGAAAGCGAAAGAACAGAATCAATCATAGCCGATAAACTTGGGGTCACTCCAAGCGCTGTTTCTAACTATGTTGTACAAGATAATCTTCATCATCTAGTAAGTTACAGCAAAAGCACCATGGAAGATGAAATTGCTAATTTCCTAAGTCGAAACAATGTCAGTTTCCTTCGCAACTGCAGATCTGTCATATCTCCGTATGAACTAGATTTTTATTTACCTGATAGCCAATTAGCTATCGAATGCAATCCGACGGTAACGCATAACTCTTCATTTCATGATCCGTGGAATGGCAATGCGAAATCACCTTCATATCACAAAATGAAAACAGATATGTGTGAGAATGACGGCATATTTCTATTTCATATTTTTGGCTATGAATGGACGTATAGAAAAAATATAATATTATCTATGTTGTCTTCCTTACTACATAGATCCAGTCGAAAAATCTACGCCAGAAACACATATGTGGCTGAAATTGATCCAGCAGAATGCGCTGAATTTTTAGAATCTAATCATAGACAAGGCGGAAGATTGTCAGCAAGTATTCGATTAGGACTGAGATGTAAGGACACCAATGAGTTAGTATCTGTAATGACATTCAACAAAATTAGAAATACTATCGGATATACAGGTCAAGCAGGTGTAGAACTATCTAGATTCTGTTCTTCACTCAACACGTCAGTTGTAGGAGGAGCCAGTAAGCTTTTTACACATTATCTGAACAACATACATTCCGATGAATTAGGTAAAATTATTTCGTTTTCTGATAGAGCACATACACGAGGTAACTTATATTCAAAGTTAGGATTTGTACCTGTTAATGTATCAAATCCAGGATACGTCTGGGTAAGTATGGTAGATGATTCATATTACAATAGAGTATCTTGTCAGAAACGTAATTTACAGAAGCTGTTTAACGATACTCGTATAGACGTTGATAATCAAACAGAACGTCAGATAATGGAATCTCATGGCTATGCTCAGGTGTTTGATTCTGGAACAATCAGATGGGAATACCTTAACTGAGTAAATCAGAATCGTTAAATAATTTGATAAGTCACATACAAGGAGAATACAAAATGCTAGACGTTGCAACGCTTCAAGGATTTCTGTCACCTTCTGGAGAATTTTATGAATGTGATACATACGGTCATTGTGAATTAGCAAAGCAGATTATCAAGTCAATGAATCGTTACTCTGTAGATGCAATCAAAACAATGTGTCATGAAAATGTGTTGTTAAAGCATGGATGGGTATGTGTACGAGCAAGAGATGTCTATAAATCTGCGTTTGATGAAAATAAAAATTACTTGCCTATATCAAATGAGCAGCAATCATGGTTCGAAGCCAACTACAATAACTTAACAAAATATCAGAATTCAGACATATACGAAATAGTAAAAGATTTCGGAGATGCTCGCCATTACAGAAAAGCTATAAAATCTGCGGAGGTGACGTAAATTGAGTATCTACGATTTTGAGTTGAGGAAATCGGATGTAGTATCTACCATGAAAGAGATAATGGACGAAGAATACAGACAGCATGCTAGAAACTGTGCGCAAATGACGAATGTGGAAAGGTTAAATAACCTCCAATATTTATCGGGTATGAAATACATGCTGACTGAAACTTTAGTGCGATTGGGGCAAAAACATGCTTGAGCGGGCTATTTTATCAATGATTGGAATTATTTCAATAGTATGTGCATCATACATCGTTGAATATATCTTTCATTGGCTAAAAACTAACAACACTGCATACAAACCAATTCAGATTCGAAAATCTGATGAGATATTGGAGAAAAGATATGAAAATTCTTAACTATGTACTAGACTTGATTATAAAAAGACAGCGATATGTTGAAAAAGCCTTGGATGCAGCTTACTCTCTCTCTTCAAGAATGGCTTGACAAGAATGAAATATACGTTGAAGGATGTGATGAGATTGGGGGAACAGAAATGTTTTTGAATCCAAATGAATCTGCACGCAGAGTTATGAATGCAATCTTAGAGAAGGAGTAATTAGATTGAATTTCATGCACAGTTTTAGCTATCCTCTATGTAACAGATATTTCTACGAGGGTACATTGAGCAAGGAGGAAGTAATTGATGATTGAAATTGGGTCGCTCATAGTAAATACATTCAAATGTTTTGGAGTAGAATTCAAACAAACAAACTATAATTCGATTGAAGACGTAATTGACATCAAAGTTACTGTTCCTAAAGATAGCGAAATTAAACATTCAAACGGAAACATGATGGCCGGAAAATTTTTAGCTACATTATTACGAGATAAAATTAGAGCACGTGGAGTTAATTGCAGAGTAGCATACAAAGAAAGAGACGAAACTTGGAATGAATTCAAATACGAGAAGCTGAGAAAGGTGATCTACGGTGTTTGAATATAGATATTGTTTCTTTGAAGCAGAAAGTTTTAAGGTTGAGGAATTAGTTGATTCCGAAACAAATGAATCAGAATTTGCATTTTACGCTAATAACAAAATACTTTTTATCACAGACAAACACGGGATAAGAGAGATTTGGAATCAGCTAGATTACTTACTAAGAGGGGTTGAATAATGGGATTATTTGATAAGAAGGGAACAGTCGTATTTGATTTTGATGGAGTAATTCATTCTTATACATCAGGTTGGCAAGGTGAAGGTGTAGCAAATGATCCTATTGTTCCAGGAATGGCGGAGGAGCTAAAAAGAATATATAATGATGGATACAAAGTAGTTGTCGTATCAGCCAGGTGCACTTCAAGAGAAGGAATGGACTGCGTAAATGATTATCTATTAAATCACGGTGTTCTTAAGTACGTAGACCTGATTACTGCAAAGAAACCACCTGCAATATGCTACATTGATGACAGAGCTATTTGTTTTGATGGTCATCCTGAAGGGCTTCTTGAGAAGATTCAAAACTTCAAACCGTGGAACAGATAAACGCCTAAATACGCCACACGTTTTCTATGCGCAACCTATATTAGTATTAGGTACACGGATAGGAGAACGATATTTGAAACGATGCATAAAATGCGCAGTAGGTAAGGCAGAGGCTTTAGAAGCTCTTGCTGAATACGAAAGAGAACTATTTTATGATAACGGATACGAAGTAAAAATCGACAAACAACATAATTGCGCAGTTGTAGAAAGATACAATCAAATGCAATTAGTTGTAACTCCTGCAGAAGTACCTGCTACTGTAACAGGTTATAAGTTTAGACCTGCGACAGCAGCAGATACTGCGTCTGGTCAAAAGTTATACGTAAAGGACAAGTACGACCTGGAAACAGTAAAGCAAATAGGCGACCTTAACAGAGCCTCCAGTAGAGGTAATATTAAATAATTTTGAGGTGAAATATCATGAAAATGTATGTAAGAAGTGCTGTTGACAGCAAAAAAAAATGGTGCGACTAAACTGATAACTGATCCATCTGTCCCATTAACTAACTCAGATGTATCCAGAATTAAATCAGTAACTATTCCAAGCGAACTATCAAAATTCAGAGAGTCACGTTTGGATCTGTTAGCTAATCTACAAGACATAGAAGTTGAAGCTACAAATGATAATTACTGCTCAATTGATGGAGTTCTATTTTCCTCTGATAGATCTACATTGATAAAATTTCCTCGAGGAAGATCTGGAGAATATAGAGTTCCTGTGTCTACAACAGTTATAGGTGAAGGCGCTTTTGAGGATGCAACAAAGCTTACATCTATTAAACTACCGTCTGGCCTAAAGTTAATAGAAAGCAAAGCTTTTAGAGATTGTCATAGCTTGCAGTCTATTGTTATCCCTAAGTCTACTGAGGAGATAGAATACTACGCATTTTCACATTGTAAATCGTTACAAACTGTTGATTTTTCTAATTCTTCTGCGCATGTAGGGGAGTTCTGCTTCAACTATTGTAAATCATTGAAAGAAGTGTATGGAGATGGCAACGTAACTTTTGACGAAACTGCTTTTAAGTATTCTTCAATTTCAGTTGACGGCGAAGGATGGAGTAACAATTGGCCTAAGCCGCTAAATAAGGAAGATTATCCTTGGGGTAAACAGATAGAAGATGTCTACGTAGCCGTATTAGACAAATTAGGTCTTTGGTCTGAACCATCTGTTCATGGCAATTACGGACGAGAAACCATAATGACGAAGTCAAATGATGCTGTAGTTTATGTAGGTGACTATTATGAGATCGGAGACGATCTAGAGGACATCTACTACGAATCCAAGTCTAAGGCCGATTTCCGAAGATCTGTCATGGAATATGTGAAAAACATGCTTTCAAGTTATCGAGAGTCTGACACTCCTACGCTCTAATCATATCATGTAGAACAAAAAGAGCAGGCATTTATTGTCCGCTCTTTTATTTATTGTTTGAATTCATATACACGCTGACCACAATCGTATACAGGAAGCCATCCGTGTTCAATCATAAGCTCATCGTTTGATGCACCCTTACCAAAATTAGTTCCAAAAAGCTGGTCATAACCTCTTTGTCGAAGAAGGTTGGCAGTTATTTTATTCTTTCCCTTTGACCAAACCTCTTGAGGAGGAGTTGTTCTGACTAACGTCATTCCAATCTTTTCATAAACACTTCCTAAAAACTTAGACCTATCGCAGTAAGATATTATATTAGATACTCCAAAGTTTTCAGTAGCAAATTTGAAGAGCTTAGACGCACCTCCTACAATATTGTATCCAGGAAGGGAACATAGCCTAAGTAACTCTACATCATGAGTCTTGTCGTATCTAGATTTACCAAATGTCATAACCTGATAAAGTACATTATCTTTAACTAGCCCTAAGCAAAGCAGCTGACCTCTACAAGTTCCTTGAAAATGATACTTTGACAAGAATTCGTCTACAACTTTCGTATTAAGCTTATATATCGATAAATTCCTAGCAAACACAGATTTTCTTCTATAGAGAGACTGAATTATTTTATCTGAATCATCCCAGTCAAATATATGAATACATCTATATCCAGATTCTTCCGCAATCCGAGATTTATCTCTATGATAGTTGATTTTAACACCAGGTCCTCTCCATGGATTTTTCAAAGCATTATGAGTGTATGATGGATCAATCTCAATCAATGTCTTTTCATCATTTAGCGCAATGTCGAAGAATTTTCCATCTAGATAAAATTCAAAGCTACTATCTATTCCCGATGCTAAAAGCTTGTCATGAAATGCTACATTTATCTTTGGAATCTTACTTATACTCTCTTGAGCTGAAGGTACAAGACACCCATACGGAACTCCATACTTCTGTATACAGCTTTCTTTTGCTTTCTTCATCAATTCTGATGGATGAGACAGATCATCTACACCATACCTAGATAAAAACGCTGATTTTGCTTTATCATCAATCTCTTTAGGCCAAAATTCACTGTAATTCTCTATTCCTGTTTTTATCGCAGACATACATACATCTTCATCTTTCATAGCATTAGAGAACCCATATTTATCTAAACAGGATTCCTCCATTTTCTTCTTAAACGATTCAATCTTCATTGGATTTCTATTTCCATGTTTCGACGCCATCGTCAACTCAATCTTTTTTCTTAATTCCTCAGATTGCATAGATGTAGGAGCACCATATCGTTCTGTCATTGTTTGCTTTATTTTATCATGAACCTCAGAAGATCCTAGAGCCCAATCTGAACCAAATTTATCTCTATTTGTTTTCATTGCTTTTTGTTTTATCTTATCGGATTTAAGCGGAGAATCTACACCATATTTATCTAGCATTGCTTGCTTATGATGCATCTGAACTTCCTTATTTTGCATCGGATGTTCACATCCATATTTGATAATGTTGTTACGTCGGGTTTGTTCCTTCTTACATTCTCTGCTACACGGTTCTATTTTTCTAGTTGTATTCCATATCATCGGTTTACCACATATAGGACAAGTAGATACATGAGATTTAGAGCAAATACGTGACGAAGGCGCATCAGGTAAAAATAACTCTCCACATATTGCACATGGTTTCAACTTTTTAGGCTTGCTGTATCTTGGATTCATACCATAAACTTCTCCTTCAATATTGTTATTTAATTATAAAGTAGATTCTGTGATTTGTCAACAGTTTAGCACCTTTTATTTTTCTAGACAGTCAAAAAAAATACAGTTAACATTGAGGTGTATTACATGTTTAAGCCTTTGAAGCTAGGTACAAACCACATGCTTGGGCAAGATTCATACGTGCCATTAACAACTAATAACTTTGAAATTAGAATATATGGAATGGATGGAAGTGCTCCAAGCGAATTTGCCGACCTCTTAACATTATCAACAGATGAAGTGGGAGAAATTCAAGAAGATCAAGATTCAATCACAGTACATTATGGAAACGGTCTAATCAAATTCCCGAGCAAGGTTGATTACGCAGATGTAGATTGGACATTAAATTGCTACTGCAGTCCTAATGTACTTGAAGCTCTTAGAGAATGGAGACGCCAAGTCTACGATCCCGATTCAGAAAGAATGGGATTACCGTCTGAATACATGAGACAGGTATATTTCATAAAATATGATGGCCAAGGAAACGTAAGAGACGTCATTAGATGCCCAGGAACATGGATAAAGGGACTCCGCAACGGTACCCACACCCAGTCCGGAGGAGATGTCGTGAAGGTCCAAACGACGCTAGTTATTTCTAAGGCAATCTATCTCAGACCTTCTGAATTCAATCAAGGAAAGTAACTGGCATCTAAATAAATAAAGCAACCCTTCTAAAGTTATATTACATCAATCGTTAATATAATTGTAGGAGGGTTAATTTTATGACCATAAAAACATGTAAAGCGTGTGGAAGCAATTTGAGCGTGACCTAGAATACACAACAGATGCTGTTCTGCAAAATGTAAGGCGAAGTTGAGAAAACAAACATGTTTAGATAAATATGGAGTAGACGTAGCTTCTAAATCACCAGAAGTAAGACAAAAACTTAGAGAATCTTCTAATACAATTGTTGACCCATTTGCAGGTTGGGGAGCCAGATCAGACGCAGCTAAGAAGCTTGGTAAAACGTATATAGGATGCGATCTAAACCTAGAACTTGTCAAGTGGCATATCGATTGCGGTAGAACTAATATCTCGTTAGGCAATGCAGTAGATTTTAAGTTCTCAGACACATGCTCGGTATTTATATGTCCTCCATACTCAGATCCAAGCACGGGTAGATGTTTTGAAGATTACAATTTTGAAGGATTCGATGAATCTGCTAAATCCATGAGTCAATGCGATTAGCTCAAATTAGTCATGAGAAACGTACCTAATGCAAATGAATATGTAATGGTATGCAAAATTGTAGATCCAGGATTTGAAAAATACGTAGTAGAGACGAAAGAAAACAAAAGGCATTTTGGTACAAACTACGAATATGTTTTGCGTGTTTCTAAGAGCGTATCAAATATCGAGGTGATTTGAATTTATGGGAAAATACATATGCCAGATATGCGGAAAAGAATTTGATAGAGTAGGAAATGGCAAATATTGCCCAGGCCCTCATTATCGAGAATGCGTGATATGTGGAAAGGAGTTTGAATACAGCAAACCTTCTGATCCGAGAACTTGCTGCTCTAGGCAGTGCTCAAACGAATTGTCTAGACTGTCTAAATCTAAAACGATACGGAAATGTAAAGAGTGCGGAAAGTTATTCCATTCCAGCTCTGGTACACAGCTATATTGCGAAGGTCCACATTTCACTACATGTAAAGTTTGCCATAGATCATTTAGCTATACATGTTCACCGAATGAAAAGCCGACGTATTGCTCAAAGGAATGCCGAGAAATTGGTAAACGAAACACTGTTTTTATTCGATATGGCGTAAATAATGTATCAGAATCTCCTGAAGTGCGAAATAAGATTAGTTCTGCGAATAGTTCAGAAGAAGTCAGAAACAAACGGCAGCAGACTTGCTTGATTCGATATGGTTTTACACATATTTGTCAACGACCTGATGTTAAGGCAAAGTTAGCTGAGAAGATGAATTCAGCTGATTATATTCAGAAATATACAAATACTTGTTTATCTCGATTTGGCGTAGACAGCCCTATGAAGTCAACTGAGATTGTAGAAAGACGTCGTCAAACTTGTTTGGATAAATATGGATCTATTGGACACCCTTGGACAGAAGACGAATACAAAGCAAAAATGATAGATCCATCTAAGTTTGATAATTACTGGTCTTTCAAACAAGATCCAGAGACGTTCATAAAGTCAAATTATCAATGTTCTCCTGCTATTACTCAATTAGAAATAGACTTAGGAGTTACTGACACACCTATATACGACATATTAGCCGCTAATAACTGTTCTGATTTAGTTGCGCATACTTCGAGCAACATGGAAGTTGATGTGTATAACTTCTTGCGTAGCGTGATTCCAAATGCTACAATAATTCAGAATGACCGACATGTTATCTCTCCTAAGGAAATCGACATCTATCTGCCTGATTATTCTTTAGGGATTGAGTGTAATCCTGCAGCTACGCATAACTCATCTAGTGCAGATCCATGGGGAGCTCCTCCTAAATCTTATAAATACCATAAAGACAAATCTGTATCAGCAGCTAGTAAAGGAATATTCTTGTTTCATATTTTTGGATACGAATGGATTAACAAACGACCTATAGTTGAATCCATGCTACGAAACTTAGTCAGTGCAAATACTCAATCTGTAGGTGCACGAAATACGCATGTTGTTGAACTGCCTTACCAAGAGTGCAAAGCATTCTTAGATATTAACCATAGGCAAGGAAATGTATCTGCGTCTGTTAGATTGGGACTTAGAGATAACGTGACAAATGAATTATTGTCAGTTATGACGTTTGGACATGTAAGAAATACAATTGGATATACTAATACTACTGAAAAATCCGATTGGGAGCTGTCTAGATTCTGTACAAAGCTCAATACTAATGTGTCAGGTGGAGCAAGTAAATTGTTTAAATATTTTGTATCTACTTACAATTTCAACAAAATTGTATCTTTTTCTGATGTTGCTCATACTAGAGGAAAATTGTATAGCAAGCTTGGATTTGTAGAAGTAACTCAATCTGACCCGAGTTATGTCTGGACAAATATCTATGACACAGTATACTACAATCGAGTATCCTGTCAAAAGAAAAATCTACGAAAGCTACTTAAGGACAATACTATAGATATTGAAACTAAGTCAGAATCACAGATAATGAAAGAACACGGATTCGTTAAATTATTTGATTCAGGCACCATTCGCTGGGAATACAGTAATAACTAGTTTATATTTGTAATTTCAACGCCAGAACCTTAACTATTATAAAATAAATAACTGGAGTGAGTTAAATGAAGAGAATTGTATGTAATTCAAGACAGGACTCTACTCTCAAAATTCTTAGAAATATCCCAGATGATGCCTTTAGAAAGCTTGCCGTAGCAGAAAAGCGAATACTCGCAAAAGCGTATCATTCTGTAGATCCTCAGATTTATCTTCAGGGAGCTGTTGATGGTATGGAGCTTGCTGGATTTGACTTTAGCGAAGCGTTTGATAGCATTTATCAAGATGTTGTATAAAGTTAGGATTTTAATGTTTATAGGTAGTGTAATATAGACGATAGTAACTATTATCGCCTGTTTCATGTAAAATCGTTGATGGAGAATGCGGATGATTGATTACCTCGTTGAAGGACTGCTAGGAATACTGTACTTAATATTCACTTTGATTGTATACATACTGCTGTTTGTTATCATAGTTGTTATCTCAATTGTAATATCTCCTATCTGTATTATTTTATTACTTATTGATAGAAAGAAGGATAAGCTTTGAAAAGAGTAATCAGATGTTCAACTGAAAATTCATTATCTGGTAAATATGTCAAAGATATTTTGAAGAAGTTGTCGTTCAAAGACAATGTTCGTATTCAGATGGATAAGGAATCTGTCTTTAAATATGATATTCCTTATGGCGGATTTAATGGAAGGGTTATTGAAGTTCCTTGGTTCTTTGCTGATCTTATAGTAGATTCAGTTAACGACGATGGAAATGGAGTAAGAATTCGAGTTAAGTAAACACAAATGATGACGAGTCTTTTAGGCTCGTCATTTTTATGTTTATTTGAGCATCGTTATTATTCTTGCAACAAAAAAAATCAAAGCTCATCAAATTTAGGAGGTCATACAATGTCTTGGATCAATATCAATGAACGGAGAGTTCCAGTAAACGACGGCAGATATAACAATCGGTTCAATCTTTGTTTGGAATACAGTCAAATCTATGGGCACACATACAGCATCGATAAAGAAGTTGTCGTTGCAAGATACAATCGACTCGATGATACTTTCTATGAAGAGGATACGGGAAAGCCTATCAACTACAGAGATATTAAATCTTGGTACCTCTCTTATGATGATGACGACGAAATCGGGATGCAAATTGTTCATCAAGCTACTTTTAAGTTTGATAAGAATTTGAGTGAAATTGTAGTTTGCTACAGCATGTTTGATTACTATTTCGTAGATGTTTTGTTTTCTGATGGAGAAGCTGATGACAACTCTCCAAACAGAATCAATTACATCAGAACTAAATCTTTTCCAGCTGCAGAGAAAGTATACTACGAGAAACTGTCTGATCTAAACAAGAAAATGGAGGAAAAGAAGATGAGTTGCTGAACCTAAGCGCAGTGGAAGATCATGAACAGTTATAGGAAAATTGATAGGGGGAAATCATATGACACTTATGGAACTGCAGAATAAACTTGGAGAGCAGATAGACGCATTGACAGATCCTGACACTTCTTTTGAGTACAAGAAGCAAGTTGCAGAAATTTCATCTGTTATCTCAAGTTTAGCAAAACAGATGATCAACAATGCGGACATTGTTCTTCGTAGAGATAAGATGGTATCTGAGGTCAAGCTCAAACACGCTACAATCAACAAGCTGATTGGTCATGAAAACTAAGCGACACTTCACGCAAGAGCAAGATACTTGGTTAAAGAAAAACTACGCATGTTTTTCTAGTTACAGAGATATGACAGAAAAATTCAATGAGCTGTTCCAAGAAACTAACTCCATGGAACGCGTCCGAGAACATTGCAACAAGGTACTTCATCTAAAAGGTAAACCAAGTATAACAAGATATGGATGTAAAAGAAAGGAACAGCTGCCTATCGGAACTATACGTGTTTCTCAGACTGCTACATTCATTAAAGTTAAGGAGATTCTAGAACATACTGACATCACTGGATACATGAGACCTTATTGGATACCTTTGCAGGAAAAAATATATTCCGATAGATTTGGACCTGTACCTGAAGGCAACATGATATGTTTTCTCGACAACAATAGGACGAATTTTAGCATCGATAATCTTTACATGATAGATAGAAAGATTTCTGCTGTTATGTCTAGCAATCAATGGTGGTCAACGGATCCAGAGCTAACAAAAACAGCTATACTCTGGTGCAAGCTACACTACGCAATTAAATCCGCATCTAATTAAACAAGCATCGTTATATCAAATGTAATCAATATTACCTGGAGGTAAACAATATGTCTGCTAATGTAGAAACAATGTTTAGTGTGAGAGAAGTTCCGTGGCACGGTCTTGGAACTATTGTGCAGGAAGCACCTACTTCTAAAGACGCACTTCATCTTGCTGGCCTGGATTGGAATGTTGTCTCTCGTCCGATCTTCACAGAAGACGGACAAGAAATCGAAGGATATAAATCTAATATTCGAGATTCTGATAATACAGTACTCGGTATTGTGTCTAATAAGTATAAGATTGTTCAGAACGCTGAAGCCTTTGAGTTCACGGATGCGCTTATTTCCGAAGACGTAAGATACGAAACAGCTGGATCACTTAGAAATGGAAAGCAGATCTGGCTCCTCGCAAAGATGCCTCAGACAAAAATTGTAGGAGATGCAGTAGATCCGTATATCTGTTTTACAAACAGCTATGACGGCTTAGGTTCTATTAGATGCTGTATGACTCCGGTTCGCGTCGTTTGCAACAACACCTTGTCGCTCGCCCTTGAGAACGCCTCGAGATCATGGTCTACTAAGCATGTTGGTGATATTTCGACTAAGCTTGCAGAAGCCAGGCGCACACTAATTCTCGCCAATGACTATATGAACAACTTAGCCGAAACTGCTGATAAGCTTGCAAATACAACATTCACACAGAGCAAGGTTGAGGAGTTCGTTTCTGAGTTGTTTAAAGCACCTGATGACGCAACAGATCGAGTAAAGAACAATGTAGAAGCCTCTAAGCAAGCTTTCATGTATTGTTACTTTGCTCCAGATATTGCGAAGTTTCAGGGTACTGCGTGGGGAGTTGTAAATGCGGCTTCTGATTTTGCAACACATGCAGCTCCAGTTCGTAAGACGGCGAAGTACGCGGAAAATCGATTCTCAAATTCGTTGAATGGTAATGTTATCATCGATACTACAATGTTAGCTATGATGAAGCTTCTCAATAAGAACGTCAGTTAATTCCGTATTCGATTTTGACAAATATGCCTGTTGGAAGAGATGCCTACTACGAATTATTTTATCGGTGTAGAGGATTTAGTTGCAAATGCATTGATTGAATTAGGTGAGAAAACTGAGAATAGAACTGTGTCTGCGTACCGTACAACACAGACGGTAATATCCGTTATGAGCGTGCGGAGCTGGTAGGTAATCATATTTGTCTGGATGAGGTGGGTAAGTATAAAATGAATATGACTAAAGTAGAACTTACAAATGTGGTAGAAATAACTTATTTCACGGAGAGAGATAAGAATAATATCCCCAAAAATTTGATGACGGCTATGGTTCATGTACCTGAAGATTCCTTGCCTCCCATGAGTGAGACAGATATGAAATACGGAGGTCGTCTACTTGATGTGTACTTTGATAAGGCTGTCGAAATTCTGAAGAATGAAATTGGACCGATCGAGCTCTTTCCGAGTCATTGCTTCCGTTTTATAGGAGATACGACTATAGTGTATTAAAATGCTTCAAATATTCAGGAGGTAGAGCGATGATTGTTCCAAATTACATACGTTCGAAGATGCACTTATGTGCCAGTCATGCTCGTCAGGCAGCAAAATACGACCTTGAGATAGCCAATTGGCTTGAACAACACGGTATTGATGTAGAGTCTATAAGTAACGGCGATGGTATGTCCTTAGAGGAACTAATGCATGGTAATGACGTAACTGACGAACTATGTCGCTGCATTGAGTAAATTGAGGTAAAAAAATTGACAGAAAGAGTTCTAATGCTTTGTAAAAGATGCGGTTACAATCATGGCAGAATAATACCATACGGTCATTTTCGGAGCAATCAAACTACATATCGTATTTCTTGTACAAGATGTAGTTACTGTACTAAAGAAAAAGAAACAGTAGAAGAAGCAGCTGAAGCTTGGAACAGGAGAATGAAAAATGACTCGTAAACGATTTATCAAGTTGCTGATGTCTTGTAGAATACAGAGAAATAGCGCGAGACGGTTGGCAGATCTTATGTGCGCAGCACGGTATCCATACTTTTTCGCTTGGATCATTATAGAGTGGAGGTTACATGAAACATAAAAAACTAGTAGAGGAGCTATCAGACGATTGCAATAGTCTTGATATTCTTGCTGGTTACATTGAGCTTGCTCCAGAACTAGAACAACTGCGCACTCATCTGATTTCCATCAAGAGTCGAATTTTAGAAGCAGTCGATATTCTGAAGGAGAAAATAATGATTAAAACTTTTGTTAAGAAACCTGTTGAAATTCACGCAGTTCAATGGACTGGTGACAATTTCAGTGAGATTGCAGATTTTGTCGGAGCAGAGAATTTAGTCTGTATCGGAAGATGTGGAGACTTAGATCTAAATATCTACACCTTAGAAGGCAACCATCATGCTGAAGTAGGTGATTGGATTATCTGTGATGTTAAAGGAGAATTTTATCCTTGCAAACCTGATATTTTTGAGCAAACATATGAAGAGGTATCTCAATGATATAGCCTAAAGATATTTCATTTGAAGGGTACAGCAAAAAGAAAGACGAGTGGTTCAACGATCCGGATCATTTTCTTGGTGATCCTCCAATTTCTGCTCAGTATGCACTTGATCTGCTATTTAAAACTTTGATAGATGATAAGGAGAATTATCCTTATCTTACAACTACGCCGGAAACCGCAGAACAAACTAACTCGATTATGTTAGAACTATTACTAAGGAGATACAGCAGGAAATATCGCAAATACTTAAAAAAGCTAAGAAAGGAAAAGCATAATGAGTAATGCAACGCAAAACGCGTCTAGATGTTTTCTTGGAGCAACATTCAGAGGAAAAGCTCAATGCGCAGGAGGTAGAATAATGGATACAGTAAACTTCATTAAAGAACGAACTAGAATGTGCAAGAGTTTTGGTGATAAATGTGAAGAGTGTCCGGCTTTTAATGCCTGCGAAGATGAATTATGTTCTTGTGCAGTTGACGTAGAGTCGCCAATGGACGCTGTAGATCAAATCGCTATAGTCGAGGAGTGGGCTAAAGATCACCCACGCAAGACTCGGCAGAGTAAGTTCTTAGATCAATATCCAGAAGCAGATCTGAATGCGCTTGGTGTGATATCTATCTGTCCGCTTAGAATCATCAAAACTCATGAGAATTCCAACAGAATTTGCAAGACTTCAGGCAAAACATGCGATGATTGCATGCAGGAATTCTGGAGTGAGGAAATAGATTGACACAGCGACTATGATATTTTAGATATTTAGGAGGAACAAAAAAATGAGTATTGAAGTAATTGTAGATATGTTAGCAAACGCTTTTCCAGATGCCGGAGTCAGAATCGTCAAAATGATGAACTACGGAGATCGAACGCTTGTGCATGAGGGTAAGATTTCGGATAGTAGACCGATAGCATCAGCACTCAATTCAATCTTGTCCGTAAAGTCTACCGAATACTATCCCGAAGCAGGTATAATCGTGATTTTGTGTACAGCTTGATTTTTTTATTTTTCCTTTCGAGCTACTGGCACAGCTAACCGCTGTGCCTTTAGCTTTGATCAAATTATTAACGAATTATTAACGATAGTTGAATTTCTGCTCAAATCGTTATATAATATAAACAATAAGATATGTAGGCAGTATCAGGACGTAGATAGAAATTATAAACATAAACAAATATCCTCAACACATCAAGAAGGTTCAAACCTGGAGGTACTAAAATGGCTCAGTATGCAATTTACGAAGAGAATTTCGATCGTCTTCAGAAGAAGATTACGACAATCGCAAACAAGTGCAAGAAGTTCGGATGTGAGTTCAAGTTTGAGGTAGTCGGAAGTGAAATCCGAAAGGTAACAGATGACGAAGGAAATCAGAGAAACTGCAGATTCATTCTTGTAGAAGCCGAAGGAACTGCTAAGATCAATGATTGGGAGTTTATCGCGTCTATCGAACATAAGGAAGGCGGAAACATCATCCGTACTTTCAACAAAGACGCAGAGATTCCTACTCGTTACTTCAATTCGGATCCGATTTGCGAACATTGCAACAGTAAGCGTCGTCGTAGTAAGACTTGCCTCGTTCGTAATACTGTCACAGGTGAGTGGAAGCAGGTAGGTCTTTCTTGCCTGAAGGATTTCACTTGTGGACTCAGTGCAGAAGATGTAACAAGATACATCAGCTTCTTCGATAACTTGATCGAAGGTGAAGCTCCTTATTCCGGAAGTTGGGGCAAGCCTTATTGGTACATTTCTCAATATCTTCCTTACGTAGCAGAATGCGTCAAGCGTTTTGGATACTTCAACAGCTACAGCAACTATCCTACTTCAACCAGAGCTTTTACCTACTTCGAGGTTGACGCATTGGATAGAAAGTTCATGGGTAGCGAATCCATCAAGCAGGAGATGCTTGATTGCGATTTTGAAGTTACCGAAGAAAGCAAACAGCTTGCAGAAGAAACTATCAATTGGTGCAAGCACCTTTCCAACGAGACGGATCCTTACATGCACAACCTGGAGGTTATCTTTTTCAACGATTACTTCGCAAGAAGTGAGCTCGGATTCGTTACTTCCTCAATCAAGGCCTACATGCGTCACAAAGATATCGAAGACAAGAAGCGCAAAGAAGCTGCTGAAAGAGCAAAGGCTGCTCAGAAGTCTTCTCATAAGTACAACGAAGGCGACAAGGTACAATTTGAAGTTGTCAACTTCAAGTACATTACTTCTTTCGATAACATGTATGGAACCACTCATCTTTACAAGTTTGAAGACAAAGAAGGTAACGTCTACTCTTGGTTCGCTTCTTCTGGGTGTGATGAAGAGAAAGTAAAATCTATCAAAGGTACAGTTAAGTCTAATGGAGAGTACAAAGGAGTAAAGGAAACTTGCCTTACTAGATGCAGAGTTAGTTACTAACAGGAGGAAAACAAAATGAAAAGGGAACTTACACCACAGGCTATGGTGATGCTTGAACAACAGGCTAAAGCAAATATTAAAAAGTGCAACGAGCAAATCCGAAAAAACACCGAAGTATATAACAACTGGGAGTCTGTCACAGATGAACGGCTCTTGAGGTACACCAGAGAACAATATAAAGAAAAATTCATCGACTATTGGCGTGAAGAAAGACGACATCAAGTTTACCGTCTCAACAATCAAATCAGAAAAGGTTTCTTGTTTGAATAAGCCGAAACGGGCATAAACGTCCGTCCACGCGAGACGGCCTACGCGTATTGATAAGACAGGTCAGAAAGGAAGGTAAAACATGACTCGTTATCATTACATCAAGAAGCTTATGTATCTCCAGTACCGGTTGCTGATGCTCCCTACTTGTACAAACCACCATTATTGTACTTCCTATGCTACGTGGAACTCTCGGATTCCTCATCTTCCTTTTCCAAATGGCTCGCAGACTTATCAGGAGGATTGGGACCGCACTTGTAAAGAGCTGAGACGTATTAAAGGATTGAAAGATCTAAAGTAATCAACACATCAATAGAATTCAAATTTGGAGGTAGTATTATGTCTAATGGATTTTCTGTTTATCCTTGCAGATGCGGTCGTATTCATATGATTAGTTGGGACCTTGTAGAGGAAGCTTGTGAAAAGAACATGGACATCATTCATATTTGTCAGAGATGCGGAAGGATGATGAGGATTGGCGGGGATAAGTTCGAGGACGGATACTCTCTATACTCATATGATATGACCTTAAACAATCATGTAGTAAATATCGATCTATCTTCTGACTATTCTAGCGAATGTAAACCTATTCTGAGAATCATTTCAGAGCCTGGTATTTGTGTTCCAATGAGGACTGGCGGATATGCAACCGAATATTACTGCGGAATTTTTAGAGATGGCACTAGACCTGATTTTTATAGAAAGCATCCAGATGAAACTTACGAGGAGTTCATTCGAAAGTGGGACATCGATGCTTCAACGGTCAATATGAATCTTTTGAAGAGGTGGAATGACAAAGAGAAGTTGGAATACATCAAGAAGCATACTTGTTTTGATCAATTCGATTGGAGTGAATAAAATTATTCTTCTTAAGTTTGAAGGCGGAGATTGAATTAACTTAGCGAGGAGAAAGTATGAAGATTATTTCAGCTACAGAAGCTCGAAGACGTTCAGCATGCTCGGACGATAGGTTCTTAGTACAAATAAACAACGAAATCAAAGCTGCTGCTGATCGAGGCGAATATATGTGTGTCGTGCATCTAGATGATATCTACACTGACAGAGCAGCTTATGAATATCGTAGTATGCTGGAAAACGCTGGTTATCAATGTAACGTAGCTAAAGAAGAACATAAATATTCTGATGATAATACAGAGCATGATCCACATTCGTATTTTACAACAGTGATAGCACTCATTTGGAAGTAACACATTTAGTTGCTACAAACCGATCATTTGTCAAGATTAGGAGAAATAACTGAAATGGACAACACCATCTATTCAGCTGAATTTGCTAAGAAACTTTGTGACGAATATCACTCACTAACGAATCGAATCAACCGATCGATAAAAGAAGCTGTACGCTACGGAAGATACGAAACAAATCTTGTATTAGCAACCGATTGTTATGATTACGGCAAGATTATAGAATGCGTAAATCAATTCAAAGATCTTGGTTACGATATATCTATTCAAACTGAGAATTGTTTCTTAGATGATTCTGTTGTGGTTTCAATTTCGTGGAGGTAACAATCAAAAGTGGATGTAACTTAGCTGCTATCTGGTTTGGACCTTGTATACAAACGAAGGTGAGGCATAAAATTCACCATAACCAAACAAAACTTTTGGAGGTTTTACTTTATGGCGTTATCTGAAAAGATACAGCTTCTAGGCGCAGGGCTGTATAAAAATATTCCCGATGAACTTACACTTAAGAACATTCCGACAGCGTCCGAATTGGATTATGTAGGTAGCGAAGATTTTGATCAGACCATGATCGATACAATTCTTCCTCAGGCCATTGAAGAATCAATAGACACGAAAGAGCTTCTTGAGATCGACTACCAGTGGATCTGTAGATGCCTTAGATTGCTCAACTACGGTCCGTATGTGACAGTTCATTCCATCTTCTGCGATCACTGCGGTAGAGTTGATGGAGAGTATCGAGTTAATCTCAATTCTGTTCAGTGTAAAGCGCTGCCAGATTCATTCTTAAACAAGCTTGTCATCAAAGCAGATGAATTCATCGATTTTGATGGTGATGTAGAACTACATCTTCTTACTATGCAGCAAGCTCTGAATTCATACAAAGATAAGCAGTTTATCATCCCGTCTTCCGGTAAGTCAATGAGAGAGCTGTCTAGAATCTGTTATATGATTACATCTATGGGTGAGGATAAGAACTTAACACCTGTTGATGTAAATATGCTGATTAAGTCCAAATTGTCTTCTGCAGATTACATTGTTCTCAAGAATAGAGTAGCTGAATTGACTGACTACGGTTTGAGAGCAGGCGGAGAGTGTAAATGCCCTAGATGCGGAAGCAATGATGCAGCATTCATGGCTCTGATAGATGAACGATTTTTTCGCCCAACCTTGGACGATTTACGGGAATGGAAACGAAGTAGAAATAAACGGAGAGATGAAGACGTACATGGAGCTTCGGCAAAGGATGTACGAAAACATAATTGATGAAACCTTATTTATTTCTAGAGCGTCAGAAGGCGCAGTTTCTGCAGAATGGCTCATGACTCAACCAATATTTGTAAGAAAGAAATATGTAGAGTCTTTTGAAAAAGAGCTGAAAGAACGCGAAAAGCGATTGAAGCAGAAAAAGTAAACAACTCCTCCTTTGAATAAATTGCCATGAGAAGCAGATCAGTGAAATTTTGCCAGTTTTGCTGATCTGTTTCTATGTATGTGCTAATCTTTTATAATAGTATAACAACCAATATGTTGAGGTGAAGAAACAATGCCAGATAATCCTAGTAACAATAATTACGCTAGCAAATCAGCTAGATTTGTTTCTGAGTCTCAAGGACTGACAGATAACACTACAAAGCAAACAAACGCAACTGCAGAACAATCTATTAAGTCACAGGTAATCGAAAATGGTGCAATCCGAGATTATTTAAAATCTATTGATTTGACCACAAAGGAGATACTTCGCAAAGGTGTTTCGCAGTCAAGTGCAAAAGATAGAATAAAAGACGAAAAAAGCAAGTTTCAGAACGCTGCTAAGGAAGCAGAAAATAGAAGATCTGCTACACGAGATAGTGATAGTAAGAAATCTACTGAAAAGAAAAGATACAGTACATTCTCTGAAGGTGCTGAAGATGCATTCTGGGAAGAAATTCTAGGTAAAGACTTCAAAGACCAGATGAGCAGTATCGTTTCTGGTTTTGCAAAAGATTTTGGTGTTAACTTAAAAGACGTACAAGGCGAGCTTGGAAATCAGCTCATGCATCAGGGCATGCAAGCTCTTAAGAACACTAAGTTCGGACAAGCTGTTCAGCAGAAAATAGATGATGTAAAAGCAAGTGCGTTTTCAAAGCTTTCACAGGCATTTGATAAAGGCGCTGATGGTGGTAAGTCTTACGGTGGAGATGCACTGCGAGATGTAGCTAACCGGATGAAGGGCAAAGAAGCTTCGCCTGCTGCTGAAACAATAAAGAACGCAGCTCCTGAAACCGTATCAAAGGTCAGATCTATACTAAAAGATAAAGGATTATCTGCAGCTGCTACAGAGACTGGAGATCTTGGATCTACCGTAGCAAGCGTTGTAGGAGACGCAATTGGCGGATCTGTACCAGGAGCAGAAATTGCAACCAAAGCTGTTGCAAACGTAGCTACAGACGCTGCAGCAGATATGGCAACAGCAGCAGCGGGAAACGCAGCAGCTACGGCTTCTTTGACAACTGCGTCTACAGAAGCAGCAGCAGGTTTAGCTGCAGCCGGAGGAACTGCTGGAACCGCTGGAACCGCAATAGCTGGATTATCAAGCGTAGCAGCTGCAGCTGGCCCAATACTTTTAGCTGTATTGATAGGAATAGAACTATTAACAGACGCAGTCGGTCCTGCGATTGAAGGGTTCAAAAAATTTGGCGCTGCTTTAAAGAAGTCTGCTAATCGACAGAATGAAACAGACGATAGGCGAGCTGAACTAGCAAAAGATAGGCTTGAAGCAGACATAAAAACAATAATAACAGAACCATTCAACATATTAAAAGAAGCTGCACAAGCTGTATATCAAGCTTGGGACAGCAATCTTCGTCTCATAAATCAAACTCAAGGATACACAAAATCAGACCTACAGGATCTGATGGCTATATATGCTCAACGATTACGAGACGAGAATCTATCTAAATATGTCAGCGGTTCTGATATAACAGCAAATCTAACAAAAGTGCTTGAATCTGGTTTATCTGGACAAGTCGCAGAAGAGTTTGCATATGTAGCAACAAAACTTAACGCAGCAATACCGACGGAAGATTTCTTCCAGTATTCTTCTACATATGCATCTATCGCCGCGAACCAGATAAAAGCTGGAATGTCTCAAGCAGATGCAATTCAATACGCTACAAAACAGCTGGAGTCATTTGCAAGTAGTTTGCTATATTCTAGCCGTCAGCTTGCTGGTGGATTTAGTTCTGGATTGAAGAATGCATCATCATTGTTTGAAGAATCTGTAAAGATAACACAAGCAGCAAAAACAGGCAATGCGAGTCAGCTGTCTGCTGTAATGACTGCAGTATCTGCAGTAACTGGTGCAATTGCGCCAGATCTTGCATCTTCCATGACAGATGCAATAGTGAAAGCAGCAACCGGAGGAAACTCAAGCCAAATTGTTGCACTTAGATCTCTGGCTGGTGTAAACGCAGGCAATACAGAATTCTTAAACCAATTAGTATCAGATCCGCAAAGAATATTCTCAACTTTGTTTGAGAATCTTGCTAAGATGCAAAATATGTCTAACGACAACTTCATGGAGGTTGCCGAAGGACTTTCCGATGTATTCGGAGTATCAATGGATGCATTTGCAAGAATCGATTTTAATTACCTTGCAAATGCAATCAAAAACATGAATACATCTGACGCATCGTTAAATGAAAATATAACGAATCTTAAATCTGGACAATCTACAACAAATGCTGACATACTCAAGAATCAGCAAATAAACCAGTATATAATTGAAAACGGGTTATCACTTGTCCTAGATAACGAAGCTGCTAGAACAATTCAAGAGCATATGTGGGACGAGCAGATGATGCAGCAGATTCAAGAGACTACATACGGAGTAGAAATCCAAGGTGCTGCGTTAGAGTTATTATCAGGAATTCGTCAAACAATACGTAATTTGATGAACATGCTGAACCCGATAGGTTGGTTGGTAAAAACTGTATCCAACGTGTCACAATCTGTGACTGAAGGCGAAGCGCTGAAGGACGATGTAGCTAAGATACTTCAGCTAGGCGCTGTTGGACAAGGAAATGCTAAATCGTTTTATCAGCTTACTACAAGAGGAAAAGAATTAAATGTAACAAACAATCTTGTAGAGCTACTAGGTGGTAGATCTAGTTATCAGTTAGCTGGTGATTTCTACTCTGCAGTACGAGACGCTTCAGATATATTCAGCCCGATTACGTCTGGTACATTTCGCTTAGCAGATAGCGCAGCAGAATGGCTGTTGAATAGAGACGCATGGAATAATTATGCTTGGCAAGAAGCGTATAACACAATAACGGGAAAGTCTAAACCAACATCTGTATCTAGTAAGTATACCTGGGGAACTATAAGCAAATCATTAAGCAAATCATTGTCTGCGTCCTCTAGATCAACTTCATTGATATCTAGCGCAGCTTCAAATTCTGCGTTAGCTGAATCACAACAACAAGCAGCTGACAGACGAAGCACAGAAATCCTTCAGTCTAACTTCAACAGGATGAAGGATACAATCCAAACATTTGTAGATGACAATAAATCATACGACGAATGGAAGGCAACTGCTAGAAATTACGGAATATCTGATTTCGACAAAGCGATAAATAAGTTAGGATATGCAGAAGCTGACCTACAAGGCTACTTCGAAGCTCTACAAGGTCAGAAAGGTGCGCAAGCTGCACATGATCGACAGCAGAAAGAAGAAGATTTCTGGGCTATGATGTCTACTAATGATGACAGCCAGATGAATCAGCTGATCAGTTTGAAGACTGCAGGTAATGATATTCTAACTAAAATATTGGAAACGACTTCTACATTCAAGCAGATGTTCAACGACTATTTTGTTGAGCCTAAGTGGTATGCAAATACCTATGATAGCGCCGCTGTAGCAAAGATACAAAAAGATGAGAAGTATCAAGCTTCTGACGCTATATATAAACTAGCTGAAGCAATAACTGCTTCAAACAATCTCGATAATCCAACAGTACAAACAAACGCATTGTTAGGCCAGATACTGATTGTTGTACAAAGTATCATGCAACAAAATAATACTAAAGGTAAGCTTACAATTCCTGATGCTATCGCCGCGATGGCTACAGGTCAGATGACTGTAGAAGCAGATTAAAACTTGTTTGGAGGTAAATAGTAGATGAATTTCATTAAATTCTCAACTGGAACTACTAATATATTCCCATTAGCTAATTCTACTACAGGTGGACAGCTGATGACTGAATATAATCTCAGATCCCGAGAAAGCGTAAAAGTTGGTCCAATTGATCATGATAGCAGAATACAGTATATGGTAGGAGAGTCTTTTGTTAATTCTGAAGATGACTTCAAACTTAGCAAAAGCTCTTCTGGAGACAACCAGATCTTTGAAATATCTTCTGGACGAGCTGTAATAAACGGTCATTTCTTTGAATCACTGGTTCCTGTATCTATTAACCTTGCTGAAGCTAATACTACATTAAGGAAGAATGCACAACCTGGGTTAAAAGGCGATCTAGTAGTTGGTCTGAGAGCTATGTATAGTACCGAAAAAACTATGGCAGGTGCTATGCTGAAAGAGAATAAGACCGAGTACTTTGAAGGTGTACAAGTTGTAGTGTGTAGCCCGAGTGATTTCGTACTACCCGAAGATTCTCCAGACGACGAGAGCAAAGTAACTGCTCATATTAAACTAGGACAAATTTATTATAGCGATGGCAATGGGCAGATAAATGATAACATCATTCAAAACGCAGATAAATGTAGATACATTGATGCGAATAGAATAAAAAACATCGCAGATATTACATCAGATACATATATCAGTAGAACTGGATTGAATCCTGGAAAAATATACGGATTTTCCGGTAAAGGCGACGCCGATAAAGACACTTGGTGCGATCTACTTGACAGCTTGATCGTCTGGGACAGAGCGTATGCACGTCCTACTACAAATAAACCTTCGGTAGATTCTGCACAGTTTGGTACATACAATGGACGTGTAGTCTTACATCTGCCGCACAAACAAGTTGATGGAATGGTAGACGCAAATAATAATCGTCTGTACTATCCTACTAAAGTGCTAGAGCTTCCTAGAGCTACATATTCTGGTGGTGAGGCTGGCACCATTGACTATAACTACACTAAGGCTATTAAAGATCAATTTGAAGCTATCCACACTAAGATGCTACAAGGTAAACAACGCGGATATGTACCTGTAATTGACAGTGTAGATAGACAAGAACTTCCACCGGTAAATACAGCTTGGGACCTAGGAGATTACATACTTGTAGGTACAGACAATTCAGTAGTAGACTCTGCGACAACTAATTTGATTAAGTCTCCGTCTACACTTTATGTTGTAGTTGATGGTGTCGTAACTTCTCTTGATTACAAAACTTCCAAAGTAGATGACTCTAGTGTTCCGAATGGTCTAGGAATGCAAATGAAACGATTCGATTGGTATGATTCCAAAAACGACCCAACCCCTTCTGTAGACGATTCCGATACTTGGAACAATCAGCTTGAGGTAGCTACCGGGAACTATATCGGCACTGTAGGAAAGGACTATATATTAGTAACATATTCGCAAGCAGACAGAGATGGTAACATTCATACCACGTATTACTATTATGTAGTAAAAACCAATACAGGTAAACGATATTCTGATCCGATCTTCTTGACAGGTGAAGTTCAGCTTGCAACAGAAGATACAATAGGTGGATTTCTAAATGTTCCAGATACTGCTTTAGATGCGGGATACATATATAGAGATGACACCGGACATCTCAGATTATTAGACTATGCTCTATTGAGATCTGGTACACTCGCATATCAGCTTGCAACTGATCAATCCTATGGAGATGGACTCACATCCGAATCTATACAAGAGCAACTAGATGAATATGTAAATGATCGTGTTGCATTCCCTTCAGCAGATAAGCTTGCAGATTCAAAATACGATGGACGCATATTCATAGCACTAGATCTTCCTAAAGAAGAAGATGCGACAACAATAACAATCCGAAACATTGATAGTCGGTTTGGCACAGCTGTTCACCTTCATCTATCCGGTACTGCAGATAGTCATACAACAATAAATATTGAAAATTGTGAGAAAATACGAGTAGATTATACGTTTACAGCAGAAAACGGAAATCGTCCTACGCTGAATATCAAAAATTGCAATCTATACTATGATGCATATGTGCTATCTTGTGCTACTAAAATTGAGGGCATGACATTATGGTACAAGAAGTACGACAGTACAGACCCTAATATCACTGTATCAGGTATGAAAGTTATTTCCTTAGACGAAGTAACAACTGTAAAGGATATAGATCTGTGGAATGAATCTGTGGACAATGACATTCACTACAACTGGGGACTAAAGAGCGTTACATTTGGTTCTGACGGTTATATTTTAGGCTTCGGCATACTTGTTAGAAACGAAACAACTGCTAATGTATCGCTAGGAAAATCGATCATTGTATCTAAGTTCAAAGTTCCACAATCAAACGGTTTATCTTATCCTATAAGTAAAGTAAATAAACAAATCAAAATATCCGGTACATTTGAAAGTGCTTATGCGACTGACAGTCCTCAAGGATACTTGATGATGACAACTAATTTTACTGCACTATCTCAATACTACGATACAACAACTGAAACGGAAGTAGATGGGCAGCTGTCAATATTCATGAATGCAGAAAACATCACAAATGTAGTAGGCGTGAACGCAGGAGAGATACTAGATGGCTGGTCAACGGATTCATATCATCCATTTGAAGGGGTGATTGTATAATGAACTCACTTATCCATGATATAATAAAAATCAAATACTCTAGTGAAGGATATTTACCGGATACACCATATCATCTAGTATCCGACGAAGAAATGATCGAAGCATTCATGAATCCTGATAAAGATTTAGGTTATTTCTTCGATAACTACTACGTCACATCGGATTCATTGACTGAGGCATATGAGAAATTAGTATCAACAATTAGATTCCTGCTGAATCGATATATTTCAGATGCATCTGACGAAAAACGACTACCTAACTGGATATATTCTTACATGCTAGGCACAGTTATTTCGGATACATCTCCGGACATAGATCGACACGATTTACTTGTGTTATTAGATAGAGATAACGTAGATGATGCGATAACGGACAAGGAAAAGAGCTTATGCCTAAGAATCAGCAAGAATTGGATACATAAACTCTCTTCAGATACAAAATATTTGAAGATATTGCAACCTGACGGGTCATACAGTACAGTTGACATAAGACCTCCTACAATGTTTGGAGAACCTCACATAATAAAGAGCCTTAGATTAGACGTAGAAGGAATATAGAGGTGAGCTACATTGAAATATCTACAAGTAACGAATGATACTAAACTTACAGATATTGCAGATATTGTAAGCTCATATAATGTTCAACATGTATTAGCTGCAAACAATTTAGAGAGAACTCCGATGATAGGAAAGTCGTTTCTATCTAAATGCAAGACGATAATTGCAGAATCACCTGATGTGTCTTGGCAACGGAAATCAACAGTGCTTAATACGCTGACTTCAGACTCAGATGTATTTGAAAAGGCGTCCTTGCAAAGTGATGAAGACTGGAAAGTTTTAAGTACACTTGACACATTCTACGGTATGCTGAAGATTCCAGATGATTTAAATGTACCTACTTCTTACGGGTTACTTGGAGACGAAACACCTGTAGATAACACGATATATAAGAATGCAATGAAGATGTTAGCTGATCCTCCTCATTACATTGATCCATCAATATTTAATGAAGTAAGTACAATTCGACCTGCTCAGATTTTAAGTAGATATAGAGACAACTCTAATTTTACTCAATTTTTCCATTTACCCTGGGGTGATATTACCTTATACTCATCTTTAGAGTCATCAGGTGTAGACATTCCTGCTTATCCAGAAGAATACGAAGATTCGAGAAAAGCGAATTACACGACAATGCCTGATATGCTGTATCAATATGAACCTTGGCAGCTATATGAAAGTTCTGGACCTAGATCGAATAATTTTGATTTTCAGCTACACAGAGATATGTGGACAGGTGATCATAGAGACGCAAACGCGAACAACTTAATACGATTCTGCCAAGCAAACTGCTATCCAAGATATCATGGATCCGCAGTGAATGTACCTATCGTTAGTTTATATGTAAAGGGTAGATGTTTGATCTCAGGTGTAATGACAGACTGTAGTGTAAATTGGAACGGACCTATAGGACTAGACGGATGGTATCTGGCTTTTAAACTTTCATTGTCGATTACAGAGATATCTCAAACTGCGTTGAATTACGATACAATACGATCAAAATCGATAATCGGCTGATCAAATCGGATTAACATCTTATATAGACCGTATAAAATACTAAAATTTCGTATATTTATAATTTCATTTTACTAGAAACTTTAGTCAGCTAAAGGAACGTGTTTTCTCTCTCATGAGAAACACAAAAAGCGAAGATAATATTATGTAGATGATCGTATAAATATACGATCTAAATGAGGTAAATACAATGACTTTCTACAACACTTTGACGCCTTACAAGGTAATAGAAAAACGTGGAATTCAATACAGTGTATGCAAGGATTACAGTCATGTGTCTCGATATCGCAATCTTCGTCAAGTTATACATCTGCCAACAGATACTGACAGAGTAACAACACTAGAAACACCAAATCCATTTACTACAAATGTCGATGTAATATATTACGAAGTACCTAATCGATATGAAGATCGGTTAGATCTTATCGCTAGAGATACATTAGGCTCAGCGCAATATAGCTGGGTAATTGCATACTTCAATAAGATTGCTGATGGATATTCTGCTAAGGAAGGGCAACGACTAGTTATACCGAAATCCTTCTATGATTTATTCAATCCAGGAGAGGTTCTACAATCAGTCTCCGCAACATCGTTGAATTTAGGGCAAGAATAGTATCAGCATAAATAATATTATCAGTATTTGGAGGAAGTTATATGAGTAATCGCACATGTGAAAATCATCCGTATCGTGTTTCCGAAATGGTATACAGATCTGTTCCAGACACAGATAATCGACAACGATACATTGAGTATCTCAATAAGCATATTGAAGCAGTCAATACAGCATGGAACGATATACTGAAGCCTGATCTCATCAAGTACAGAAAAACTGTGGGTGAACTATCCGATGAATACATTTCAGATGGCGTATTGAACAATATAACAAACAATATTAAGCATCACGATGCTACTTCGTTCATGCCTGATGAAATGAACGGTACAATGAATTCGCTGTTTCCTTCAGATTCAAGCAAAGATAACTCAGTTACAGCACAGATGTATGAATGCGCAAGAAATCTACATTATTTAAGAAACAATCACCATTGGCAGCACTGGTTAACTTTTAGATCCATTGACGGAATTGGTCCAGTTGAAATGACATTCTCCGCTATTTGTCACATGTTATGTTACTATTCATCTTCGCAATTTACGCAAGATAAATCAATGACTGCGCATCTTTGGTGGAGTTCTTTTGATCCTACAGATAAGATTCACCCTACTACTTGTGTAGAAATTGAAAGGTTACTTAGGATTTCACCTAAACTATAATCTATGACTGGAGCAATCAACTCTATGAAAAGATACATCAAAGCATCATATAATCTTCGTCAGTCCGAATACAACGAGTATCTAATGAAACACATCAACGGAGTAAAGACAGCATGGCATGATATTCTATATCCTGCCATCCTTACCGAAAGCGATGAAGATGTTGAACAGATTACAAAGGTACTGACGTTAATAGATAATCACGATAAGTCAAAGTATCAAGAAGATGAATACGATGCATATCTAAATTATTTCTATCCTGATAAGAACAACAAGAAAGATTCGAAAGCATTTGATATGGCTTGGCTACTACATCAAAAGCGGAATCCTCATCATTGGCAGTACTGGTGCCTTATTAGAGATGAAGGCAAAGTAGAAGCAATGGATATGCCGTTTGAGTATATTTGTGAGATGCTATGTGACTGGAGTTCGTTTCAATTTGCTGTGGATCCAAAGTCAACTGCAAATAGCTGGTATGCAGCTAACAAAAATAAAATGACTCTATCTGATAAAACTAGAAAGGAAGTTGAACGACTTCTTGCTTTAGCACCTGAACTATAATAAGGTGATTAGATGTTTAAACAATGTTTTGCAAATGTAGCCCTAGCAGGTGTATCGCTTACAGACTTCGGGCTCAAAATCCCGTCTCCGTTTACATCATTATCGCTAAGTAATAGTGAAATATCGTCTATGACTCAATGGACGCTAGAATGTATAGTAGGCGGAGATGATACAAATAGAATAAATGTCGCTGCATTTGAAGCGCTACTTTATCAATCAGCACAGAATGCAAGTAATTATTCAAATTCATCAGGTATTCCGTGTTCATTCATATTTGGATGGCTCAATCCAGATGGCAGTATTGCTGAATCCTTGTCGTATCAAGGATACACGCTTACATTTAAAGTGTCTACTTCCGGTAGATACATGAAATACTCTATAACAGGATATGCATCACTTGCAATACAGACAAATTTACCTGTACTTAGAATTCCAGAAGTGTCTGGAGTGGTTCAGCCTTCTGCTATTGTTGAGGGACTTGCTATCGCAGTGAAAGCAACAAATTACTATGATTTGGATATTGACCACAATGATCTACCTACACTTGTGACTCATGGTGCTTTAACAACTTCGTTCAACAGCTACGTCAGAGGTTCATACAACGGAAAAGACGATTATGAAAACTTTCCTGGACTACTCAAGCTCTCTAAATCATATAATTCATCTAGAGATAGCGCAGGACTAAATACATACAAAGTAAACAAACTCAGTCAAGCAATAAATAATCGAAGCGTTTCAAAACTTGACGATTTTTTGAAAACAAGCTTTACGGATACTAAGCCGCAGAGTAGTACATTTTCTTATTGGGTAGATGAACCCACAATGACACAACGCGGATGTATACATTATAAGAGCAATGCAGGATTAGTTGGAACACATTTAAAAGATACACTAGAATACGGCACAGCAAATACAAATGTATTGACACTTAGCGGTTCGTATAATGGCGTCGCTTACAACATGACTGATATGAATTACACTCAAGTCGGATTCATCGTAGACGGTAGCGGCAACACAGTACTACAAGATGAGCAGGTCATAAACAGCTGGAGCAGTACATTAGCAGATGTGTTCCAATCTGCTAGCATTGTAAATGACGTAAACGCTATCGCTTCTCAGTTCAGCGGAGATTTCACAGTAACTGTTGCTGGAAGTACAAATAAATATGAAATTGCTCAGCCGATATCTCTTCTAGTAATGTCAGGTAATACAATATCTCCGATTACAGGAATATACAACATAATATCGGTATCCCATGATATTGGAGCAACATTCATCACTACTTTGAAACTACAAAGATTAGTTATGAGCACAGCTAATCAGGTCGCAGCAGGACAAAACATATTGATAAGAGGAAGCTCATCCTATCCTACATTATCATATACAACAACTAAAAATATTGTATCAACAGGCAAAGTAGAGTTTGGAGATCTGTATCCAGATTTCACACATCTTTCAACTTATGTAACAAAATAATATAAAATCATAAACTACACCTAAAATTCTAATAAAACTTAATAAAGTTTTAGTTATCTGGTACGTATTCAATGACATCTTCAATTTTACAATCAAGATATTTGCAGATTTTCTCAAGTAAATCGAGCCTAACATGTTCGTTCTTTGCAAATTTTGCAAGTGTTGGTCCGGAAATATGAAGGTCTTCCGCCATCTTTGTTTTCTTGATGTCTCTTTTTGCAAGAGTTACATTTAATGGAATATAAGAAATCATAATATCTATCTTTTCCTTTCTATAAATCTTTTTTAACCTTACATTAAGATACAAGGTTTCAAAAGGAGGTGAAAATATGCAAGTTACAAGATGTTATGAAATCAAATTGAAGCCGAACCAGAAGCAAAAACTTCAGTTGAATAACTACTTCTATGAAGCTAAAGTCTTGTATAATTATTTGTTGAATTGTTCAAACCTTTTTGCAGTTCATTCTTGCAAAGTTAAACATGTTTGGAAGTTGAACAAAGATAAACAGAAAGTTGATGTTGAATTGAATTCTCTTCCATCAAAATTAAAGCAAAATGTTCATCGGCAGATGATGAATTCTATTCAAGCTCTTTCAGCTTCAAAGAAGAAGGGAAATACAGTTGGTAGTTTGAAATTCAAATCTGAGATTAGAACTATTGACATCGACAATCAGAGTTACTATATAGCTGATTCTCATCATATTAAACTTTCTGGTTTTGGTCGACAGAAGATTCGATGCTTAGGGTTGCATCAATTTGATGAATCCGTAATAAAATTCAGGAATGCAAAGTTGATGAAAAGAGACGATGAATATTTTCTCAAAATTTGTATCTTGAAAGAAGTTACAGACCATACATCTTGTAATCGAGATGTAGGCATTGATTTTGGTATTGAAAGTAATTTGACTCTGTCAACTGGAGAGAAGTTCAACTGCAAGATTGAAGAAACTGCTCGTCTGAAACGACTTCAACAAAAATTAGCGAGAAGTCATCTTATCAACAACAGACGGATTAACAATCAGCGAAAACTTCTCAAGCAGATTCACAAAGAGTATCAAAAAGTTACTAACTGTAAGAATGACTTCGTCAATAAACTACTTCATCAACTTGATCCTTATGACTATATTGTTTTCCAAGATGAGCAGATAAGAGGATGGAAGAATCTCAAATCTTGTCGAAAGACTATTCAACATTCTTGTTTAGGTTCAATCAAACAAAAACTTATAATGAAATCTCAAGAAGAACCTGAAAGGTACATCATGCTTGACAAATGGATTCCAACTACTCAAATTTGCCCAGAATGTGGTCAAAAGAATCGACATGAGCTTGACGAAAGAATCTACCATTGTTCTTGTGGATATACAGAAGACAGAGATATTCATGCTGCAAAGAATATGCTAAGATTCGCGCAGCTACAATAAATTTCAAAAATAGGTGAGGCTATCGCCGAATTCAAGCCTTTCGGAGAAGATGTAAGACAGCTAGAAGTCTTTCGACAAATAAGCTGCAATTTTCGTTGAAGAAGGAAGAAGATTTATAAAGGTTATATAAATTCTTTAAGGGATCTTATATTTCTTTTTTAATCTTCGTAGCATACAATGTAACTATTTTATATGTACTGGTTGTGATAACTTGATAATAAAGAATTGTAAACTTACTAATACCGATGTAACTTGGCCTGAGCGCGGTTCTGAACAAAGTTACGGAGAGTCCAATAAACTTATACATACAGGAGTAGACATTGCTTGCACCGACGTCTACTCCATTTGCGCAGGTACTGTGATAGAATGTAGTTACTACAATGTAGGATACATGATCGTTATTCAATATAACAGCGAAATATTTTTGAAATATATCGTTCAGAGTAAACCAGAAGTAAGCTGTGGAGATGTTGTACAATCAGGTCAGCACATAGCAAAAACAGACAAATTTGTGCACTTAGAGTATTTACGAACCGATGGCGGAGATATTGGAGCTGTTGTAATTTATAGGGACATCGCGCTACATCCTAACGACCCTATTCATTTATTTGATGGTTCAGTAACGTTTCGTGATTACGCTATTGATAGATCAAAATCAGAACCAGCAATTGATGGATTATACGAAACTAAAGTGATTACAAAGCTTGAAGATATTCCAAACTCTGCGCTACAAGAATTTATCAGCATGGGTCAGAACTGAGGAGAGTAACTATGCCAAAGTATAGTAACAGTTCATTAGTCACTTACAAGAAGCTCTCTCCTATGTGCAGTTCTAGAATATTAGATTCTAACCCAACTGGTAAGATTGACACGATTACAATTCATCATATGGCTGGAAATCTGTCTATTGAGGCTTGTGGAGAGGTTTTTCAAAACCGAGAAGCTTCGTCCAATTATGGAATTGGATCTGATGGGCGCGTTGGACTTTACGTAGATGAGTCAATGCGATCTTGGGCTTCATGCAGTCCTGCAAATGATTCAAGAGCAGTTACTATAGAAGTTGCTAATAGTGTAGCTGGTGGAGAATGGCCAGTTAGCAAAACAGCTTACAATGTCTTGATAAAGTTGTGCGCAGATATTTGCAAGCGTAACAACATAAAGCGTCTCAATTATACTGGTAATAAATCTGGGAACTTGACCATGCACAAGTGGTTCGCAGAGACTGCTTGCCCTGGTCCCTATCTTTCTGCGAGATTCGCAGATATTGCTACACAAGTAAATCGACTATTAGCTAATCCAACATATCAAGTTAAGTCAGCGCCTAGCTCTTTTTCTGACGGCGGTAATTCTCCGGATGCTGTAGATACTGCGACTGCTTACGATGCAGCTGTTAGCGGAGGTATACTTCCTCCGGAAACAGACATCACACCATACATAGTCACGATCAATCAACATGCAACAGCTATAAATTTCGATAAGCTAAAGGAGCTAGGTGTAATCGGTGTAGTTGTTGAAATCGGAAGTTTATTTGATGTAGGCCATAATCGTAAAGCTTTCAGAAATCCTAATTTGATTAAACAAGTAAATTGGGTGAATGATGCTGAACTCATGTGTGGATTGTATTTCAACGCTCGGGCGCAAGATATATCTGAAGCAAAGGATGAAATGCAAGAACTGTATCTTGCTATCAAATCGCTTCATCCAAACTTAGGGTTATGGGTCATCCCTACATTTAGTTTAAATAAAACTAAAAACAACGAAATATATAAGTATTATCAGAAATGTTTTATTCAGATGGGTCTAAAAGGCCAGATAGGTATATATACAAAACGATCTGAGATAAAAAAGTTTGACTGGAAAACATTTAGCGAAGACTGGTACTTGTGGATAGATGATCATATAAACAAGTTTGACAATGTGACTGAGCTACTAGTTCCGTCATTCTTTGCTCTAGATAAAAATTGAACAGGAGTTGATAATGATGAATATTATCAATAATCTAATACCATCAGGTAACTGCTTTATTGGAGATACAGAATTCATAACAAAACACGGCATCATAAACATGAAAGATCATGTCGGAGAAATTCATGAGGTATATTCACTAGAGGGTGAATGGCGTTCTGCAGTAGTCATGTACTTTGGTAAGGGTAATATCTGGAGTGTTAAATTGTCTAATGGCAGCGAGCATCTGTGCACAGATACACATGATTGGATTGTGAAGACACATTCAGACGAATACAAACGAATTCACACATCCAATATATGGCCATTCATGATACTTCCTACTAAAGATAAGGAGTTTGTTTATGTTAAGAGTATTGAAAATCTCAATAAGACAGCTGATACGTATTGCATTGTTCAGCCTCATTCTCATTCTTTTACGTTAAGTGACGGAGTAATAACAGGTAACTGTACTTGTGATCTAAGCAGAGATAAGTAATTATGAGCTTCACAGAGAGAACAACTGGCCCAGCTAGAAGCGGTACAAAGTATTGGCATACAGATAATCCATTCTATCCTGCGTATGGTATGCCGAACTGCACTGCCTATGCCTGGGGCAGATTTTATGAAATACTAGGACAGAAGCCTAAACTATATACAGGTAACGCAGGTACTTGGTACTCTCATACAGAAGATGGATACAAGCGAGGTAAAGAGCCTGCTTTAGGTGCTGTAATATGTTTCAGCCGACCTGGAGACGCAGGGCACGTTGCAATCGTAGAAAAGATAAACGCAGATGGGTCTATAGTTACATCAGATAGCGGATGGGGAAGCCCTAACTGGTGGTGGAGAATGACTCGTACACCTCCTAGATATAACAATGATGATAGCGGTTTGGTGTTTCAAGGGTTCATCTACAATCCGGCTGCTTCTAACGCTTCTAATGTTACATCTGATTTTATCGCTGCTGCACAATCACAGATAGGTAAAGATGGAACATGGTCTTGGAAAACTTCAGGATTAGCTGTAGGTCAGCCCTGGTGCGCTGCTTTCGTCGTAGCTTGTGCAAAAACGGCTGGAATACTTGGAAAAATAATTCCAGTAACTTACGGAGCAGGCGAAATTCCTCGACAAGGCGTTAAGAAGAATTGGGGAACTTGGTATTCGGGTCCGTATTGGGGAACAAATTTCAAACCTCAATGCGGAGATATAATATTGTTCCGATGGGATGATAGATCAGCTTATGCTGGATATGATAAATATCTGTCAGACCATGTAGGAATTGTAGAAAAAGTGAACGGCAACTTCGTAACAACGATTGAAGGAAATTCAGGTTCTGGTGACAGTAACTACGCTAGAAGAGTAAATAGAGTTGAGTATAAGTATACATCAACTTGCATAAATGGATATTATCGTCCAGATTGGGCAAAATGCGGAGGATCTGCTGCGGGAGCCGGATCCGGATATTACATAGGCGCGTTGTATGATTCCGAAAATACTAAACAAGATGCTATAATTCGAGAGATTGGATATGTAAATTCTGCTTGGGAACCTTCTATCAATTCATCGAATATTAGATTATCTGCTGTAAATTACACCGCTTTGTTCTCTGCTTTATTTGAGGCAGGTAAATCAACATTAGGCGGATATGAATATCAAGCTTCTGACGTCGATCTAAAAGATACAGATGCTGTAGCGAGGGAAATCGTGAAATTCTGTATGAGTAAAGGCATGAATGCTGCTGGAGGCATTGGTATTGTAGCTAATGTAAACGGTGAATGTGGACTAGACATTAGCTTGAGCGGAACAGACAGCAATGGTCTTACTTCTGGCGGAATGTGTATGTGGAACGGAGCTAACTGGAGGCGGTTTCTCGAATATTGCGGACCGGATTGGAAGACCAACTTAACAAAACAGTGTGAGTTCCTATTTTATTTTATGGAACATATTGAAAATGGTTTCCTGAATTATCAAGTCCATAGATACTACGGCACAAACTGCAGCTTACTTGAATATTTGTGTCAAGTTCCTAATACAGAAGCAGGAGCAATCAAAGCAACTGAAATATTTGTTTATTGCTACGAGAATCCTGCTGACCCTGCCGGTGAAAGTCGAAGACGTGGTAAATATGCTTCTCAATTCTGGAAGAAGCTGAGCCCAATATTGAAGAAAGGATAGCATCTAATGATTGTATATGGATATGCAATGCAGTACCAATACACAAGCGAAGGTACTTTGTTGATTCAGGTCAGAATCCCGTCTATTCATGGCCCGATGAATAAGTCTGAATACAAAGGAAAATCCGTTAGAAACTACACAAGCGACGAAAACCTACCTTGGTATCCCTCATTGCTACTATCAGTTACTCCCGCTAAGGGTCAAGTAGTTGCATTATCGTCTCTAAATGAAACTTCTAATAACTTTCTGGTGCTAGGCTTGACAGGCGGTCAATATTCTACTAGAGGATTTTCTCAGATATAGGTAGGAGATGTAATACATGAAAACTTCGTCTATAGCATGGCCTAAGATGTTTGACATTTCTAGAAACAAATTGGCTGTATATGAAGATAACAGATCTGTAGTAAATCGAACAAAGCTTTTGATGCTGTCAGATCCTACAGAGCTTTATATGGAGCCAAATTTTGGTGTAGGATTGAAAAAATACTTATGGCAATACAATAACGATAATCAAAAAGCTAGAATAAAAGATGATATCATTTCTCAGCTTAGGTTACATGAACCATGCTGTATTCCAGAGGATACTCAATTTGCTGATGGTTTGCTATACACAGGCACAAGCGGAGTGCAAACTGTTAAGGATGAGCAGCAATCGTTGAAGATGACGGTTGCTATCAAAACAACTTTTAGCACAATAGCAAACATAAATACATCTGATCTACAAGCTAGAATAGATTATATAAACTCGTCTGGAAATTAGTTATCATAGGAGGCGTAACATAAATGGCAGATAATGGATTGATAAATTATACTAGTAGAGACTACGAATCGTTGGTATCCGAATTCTTCAAGATTGTCCCCGCGTTGACAGAACTTTGGAAGCCAGAAGCAGATGCAGACCCAGGAGTCGTATTAGGAAAGTATCTTGCCAGTATCGGAAATATGCTGTCAATGAATCTAGATTTCATGGCAAATGAGGTATACGCACCCTCAGTCTCTTTGCGAAAGAATGCAGAAAAGTTATTCTCACTTATTGGATATGACCTCGGGTTCTATACAGCCGCACGAACTGAAGTCACATTTACAAATTCATCTACAAAATCAATGTCAATTGATTTTGGATTCAACGGAAGTAATTTCTCTACATTGAACGCATATACAGATATTACTAATCAATCTAGAGTCATAACGTACAATATTCTGCCGCTAACAAACAAGTATGGCACAAAGGAGTCTAGAAGCCAACGCAGCGTGCTCACGGAGAACGTGAATGTCTTTGTTAACTCTGATTCAGTTCAACTAGCTCCTGGTGATAGCTGTACACGAGTTGCAATTGAAGGCGAGCTTAGGAGTTACAGTGTTTCGGTAGATAGGATAAAATCCAGTAACTACATAATTAAATTACCTTCTCAGCATATTGACACTACTGCAATTTGGGTCAAAGCTAAAACAAGTCAAACTGCAGATGACTTCTTATCAACACAGTGGATACAATGTAACAGCCCTGCTGAATTCATCCAGCCTGAACCTAGATTCTCTGTAACATATGATAATTACTCAAATGCACAGATTCAGTTCTCTAACTATTTGAATCAGCTAGAAAACTATGACAAAAACTGGATAACGGTATATTGGATTGACTGTTCAGGTGTGATAGGATGCGTAGGCGAGAATGTTCTACAAGACTTGCTTCTAGCTAAACCTAATCAGGGTATTAGTACAGATGCCGGTGAACTCACTATATCTAATCTGTCTAATACAGTAGAACTACCGCATAGTCATACAGTAACTGGTAGAAGCCCCGAAACTGCAAGAGAAGCTTATCTGAATAGCCGAAACTACATAAATACATTCGACAGTCTAGTTACACTTCCAGATTTCAATAGATTTTTGAACAGAGAACCTGGAGTAGACTGCGGACTAGTATTAGATTGTCAAAAAGCTTTAGAGATCAACATGGCGATATACAACAATCAAAATCTGACAGCAAGCCAGAAATCTAAGATGTATATTACAAAGTATGATTTTCCTGAGGGTGATGCTACGTTTGATTGGGGAAAAGTGTTAAATCTAGACTTTGATCCTACTGATCCAAATAAGTTTGTATTCGCAGCCAACTTCAAACAATATACCGCAATGTGTTTTGCTGTGCACAATGATTTCCTTTCTAGTAATTATGGATCGGGTCAGGTAACCAAAGCTCAAATTCGCAAGCAAACTACCTTTACTCGATACAAGCCGCCAATTCAATTCATAGATAATGTCAAACGAGATTATAAACCGCTACAAGCGATGACAGTAGACATAGATTTCGGATGGTTGAGATTATTCGACTTCTACATAGTAGGTACAATCACACCAAAAAAGTCTCTGGATAAAGATACAGCTGCAGTCATCATCAACAAAGTTAAAGAGGATCTATCTATCTACTTTGCTCCTGCTAGCAGACAGATTGGAGTAAAGCCCACATTGATGGAGATAATTGATGTTGTAGAAAACGCAGATAGCCGCATTCGTCATTTTGATCCAGGTAGCGCAAAAACACTAGGCATTGTTTGGAGCGATTGTGATATTGAATATTTCAACCCAATTAGCTTTGCTAGATATAGACCAGATGCCGGATCATCTATGAACATACGAATCAATCCTGAATACTTAAACTCCTAAGCTGAGGTAGATGACCATGAAACTACAAGATGTAGCCTTACCAGAAATATATAAAGAAAGTGCAGACTTTCGTTTCTTTTTAGATTGGTTCTCTAAATCATTGAGCCAGATTCAGTATGATACAGAAAACCTGATTGACTGTTATGACCCTCTTAGATGTAAAGAAGATCTATTGTGGTTGCTCGGTGATACTATAGGGTTCAAATATGACGACAGGCTCTGCACAGCCTATAACCGATTAGTTATGCTGTATTTCATGTCAATGATACGAAATAAAGGATCTAGAGACGGTGTGACGCTTGCAGCAGAAGTCAACCTTGCTCAATTCAATATAATTGAATACGGCAAAGAAAACGACATATTACAGAACCGACTTGAAGACACCTCAATTCCAGTAAACGCAGTATATGTTACACAAAATGTAGAAAAGGGATATATAGATATTGTTTATTTTACAAGTAATGAACTTCCGATTGACGCTTGTATCGAATATGTTCGACCTTTAGGAATGTATTGTTTTCAGCATTCAGGAGTGCGATACGACAGCAGAACAAAACTGTCTATTGATGCAAGACTCACTAATACAAATGACATGAGCAACATCTCTAATATGATCACTAGAGTTGGACACTACAGCCGAAATGATTATGCTAGAATGCAGCACATGTATAATGAACCTGATCATGAAGTGAACACAGAGGATACACGCAGAGGCGTATGGTACAGAAATAAAACTTCGGAAGTAACCACAAACAAAGATATTGATCCTGGATATCGTGCACTGTATTCCTTGCAACTATCTAATAATGAACATATCGTTAAATCGTTGTTTGGACCTGATACAGATGTTGAGAAAATATTTGGACTAGGTAAAGAGCCGATTACGCTGGACTACACGTTCTCCGATGACTATGTAGTTTCTAATGACGGACCTGAATATGAACAATACAATCTTCGCTACGATAAAGATAGAGAAGAAGCTGTATCACCTGACGTATACACAATAGATACAGATAGGTCTAAAGATATCCTCAATCCAAGACCCGCAGTAAATCCTGTAATGTCTGAAGTAGGATCTGGTATTGTACTAGATGACGGGCATAGCTACATTGTGAAAGATGAACACGGTAACATTGTTAAAAGGGATCTAAAATCAGAATAAGAACCTTCTATTTAGATGTCAGATACAGGATACTGATTTGACATCTATTTTTATTCAAAGGTGAGCTAACATGCCAATTGATATAAAATATGTAGGCCAGGGTCCTTGGAAACCTGCTGAAGACGAAGACATATCAAAGGACAATTTAGGATACACGCACCCTAATCTTCATAGACGGTTAGATATTCAACAACCTACAGATCCAAAAGAACTTCTTCCTAGAGAATATCAAGTAGGCATATATGGAAGAGATTCATATCGAACTACAACAATATACACGCACGATGAAGACGATGAGTACAATGAAATTCCTTGAGGAGGTGAGCAGCATTGAACGATCTTAGAAATATTGCAAAACGAATACCTATACAGCACAATGTTTCTATTCGAGTGATAGATCCAATCTCCGGTAAGGTTGTATCCAGTCATACAGGACATAATGCAGCCACAAATTCTCTGCTAACCGGAGTTGCTCACTACTTAACTGGTGATGGTGTCTTAAACCAAGGATATCATATGCTAAGTTCATACATACCTAGATACATATCTTTAGGCACTATGGGGCTTATAAGTCAAGATTGCGATGAATTTGGATTACCTACAGGTATCGGTAATGTGTCATATCAAGATAAATATCCCGATGATCCTGATATAGAAGAAGCACACAGATTTGTAGATTACTTAACACAAGTTCCCGGATATGGAGCGGACGGATATGACCCTAATGAGAACAATGGTAGACCGTTTCTAGGATTAGGTCCAGTTTTTGCAGATCGAAAAATAAGTACAATCAAACAAGAGATTCTACAAGTAGGCGACATAAATTTTGACGGTAAAATAGATTATGCCGATGTCATGCTACTTGTTGATTATAATTGTGGGGCCATAAAGCTTACAGATAAGCAGCTATTTGTTGCAAACGCAGATAAAGATGGAAACGTATCATGCGATATGGTTCAGAAAGTAAAAGATTGTGCCGAAGGTAAGATACCTCGTTCGGAATTAGGTTCTGTTGTATATCAGCCATCTACCGCTCCAACTATAAACTGCGAATTGATTTCTGGCACATTTCCTAGAGCAGACATATCTTTTCGTGATATTGTTCCAGAAACGGAAGCCGAGTTCCCTCAAACTATTGATGTTGTGTTTAGTGCGATGATATCTACAGGTGCGCTTGCACAGTTTAGAGAATCAGATAAGGACTACATATTCATTACAGAAGCAGGACTATGGTCAGACCGGACTTGGAAAGAAGGCGGAGATAACGGATTACTTGCGGGATATAGAATCGCTCCTCCGAATTCTAATAACTGGAAAATGGCAGAATGGGACCCAGATCGGCATGTATACTATGATAGCCCAGAATGCAAAGAAAATAGAAAGATTTTGAAACAAAATATAATAAGAGTAAATAGAAATCAAGTTGTTCAAGTTGTGTGGAAGATACAATTAGGAGGTATGGATCAGCTTGGTGGATTAACTAGCTTGTATCCTCAATATACTCCTTCATTGACTTGGAACAAATGGAATTAACAAGAAACCGAGGTGACACAAATTGAAGAAACGATATATCAGATCCACAGAGCTTAAGAATTCTACATTGTTGTTTACTCCAGCAAGTTTAGTAGATTTCTTGAGTCAGATTGACGAGTTGTCTGAAAAATCTATATCTTTGAATTCCGATAATGGATATATTGAAGTGTCTATAGGAGAAGCGACTTATCGTATTCGTCCTCAAGACGAAGTCAATGTTCCGGTTTCGGTAGATGACATAGACGAGGTCAATGAGGCGGCTGATGACACATATGATGAATTAGTAGATAATGGATATATTGAAAATTCAGATGAAATTGAATCCGGACTCATTAAAGAATTGATCAAGACACTGGCAATCGGCGGGATGGTTCGACTTGCTGCAAAGAAACTTAAGAAATGAGGTGAGAGATCTTGCGTAAAAATAATAAAATTTTAGCCGATGATGTAACTAATCACAATTCTGCTATCATTGGTAAGTTTTCTGGTGAATGCGCAGACTCTAACATAACTAATCTAAACGGACTAGACATTACGCGAGAGGTCTGGGAACACGTATTTGCATCTGAAGATTATAAAAAAGCCATAGAACTGGGTCATTACATCGGTTTTCTAGGTCACCCAAGCGATGTAAATTGCATGGATTTCAAAGATGCCTGTATTGTGATGACAGAAGGTCATATTGCAGATAACGGCAAGGTTTATGGTGAATTCAATCTAATTGATACTCCTGTAGGTAGAATCGTGAAATCATTCATAGACGCAGGTGTAACATTCGGCATATCTGTAAGAGGCGCTGGAGATATCATAAATAATTCCGTAGATCCCGAAACTTTTGTATTCAGGGGGTTTGACCTAGTATCTTTCCCTGCATTTCCCGAGAGTATTCCAAAATTCATTGCAGCGTCTGCAGATGGGCAGCAAAAATATAAATCAATCTGTGCATCTGTTAAATCTAATCTTAAGGACATTACAAGCTGCTCTACATTGCATACGCTGTCTCATCAGTTTGCATCTCTGTCCGATGTATACGCAGATATTCAGAGCAGAATCTCTGAACTTTCAGAAGAATCAACTGATTCCGGTGAACTTCCAGATAATCCTGCAGCTGAAGAAGTTCTACAGGATGACGATGAATCTATTTGTCAGGCAGTAGCTCAAGAAAAGATTGATGCGCTAACTAAGCTCTATGTAGAACAGCTACGTAGATCAAAAGAACTAGAAGCTCAGCTAAAAGCGCAGACAGTTCAATGCGCTAGAAAGCTATCTACTATGAATAGACTTGTAAATGAGCAGATAAGATCTGCGGTAAGCGCACGATACAAAGCAGAGTATGATAAAACATCTGCTATAACTGCGCATAAACAAACTATCGAGAAGCTCAAGTCCTCTATAGCTGCAGAGAAAGATGAATTTGCAAGTTATAGAAAGTCAGCTAATAGAGAAATTTCTGATATTAAAAAACGTATAACTTCCGCTAAAGAATTGAACCTTAAATATCTTCAGAAAATAAGAGCCAATGAATCTGATATCAAATCTAAAGATGAATTGATCTCCTCATTGAAAAATCAGCTGCATGAAACTGTCACCGCATCTGAAAAACTCAAAAGAGGGCAATCAAACCTTGATGCAGAATTAAATTCATACAAAGATAAGATATCAGAATGCAGAAGAATGCTAACAGAATATCAAAAAGCATATTCTGAATTGTATTCACAGGCAGTTGGCGCTGATTCTAAAAATATCAAAATCACAGCTTCAACAGACGTATCTTCTTTAAAGGCAGCAGTAAGGGAGTCCATCAAATACAATCCAGTTGTTCGAGATGAACCTACTGAAGCGGATATAGAAGATATGCAAGATATCGACTATTCCGATTATTCCGATTCCGATATCGTATCAATGTAAATTAAAACTTAATAAGGAGTGCATAATAATATGATTACAAGACGTAATCCGGCTCAGATGGGCAACGGTCGCAGACCAATCCGAGCAAGTCAGAGCATCACCTCTAACGTACAGAATAGAAATAATCGTTCCATTATGGCAGCAACGAATCTTACCTCAGCTCAGAGAGCATTTGCTTCTCAGCTTCAGAGAAACTGTAATCGTTCTTCTGCTATCATGGCAGCTACGAATACGGCAAACATCATGACTCGTCCGGAATTCACGGAGCTTCTTCCGATGTTTGTTCAGCAGCTTATCATCACTGATATTGCTGGTTCTGTTGCAATGAAGTCTCGTCAGCAGCTCATCCCGTATTTCAAGTTTATCGCTGAAAACACCAAGGGTGAGACGAAGGCAGGTACTGTTCTTGCTTCTCCGTTTGCTAACCGTCAGGGCGTAGATCCTAACTTCACTGGTCGTGTAGTAAAGAACGAAACGGTTGAAGATCAGCTGATGTATACTCCGGTCCTTCCTGGTACGGTCACTATCAAGACTGAGGCTGGTGTATATGTCGATAAGGGTGACGGTAAGCTCTACGACAAGAACATGACTGAGCACGGCACCATTGAGTATGGTACAGGTGCAATCACAGGCATTGATGGCGATATGGTAGCTACCTACCAGTACGACAACGAGACTGTTGGTCCTGACACGAATAGCCAGTATGGCGCAAAGATGGGCAAGGGCTACCTCCAGCTAGACGAGCTCAACCTCGTAGCTGAAGCACATGAGCTTGCTTGCTACCACAGTGTATTCTCTGCATTTGCTGCACAGCAGGAATATGGCGCATCTATCGCTGATATGCAGAAGGAAGCTGCTATCGGTGAAATCACCGCAGAGATCAACACGAACTGCCTTGATCAGCTTGCAAAGGCTGCTTCTTACAAGCCGCAGTTCAACTGGGACGCATCTCCGGTACTTTCCGGTTCAGTTGTTCCGTCCGATTACCTCAACATGTTCAAACTGAAGCTAGGTCAGGCTGCTGCTTCTGTCTATCAGCAGACGAGAATGACTCGCCCGAATAGACTTATTGTAGGTACCACGGCTGCTGAATACATGTCCATGATCAACGGCTTCCAGTCTGCAGGCGATCACGCCGATGAAGTAGGCCCGTATCATCTTGGTAAGCTTGATGCATTCGAAATCTATGTCAATCCGTCTTACAATCCGGATACATGGGTCATGTGTTCTAAGTCTAACGACCTTAGAAAGAACAGCTGCCTATTCGGAGAATATATGCCTGTCATGACTACCGATGCCATCGGCCTTGCCAACATGTCTGTCCAGCAGGGATACGCTACGATGTACGCGTTCAAATGCACGGTACCAGAAACGATCGTCAGCGGCAAAATCCTTGGAACATTCTAATCTATAGTTTAATAAGTAGATAAATCTTAGCCTAAGTTCTAACGAGCTTAAGCTAATTTTTTTTTGTTGTTTTGAGTTGAATCGTTAAGATTATTGGAGATGATAACAATTG